>Ga0185299_10002889_pt1 | contig 24693 bp, 24 predicted proteins | sample PaiPotPPA55metaG_FD_128002 | JGI IMG/M metagenome (GOLD analysis project Ga0185299, IMG submission 128002) | Iron sulfur acid spring bacterial and archeal communities from Banff, Canada, to study Microbial Dark Matter (Phase II) - Paint Pots PPA... ...
CGCGTGATCTCGTTTCCATGCTGCCAGTGACTGCGGCTTATGTGCGAGCACCCATTGCCCCAGTGCCGCCGCGCTACGATCCAGAAGAGCTGTATGGCATCGTGAGCGCTGATCCGAGAATTCCCACCGACAGCCGCGAGGTCGTGGCGCGACTTGTCGACGATAGTTGGTTCGACGAGTTTAAGCAGGACTATGGCGAAACGCTGCTGTGTGGTTTTGCACGAATCCTCGGTTTCGAAGTAGGGATCATCGCAAACAACGGCGTGCTGTTCACGGAGAGCTCCCTTAAGGCGACGCATTTCATTGACCTGTGCTGCAAGCGGCAGATTCCACTGATATTCCTCGCCGACATTGCGGGGTTCATGGTGGGAACCGCGGCTGAGCGTAGCGGCATCGCCAAGGCCGGAGCGAAGATGATCACCGCCATGTCGTCCGCCGATGTGCCGAAGTTCAATCTCATAATCGGCGGATCCTACGGCGCCGGTCATCTTGCCATGTGCAGCCGGCATTTCGAGCCGGACCTGGCGCTAGGCTGGCCCAACGGCAAGGCGGCACTGATGGGGCCAGAGCAGGCTGCGGTCACGCTCGCCATGGTTCAGCGGCAAAAGCGTGAGCGCGAAGGCGGGACGTGGTCCGACAGCGAAGAAGAAGCGTTTAAGGAACCGATCAGAAGTCAGTTCGAAACGTTTCAGAGTATCTACAACTTCGCGAGTAATCTCTGGATCGACGATGTCATCGATCCCGTTGAGACTCGGGCCGTAATCGGCCTTGCTCTCGATTTAGCCGCGCGGCAGACCGCCCGCGAAACGCGCTTCGGCGTATTCCGGATGTGAGGTCGCACGTGATAAAAAAACTCTTAATAGCAAATAGAGGCGAGATCGTCTGCCGCATCGATAGGACCTGTCGGCGCATGGGCATTGCCACTGCCACGGTACATTCAAGCGCTGACCGGAACAGTCTGCACGTGCGTACGGTTGGTGAATCGATCGAGATCGGGCCGGCGCCGTCTGCCCAGAGCTATCTTGACATTGAGGCGGTGTTAGCTGCAGCGCGTGCAGTCGGAGCCGACGCAATCCATCCGGGAATCGGATTCCTGTCGGAGGATCCAGCCTTCTCTGATGCGGTGACAAGTGCGGGATTGCTGTTCATCGGTCCATCGGGCGATCTTCTGCGTCGTTTCGGCGATAAATGGGCTGCAAAACACGAAGCGCGGCTTGCCGGCGTCCCCGTCATTGGCGGCAGCGAAGGTAGCTCAGGAGACCCCGCGGAACTAGAGCGCCTGATCAGAGAAGAGCTGCGCTTGCCGGTCGTTCTAAAAGCCGTCGCCGGCGGAGGAGGCCGCGGGGTCCGAGTAATTCGAGAATTAGACGGGCTTGCCGAAATCATCAATTCGGCGATGCGGGAAGCACGCGCATCGTTCGGTCGCGCAGATCTGATCGTCGAGGAATTCATTGGATCAGCTCGCCACATCGAGGTTCAGATTGCTGGAGACGGGCGAGGCAACGCGATACACCTTTTTGAGCGCGAGTGCTCGCTTCAACGGCGCTTCCAGAAGGTCGTGGAAGAGGCTCCTGCCTTCGGCGTCGACGAAATCCTAAAACAGCGCGTCATCCGCGACGCGGTTCGGCTTGCGGAATCTGTTTCGTATGCAAACCTCGGCACGGTCGAATTCCTCGTCGCGGACGGCGCGCACCACTTTCTTGAGTGCAATCCGAGGCTGCAGGTGGAGCACACGGTCACGGAGGAAATCACCGGACTCGATCTTGTCGAACTGCAGTTGCGGATCGCCATGGACGCTCGCCTGCCGATCGCGCAGGACGAAGTGAAAAGCAACGGTCACGCGGTGCAGTTGCGGATTTACGCCGAGGATCCAGCCGCCGGATTCGCACCATCTACAGGCGCACTGAGCAGCGTTCGGTTCCCGGATGGACCAAGAGTCGAGACCGGAGTAGAGCCGGGGTCGGTGATTAGCCCCTATTACGACCCGATGATCGCCAAGCTCATCGTGCACGCTTCGACGCGTGAGGCGGCGCTCGAGGGCAGCATTTTGGCACTTCGGCACACGGCCATTGGCGGCGTCGAGACCAACATCCCCTTCCTTCTTCGTCTACTCGAACATCCTACTGTGCAGGCGGGCACTGCCGACAATCGATTCATTGATCGCGAACTCGATTCGCTCAGCGGTCTGCGCGCCCCGAGCCGAGACGAAGTCGGTCTAGCAGCCGCGCTCGTCTGGGCATCTCGGGCGCGGGATCGCCCGCTGGGGCTCTGGTCCTGCGATGGCGAGCTCGCGTGGTGGGCGTACGACGATGGGGCTGCGCCCAGCGGGCCGCCTGCTTTATCTCTTCGCACAGCGGACGATCGAGTATGGCCTGTGATTTTCGGACGCACACATGGTGACAACCTTCGTCTGCTGGTCGACGGCGTTGCATTGAACGTGAGCTTCCTCAGGAAGGAGGCGGGACAGTACGTGGTCGCTCTCGACCAGCGTGTAGTTGTTGTCTCCGCAGACCTGCTCGGCGATGTCATCTCAATTCACGGGCCTTTCGGCCGGCATGTCCTGCAGATCGTTCCATTCCTTAAACTGGATGCGTCGTCCGCGTCACTTGAGGGAAAGCTGCTTGCCCCGATGATGGGCACCATTCTCAAGGTGTGCGTGCAGGTCGGTGACAGGGTGCGCAAGTCTGACGTTCTCGTCGTTGGGGAATCGATGAAGATGGAGATGTCCCTTGTTGCGAGCATGGACGGCATCGTCACCACCGTTGGATGCCGAGAAGGCGAGGTGGTCGAACGCAATCAAATGCTGATCGAACTTCAACCTGTCACAGGAGAGGATTCTTGAGCGACTTACCAAAATTCGTCACCTTCCACGAGGAAGGTCCCCGAGAAGGTTTCCAGATCGAAAAGCGGCTCTACTCCGTGCAAGATCGCGTCGAGCTCGTCGACGCACTGGCGCGCTCTGGGTTAAGCCAGGTCCAGGTCGGCTCCTTCGTGAGCGCGAAGGCAGTGCCGACGATGGCTGATATCGACCAGGTCTTCGCTGGCATCACCAGGCAGGAAGGTGTTCGTTACACGGCGCTGTGGCTAAATGAGGCGGGATTTCGAAAGGCACAGGCCACCGCGCAAGTCGACATCAGTGCCTACCTGATGTTCTACACCACCGATGCATTGAGCCTGCGCAACAACAACTGCACCGCGCAGGAAATGCGCGAGCGGCAGGATAAATGGATTTCGCTCTACAAGGACGCGGGGGTGCCGATTGAGTCCGCATACATCGTGACCGCGTTCGGATGCAACCTGCAGGGTGAGGTGCCGATCGCCGATACCGTTGCCGCTGCGCGCCACATCATCAAGCTTGCGCGCGAGCACGAGTTTCCAATCCCTCGAATCATGCTTGCGGATACTGTTGGCTGGGCTGACCCTGAAGACGTCAAGCGGCGCGTCGGCGCGGTCCGGGAGTTGGCCCCCGACGTCAGCATCGGTCTTCACCTGCACGATACTCGCGGCATGGGTGCGGCGAATGTGTACGCCGCATTGCAGATGGGCGTCGACATGTTCGACAGCTCAATCGCGGGCCTCGGAGGTTGTCCTTTTGCCGCTCACGCCAATGTTCACGGAGCGGGCAACGTGAGCACAGAAGACATGGTTCACATGTGCCACGAGATGGGTATCGAGACAGGCGTCGATCTCGACGCTCTGCTCGAGGCGGCACAAGTCGCGGAGCGCGTGTTTGACCGGCCGCTTGCGGGCAAGCTCATGCATGCGGGGCGCCCGAATCGGCGCTGAATTGAGAGAGCCTCATGATCTCGGCTCATACGGCGCGAGCGCAAATTGTTATCAAGTGTACCCATGCATCCGCCTCCCCGCCCGCCTATAAACGAATTGCGTTATGTCTCAGCAACCCGGAAGAGGTGAAATTCAAAGCTGACTGACGCTCCGGACTCCAGTTCCAGGAAGTCCGCTTCTGAATGGCGTCGGGTTGATGCACATGATCAAGAATGGGCTGGGAAAGGTCCCGGCAGAACTGCGCTATCTGCACAACCACCGGTTTCACTCGTTGATGACATAAGTAATTCTCACCACACCATCTTTTCCAGGGCCGCCCTATTGCGATAGAACCGCTGGCAGCCCGTGCCCAGTTTGGGATGGTCGCAATCACTATCGCCGAACCCTGATGATTCGTCGGTTCGAGTCCGTTTTAGAGTCAAGGAGCAAATGTGAAGATATTGGTCCCGGTCAAACGCGTGGTCGACTACAACGTAAAAATTCAGGTCAAGTCGGACCGCACAGGTGTGGACATCGCCAACGTCAAGATGAGCATGAATCCCTTTGACGAGATTGCCGTCGAAGAGGCTGTGCGCCTGAAGGAAAAGGGTGTGGCGACGGAAGTCGTAGTCGTTTCCTGCGGGCTCGTCCAGTGTGAGGAAACGCTGCGCACCGCGCTGGCAATTGGCGCCGATCGCGGCATCCTGGTCGAAACCACCGTGGAACTCCAGCCGCTGGCGGTGGCGAAACTGCTTAAGGTTCTCGTGGATCGGGAGCAGCCGGGCCTTGTCATCCTTGGCAAGCAGGCGATCGACGACGATTGCAACCAGACCGGTCAGATGCTTGCCGCGCTCGCCGATCTGCCGCAGGCTACCTTCGCCTCCAAGGTCGAGCTCGTGGACGGCAAGGCTCATGTCACGCGCGAAATCGATGGTGGCCTGGAAACTCTCTCCTTCACTCTACCGGCGGTCGTCACTACCGACTTGCGTCTCAACGAACCGCGCTACGTGACGCTGCCCAACATCATGAAGGCCAAGAAGAAGCCGCTGGAACGTCTGACGCCGGAAGACCTTGGTGTCGACGTTACCCCGCGCATCAAGACCCTGACAGTCTCCGAACCACCGAAGCGCGGAGCCGGCATCAAGGTGCCGGATGTGGCCGCGTTGGTGGACAAGCTCAAAAACGAAGCGAAAGTGATCTGAGGAGTTGCATCGTATGGTTGCACTTGTTATCGCGGAACACGACCACAAGGTCGTCAAGGTAGCCACGCTCAATGCAGTCACCGCTGCTCTGGCGTGCGGTGGCGAAGTCCACGTTCTTGTGGCCGGCGCCGATGCGGGGGAGGTCGCCCGAGCCGCAGCCCAAATTGCGGGCGTGACCAGAGTGATCCACGCCGACAGCGAGAGCTTCGCGCATGGGCTTGCTGAAAACGTCGCGGCGCAGGTGCTCGACATCGCCCACAGCTACAGCCACATCCTCTTTGCCGCCACGGCCAGCGGCAAGAATATTGCACCGCGCGTGGCGGCTAGACTGGACGTGGCTCAAATCAGCGAGATCATTAGAGTCGAGAGTGACGACGTGTTCGACCGTCCTATCTATGCCGGGAATGCGGTTGCAACGGTGCAAAGTGGCGATGCTACGAAAGTGATCACCGTACGTACCACCGGCTTCGCCGCGGCCGCGGCCTCCGGCGGTTGTGCCGTGGTCGAAGCAGTCACCCCGGCGCGTGACAGTGGCAAATCGCACTTCGTTGGCAGCCAGATTGTCAAGAGCGACCGTCCGGAACTTGCCGCGGCGAAGATCGTGGTCTCAGGCGGCCGTGCTCTAGGCAGCGCCAGCAAGTTCGATGAAGTAATCAAGCCGCTGGCTGACAAACTGGGTGCCGCGGTTGGGGCGAGCCGGGCGGCCGTGGACGCGGGCTATGCACCGAATGACCTGCAAGTTGGGCAGACCGGTAAGATCGTGGCCCCTGAGTTGTACATCGCTATTGGCATATCGGGGGCGATCCAGCATCTCGCCGGCATGAAGGATTCGAAAATGATCGTGGCGATTAACAAGGATGCCGAAGCGCCAATTTTTAGCGTGGCCGACTATGGCCTGGAGGCTGATCTTTTTGTCGCGGTGCCAGAACTGGTCGCGGCGCTTTAAGTAATCAGGAGGCGCAGATGAAGCCGATGACCCGTTCCGAGCAGAAGGTCAATGTCCGGAGGCTCTTTCGCAGTAAGGCAAGCGGCCACTGCTACGGCTTGGTGGTCGAGGGCGTGGGCGGCTTCTGCGTTCCGCTGGAGAATGATTGGAGTAGTGCGGCGTTCGCCGTAGACCTTGATCTGCCAGTACTGTTGGGGGTTGGCATGTGGCTTGGTTCTCTGAATCACGCGATCCTTATCGCGCAGGCCGTACGCGAGCGGCCTGCGATTGGCCAGCTGAATTTCGAACGGTGTCGATCCTGCGATCGCGCGTGCAGACGCAAGCTTGACGACATTGCGGCCCCGGTTGATGGCAGCACCTTGCGTTGCCGTCATTCCCCGGTTGGTAACTGCGCTTACTGCGACTGCGGCCAACTATCTCAATCTCGCTGCCATCTAGGCAGCGCTGTAACTCCTCACCTAGCAAGCGAGCGATGATGAATACTACTGCCGTTATCTCAGTTGCATCATTACGCGGTGAGAGACCGCGCGCCCAATCAAGCGCAGCCAACCAACCAGCACGGTGGCAAACGGAAGCGATCGAAGCGCTCTACGCGCTGCCCTTCATGGATTTGCTGTTTCGCGCTCAAGAGGTCCACCGCTGTCATTTTGATGTGAACGAAGTCCAACTGTCGACGCTCCTTTCTATCAAGACAGGCGGGTGTGCGGAGAATTGCGGCTACTGTCCGCAATCAGCGCATTTTGATACAGGCGTCGAGGCGAGCAAACTCATGCCCCTCGGCGAGGTTGTGGAAGCTGCTCAGGCGGCGAAGGAACAAGGGGCCACGCGCTTTTGCATGGGCGCCGCGTGGCGTAGTCCGAAGGATCGCGATATCGAACGCGTCGCAGCCATGATTCGCGAAGTAAAGGCGATTGGGTTGGAGACGTGCGTAACGCTGGGCATGCTCGAGGTGAATCAGGCCTATTCCCTAAAAAAGGCAGGGTTGGACTACTACAATCATAACCTCGATACTTCTCCCGAGCACTATGCCAAAATTGTCAGCACACGGACTTACCAAGATCGTCTCGATACGCTGTCGAACGTTCGCGACGCAGGCATTAAGGTCTGTTGCGGCGGTATCGTGGGTCTGGGCGAATCACGTAGGGAGCGGGCTGACTTGATCGCACAACTTGCGAATCTGGATCCCTACCCGGAGTCGGTTCCGATTAATAACCTTGTGCCCGTCGGGGGCACGCCGCTCGCCAATACTGATCCCATCGATCCTTTTGAATTTGTGCGCACGATTGCTGTCGCCCGAATCACCATGCCACGAACAATGGTGCGCCTGTCGGCCGGCCGTAAAGACATGGACGAAGCCTTGCAGGCCCTGTGTTTCCTGGCTGGCGCGAACTCGATTTTCTACGGCGACAAGCTGTTGACCACTAGCAATCCGCAGATCGAGCGCGACCAGTTGTTGTTCGTCCGTTTGGGGTTGCGCGCGCAGGGACGGACGTTGTGAGTGCCGTGCTCGCGCCGACACAGGGTTTGCCGCTTGGTCGACCGATGGTCGACGCTGCCTTCCTGCAGGATCCCTATCCCACTTACCGGGCGCTTCGGGAGGATGCCCCAATCCACTGGAGCGATGAATTCTTAGGCGGCGCCTGGATCTTGACGCGTCACGAGGACGTTGCCGCCGTGCTGCGCGATCCTTGCTACTCGGCGCGCCGTACCGGTGGCTGGGTGATGCGTGGTCGAGAAGGGGAGCGCGAGGAGCTATGCCCGTTCCAACGGCTCTTTAGCCGTGCCCTACTATTTCTCGATGCCCCGGATCACACGCGCTTACGTCAGGTGCTCAATGCGGGGTTCCGCCCGCAGGCGTTGAGTCTGCATGCAGTACATATCAAACAGTGCGTAATCGACCTGATTGGGTCGCTCGACAATTTGTCCGAGTTCGATTTTATCGAGAAAGTCGCGAAACCCCTGCCAGCGCGAGTTATCGCCAAAATCCTTGGCATGGATGCCGATGAGCGGTCAGAATTCATTGAGTGGTCTGATGACCTGGCAGCTTTTATTGGCGCGCCGCAGCCGACTCATGAACTGACCCGACGTGCGCAGGTCAGCCTGCTGAAAATGAGCGCCTGCTTTGAACAATTGTTGGCAACCCGTCGGCGCGGCGAGGCGGGAAATGATCTGATCGGTCAACTCCTGCAGGCGGAACGTGCTGGCAAAATCGGAACCGGAGAGGAGCTGCTGGCGCAATGCGCAATGTTGTTGTTCGCCGGCCAGGAGACGACAAGAAATTTACTAGGTAACGGCCTGTTTGCATTGCTCAGCCATCCGGCACAATGGCGTCGCTTACAGGAAGAGCCAGCATTGTTGCCGAACGCCCTACGTGAGTTGCTGCGCTATGACAGTCCCGTTCAGTATACGGGGCGCCGTGTGGCAACAGACCGAGTGCTTCATGGACGTAAGCTTGAGCGCGGTCAGCTGGTTATCGCGCTGATCGGGGCGGCCAATCGTGACCCAATGCGTTATAGCGATCCAGATCAATTGGACATTACACGACAACAAGGCTCGCATCTCTCATTTGGCCACGGACCGCACGTCTGCATTGGGGCAGCGCTGACATTGATGGAAGCGGAGATCACCTTTCGCGCATTGTTGGAAAGGTCGTCCCGACTCACACTTGCCGAAGCTGCCCCGGTTTGGAGCGGAAACCCTGTTTATCGCGGGCTGCGTACGCTGCCAGTCAGAAATGGATGAAGCTGTCACGCTTAAGCCGTTCACGACGGAATGCGGACAAGCGTATCCCGTGCAGCTCGGACTGTCGCTGAAGGATCCTTCACTGCCGGTGAAAGTGAACCTGCGCACGTATGCGGGCCTGGAAAGTCGTTATTGTCCAGCCGCGGTGTACGAATTCGTAAAGGGCGACGACGGCACCGAGTGCCTGGTGATCAACGCGCAGAACTGTGTGCATTGCAAAACCTGCGACATCAAGGATCCTGCCCAGAACATCGTATGGGTCACGCCGGAAGGCGGGGGAGGCCCAAATTATCCCAACATGTAAGTGTCCTAAACGGACGTGACGGATAAGCCCCATGCGACACATCTCGTGGCGACATCGGCGCGTCGGTGTGGTAGTGCGAAAAATCGCCGACGTAATTGCTTATCAGTTTACTGCACCTCAGCATAATTAACGGACATCAACACTAAAGCGAGTGTCATCAATCTATGGATGAAGCTGGCGAAGGAGCGCGTATATGTTCACGTTTATCCATGACTGGGCGAACGAGCACTGGCCTTTCAACGGCAGGGATTGCATCGCCTAAGGCTAAAGCAAGGGTTGGCTCGTTCGACATGTCCACGTTGTAGGTAAACCATGAAAATTGTCCGTTCAATCCATGAACTGCGTGACCAGTTGCGCGGCCAGAACAGAACCGCCTTCGTCCCGACGATGGGCAACCTGCATGAAGGGCATTTCTCGCTGATGCGGCTGGCGAGCCAGCACGGCGATCCGGTGGTCGCGAGCATTTTCGTGAACCGGCTGCAGTTCGGGCCGAACGAAGACTTTGACAAATATCCGCGTACGCTGCAGCACGACATCGAGAAGTTGCAAAAGGAAAACGTATACGTGCTGTTCGCGCCGACGGAAAAGGATCTGTACCCTCAGCCGCAGGAGTACCGCGTGGATCCGCCGCAGGATCTCGGCGGCATTCTTGAAGGCGAGTTCCGGCCGGGCTTTTTCCAGGGCGTGTGCACGGTCGTGATGAAGCTGATGTCGTGCGTGCAGCCGCGCGTTGCGGTGTTCGGCAAGAAGGACTACCAGCAGTTGATGATCGTGCGGCAAATGTGCAACCAGTTCGCGCTGCCGACGGAAGTAATCGCCGCCGAGACCGTACGCGACACCGACGGGCTCGCGCTCAGCTCGCGCAACCGGTTTCTCTCTGCCGCCGAGCGCGCTGAAGCGCCCACGCTCGCCGGGACGTTGAATCGCGTGCGCGGTGCGGTGCTAGCCGGCAACCGCGACCTCGCGTCGATCGAAAAGGACGCGATGGACTCACTCGTTCAGCGCGGCTGGAAACCCGACTACGTTGCCGTGCGCAGACGCTCAAACCTGCTTCCACCCGACCTTGCTGGCACCGACGCGCCGCTCGTCGTGCTCGCCGCGGCCAAGCTCGGCACTACGCGCCTCATCGACAACCTCGAGATTTGAGAGACGAAGGACATGCAGCGAACCATGCTGAAATCGAAGATCCACCGCGCGACGGTCACGCATTGCGAATTATATTTGGAAGGCTCGAGTGCGATCGACGAGGATCTGCTTGAGGCGGTGAATCTGGTCGGGAACGAGCAGATCGACATCTGGACCGTGAACAACGGCGAGCGCCTTAGGACGTGCGCTGTTAAGGGCAACCGCGGAAGCGGGATGTTTTCGCTCAATGGCTCGGCAGCGCGCTGGATGCAACTCGGAAATCTCGATATAGAGCCAAGCTTGGTGGGTTTCGAGGCTTGTCATGGTTTCCACTTCTGGACTCGTAAATCTACCTCGTTAGGTCAGGCCGTCCGTTTGCTATCAACGCAGTATGTGAAACCCTTTCTGGTGGTGGGAAGAACGATGCAAGTGACGCGGCGGCTATCTGGGCTGCGGTATCGTGGCCGGGCATCACGCCGTGCAGATCAAGGCTGCCGAGCAGCAGTCGGTGCAATCAGTTCATCGTATGCGGAAGTGGCTCATTCACGAGCGGAGATCGAAATCGAAGCAGATGAGACGCACGTTTGCAGAAGAGGGTTTCATCTTTCCGGTGGGGCCTTATAGAGTTAAGATAGGGAATCGTTGCTCTAGACAACAACTCCGAAGTACCGATCACCCTCATACTTGGAGGGTTCGAATCAATGTACCTCGGACAGCTAACAGCCACCACGTCGAGAAGTCCGAATTGCAAAAACGGGGGTGGTCATAGATTGAATCTAGCCTCTACATGTTTCTTAGCTTTCTTCCTCAAAACTGTACGATCAAAGTGACGGACTTCAGCCCTGAGATCGCCTGAGGCGAGCGGTCACTTACAACGACAGGATTTCCCCGATGCCCACCTTTCTCTCTCCTGCCCCGCGCGCTTCGACCGGGCACGCTCCGTTGCGCCGCGCAGGTTCTGTGCGCCGCACCTCGACCATCGACGCCAGTTGGCCCTTCGGTCGAGGACAGGTGAGCTTCGACGCCCGTGCCCGCGATCTGCTGACACCCGCGAACGCAGACGCCGCACGCGTGCTGGTCTGGGACCAGGTCCAAGCGAGGCTGTCCGCCGACCGCACTGTTGAGGCGATTACATGCCAGCCCGTGCGGCCCGGACTTCAGCAACTCGTGGGCGCGTGTGGCGGCGGTCATCTTCGCAGAGCGCTCGACGATGCGCTGCCTGAAGAGCGCGCAGCCGGCAGCCCCCTCTACCTTCTGGTTGACGACTTCGCCGGCGTGAGCCTCGTCGCGCCTTGGGCATGGCAGCACTGGCCTGAAATAACGAACGACGCCGCGGGGCCGCCGCCCGCCCTCGAGCGTGTTGTGCGGGCACAGCGTCTCGGGCCGGTGGAAGGTGTCTGCATCGGCTTTCGACCGGGCTCTTCAGCTCTGCAAAGCAATCCTCGCGCGCTACAGAATTGCGCCGACGTGTTGCCGCTTCCTAATCCCGCGGATTCCTTCGGTTGGCACGAACTGCCGCTGTTTGAAGGCATGTCGATGCGTCGCTCGCGACGTATCGACGTGTGGCGCGACGGCGATCAAATCTGCGTCGATGCGATGTTCCAGGACAGCGCCAGCACACCGGCTGGCACGCGCAAAGCCGTCCACGAGTACAGCCTCGAAGTCAACGCCGATGCGCACTCGCTGAGACTCACTCGCGTGCATGCCACGCCGCGCATCCTGCCATTCCCGGAATGCCCCTCGGCCGTGCAAAACACCGACCGGCTAATTGGCGTGCCGCTACGCGAGCTTCGCGCAGCTGTGCTCGAACATCTGCCGAAGACGCTCGGCTGTACTCACTTGAACGACGCATTACGCGCGCTGGCCGAGGTGCCGATGATGTTCGATGCACTAAACGCAGCGTGAACTGAAACGCAAGCATCTACGCAGGGCACCGCTGCTCACGGCGCTTCGCGCTGCGACTATGCTCCATGCCGCTCAGACAAGGAGGGCGATTGGCAAAGTGCTAGAGAAATACCGATCGTTGGAATGGGGTTGGTTCCCGATCTCGCCGCTGCCCGGCTCAACCCAATGAACCTGCATCACGGTCTTCGCGATAGCTGACCATTGGGAGGGATCGGTCGTCGGGCTGGGCAGCTCCGCGATCGGAATCCTGTGGAACGGAAAAGTCAGTTTGCGATGCTGTTGCTCTTTCCGCGCATGAATAAACATGGAACTAAGCACGAGAAGAACAGCCCCTCGGCCGGTCGCGGTGCCGAGGCGATCAGAGCGGCAATCGCCGCCTTAATGCTTCCGCTGCCGTCACGCTACGCCGGCCGCTGACTTGGGGCCAAAGTGCGGGATGTCTCAGCAAGCCCAACTGTGGGGCTTTGGGGGACCGGCCCGGAACTAGTCTGCGGCCCTTAGGAGGCAGCCTGCGCTCACTTGCAAACCATACCCAGAGCCTTCGGAGCCAGATATGTCGACGATTAATCATGAACAACTGCGCCTTCAGGCTGCCAGACGTGCCAACGAGGAAGACGCCTCGCTGTGGCGCTGGTTTTGCGGGCTATACGATGAGGGCCGAATAAGATGGTGCAAGGCGGCTAAGGGCTGGCTGGTGAGTGTGGACCACAAGCACCTTTCGACAGAACAGGAATTCGATGCTGCTATCAGAGTCGCGTGGCAACGGTACATCTCCGGAGGTCGGCAACGATTGTCAAATTCCTCTCGCTTTCTCAACGGTGACATGGCTCCCGAGTTGGCCACTGAGAGCCACGAGAAACGCCGATGCCCGGACTAGGGCGACGGTCTTAGGAATATAGCCGCATCCACGCGAGAGCAGATTAGCCGAACTTGTTCTTGCCGCGCATCTCATCGGCTTTTCGAACTGATTATTGAGGACAACATGATCAATGTTTTCATTTGCGATGCGATTCGTACCCCGATCGGCCGCTATGCGGGCGCGCTCTCGGCAGTCCGCGCCGACGATCTCGGCGCCGTGCCCCTGCGCGCGCTGATGGAGCGCAACAAGGACGTGGATTGGAACGGCTTTGTTCGGAAGGGGTGTTGTGGGTGCGTTGCGGCTGCGATATAAGCAAGGCTTCAGAGAAGAATTGGATCCAAGCGGATGCCGTACAAAGCCAGACTCCAAGAAGGCGCGGAGCGCAAGCGCAAGAAACCGACGTATGGGCTGACGAACTGCCATGAATACAATCAGAGCCTGAAAAAACGCGGCAAGATAAGCCTCTATTTTCCTGATGGTGATCTGAAGAGCCAGTTCATCAACGCGTCGCCCTATACATGCGGCGTTTCCGGGCGCACATCATCCTATCGCGCGCCGTACATTGAACTGATTTACACGTTCTATCGCCTGTTTCGATGGGGAATACGGCAGATCACGGGGTATATGCAAGATTACTGGAAGACCTTGGGCCTGGATATCCCGGTGCCCAGCTTCGGTCACTTGAGCGATCTGTTTTCGGAGTTGGATATCGCGGTCAATCAACGCTGCAAGCGACTGGCCCGACGACTCGCGAATGGTGAGGACGTAACGGTCATCATCGATAGTACGGGGCTGAGCTTTGACCCGGCCAGCCAGTGGTACGAAGAAAAATACGGCAGAAAAGCGGCGCGAACGCCGTGGCGCAAGATGCACTTGTTGATTGATCCGGACATGAATGTCCATGCGATCGAGATCACGGGCACTGACGTGTCCGATAGCGAAGGAATGGACCGTATCCTACCGACCGATATTCCCATTGATCGGGTCATCGCCGACGGTGCTTACTACAGCATCGAGCGAGCAGAAGCGCTGAATGGTCGCGGCATCGTTGCCGTGATTCCGCCGCCCTCTCGCGCAGTTGTGCATGGTCATGAAAACACCGGACTCCATGACCGGACGGTGCAATACATCAAGGATAAAGGCAGCGTTTATGCGTTTCACAAAAAGCACGGCTACGGACTGCGCGCTCTGGTTGAAGCGCAGATATCGCGAATCAGGCGATGCATCGGCGCAAAACTGCTGACGCAGAAACTCGAGTCACAAGAGCGCGAAGGCGTCGTCATCGCCAACATCATCAACCTGTGGAATTCGTTCGGCCGACCCGTTTCCGTTAAAAATGTATAGCTGCGTCCGCTACCCGGAGAGCCTTACCCTTCCGAACAAAGCCCATTCTGACGAGATAAAGCATAGTCTTCTTCCAAGAAATGCGCCGCTCCTGCCAGTTCACTGGCAGGAATACGTCGAAGTGGTTGATCCTGCGTTAAGCGCGCGTGCGCTCAATTGTTTTTGTCGCGACGGTAGAAGGCGAGCTTTTCCTCATCAATATGGAGGCCCAGGCCCGGTCCTTCCGGCATATGGAGGTCGAAGTCCCGATATAGAGGTCGCGTAGTGACGATGTCGTCTTTCAACAAGAGCGGTCCGAACAGCTCTGTGCCCCAGGCAAGTTGTGGAAGAGCACTGAACCCGTGTGCCGATGCAATCGACCCAATGCTGCCTTCAAGCATGGTGCCGCCATACAGCGACACGCCGGCCGCATCAGCTATGGCGGCTGTACGCATCATTGCGTAGATTCCACCGGACTTCGCAATCTTCAATGCAAACACATCCGCACATGCGCCGCGCACGAGTTCAAGGGCGTCCTCCGGGCCGGTCACCGCTTCGTCGGCCATGATGGGCACGATGAACCGCGCGGCAAGTCTGGCGAGTGCGCCGCGTTGCTCTCGCGGAGTGGGTTGCTCGATGAGGTCAACGCCGGCGGCTTCGAGCGCTTCGATTCCCAGCGCCGCGTCAACCTCATTCCATGCCTGATTCACGTCTACCGTGACTTTGGCGCGCTCGCCAAGCGAGGTTTTGATTTTCGATACGTGCGCTACGTCATTACGAACGCTACGCCGGCCAATCTTCAGCTTGAAGGTATTGTGGCGACGTTCAGCGAGGAGCATTTCCGCTTCCTCGATGTCGCGTTGGGTGTCCCCACTTGCGAGCGTCCAAAGGACCGGAAGAGTCTTGCGGACAGCGCCGCCAAGAAGCGTTGAAAGCGGGACGCCCAGGCGCTTGCCCTGAGCGTCCAGCAGAGCCGTTTCAATTGCGCATTTGGCAAACCGGTTTCCTCGCGCAATCTTGTTCAGCTTGAGCATTGCGTCGTTGATGTTGGTTGCATCGTGCCCAACAATTGCAGGTGCAAGGTAAGTGTCGATGGTCAGCTTGATGCTTTCGGGGCTCTCTTCGCCGTACGACAGACCGCCAATCGTGGTGGCCTCGCCAATGCCTTCAATGCCATCGCTTGAGCGCAGACGGACGACGACCAGGGTTTGTTGCTGCATCGTCGCCATTGCCAACTGATGCGCGCGGATGGTTGGGAGGTCTACAAGAATTGCTTCGACGGAGGTGATTTGGGCGTTCATACCTGGAATGGCGGAGTTGATGGGTTGCCGCAGTATTGCGCGCCCAGGATTCGCCTGTCCAACACCATCGACGTCTAGTGTCATACCCCCGAGGTATGAGAGTTATCACCGCCCCCTGTCGATTTGAGGCGCGTACGAGATTTTTTCCTCTTCGTACAGCCGATAAATAAGTTCAAGCATTTCTCGAATGTCGCGCGACTCGTCGAGCATACGCATGCTCATGATGATGGGTGATACCAGAGTGGGGTCGTCCAGTTCCTTGTAGCTCACATCTTCTCGCTTCAGGCCGTACACGCTGCTCGGAACGACAGAAATTCCTTCCCCCGCTGCGACAAGACCTAGCGCAATCTGCAACTCTCGTACTTCATATATCCGGCGAGGCTTGAGACCACGGTCCTGAAATGCCGATAGCACCTGGTCTGCATAACTGGGTCGCGGCGACTTGGGAAAGATAATCAGGGTTTCGTTGATCAGGTCGCTGAGAGCGAGAATGGGCTTGACGAGTGAGAGTGGATGACCTTCCGGGAGGGCAACAATCATCTTCTCTTCACGAAGAATCACCCGGCGGATGTTCGCGTCCTCATGTCGAATGCGGCCGAACCCGACATCAATCTGACCGTCCTTCAGCGCTCTGATCTGGTCCATCGTCGACATCTCGTGGAGGCTGAGTTCGACTGTCGCGTTCTCGTCGCGAAAGCGCCGGATGATTTTTGGCAGCATTCCGTACAACGTTGAACCCACGAAACCGATAGAGAGGCTGCGCTCGATGTTGCCCACGCGCCTCGTCATTGATTCGAGTTCGGCTGTCTGAGCCAGCAACTGCACGGCATGGGCATAGAAGAACTTACCCGTCTCCGTCAGCTTCAACGGGCGCGAGTGGCGCTGGAATAGCTGAACCTCAAGCGTCTCTTCAAGTTGCTGTATCGAACGGCTCAAAGGCGGTTGGGCCATGTGCAGCCGCTCTGCCGCGCGCGTGAAATTGCGTTCCTCGGCTACAGCGACGAAATAGCGAAGATGCCGCAGTTCCATCTCAATACCTCCTGGATATAGCCCGATACTAAATCAGTGTTGGACGGGGCTTTCTAGCGTCCATTATTCTCCACTTACACCTGTTTCAGCGCCAGATTATACCTTCTGAGCATATCCAGATTGATGCTGAATCGAGGGTTAACCCCAGCAAAAAATAGAGAGTTCAGGAGCAGACATGAGCGTGAAAGTGTTCGATACGAAGGAAGCGCAGGACCTGCTGAAGGCCGCTGCGAACATCGGAAGCCAGGATGGCAATGCTCGCGCCAGGCAGATTGTCCATCGCCTGCTGGGCGATTTGTTCAAGGCGATCGACGACCTTGACATGACGCCCGATGAAATCTGGGCCGGCGTCCACTATTTCAACAAGCTCGGCCAGGACGGCGAAGCGGCATTGCTTGCCGCTGGCCTCGGTCTGGAGAAGTACCTCGACATTCGCATGGATGCCGCGGACAAGGAAGCCGACATCGGTGGCACGCCGCGTACTATCGAAGGTCCGCTGTATGTCGCCGGTGCGCCGGTGCGCGATGGCGTGTCCAGGATTGACATCAATCCCGACCCGGATGCAGGCCCGCTGGTCATCCGCGGCACGGTAACCGGCCCGGACGGCAAGCCCGTCGCTGGTGCGGTGGTCGAATGCTGGCACGCGAATTCAAAAGGCTTCTTCGCACTTCGACCCGACCGGCGCGCAAAGCGCGTTCAATCTGCGCGGTGCGGTCAGAACCGGCGTCGACGGCAAGTACGAATTCCGTACGCTCATGCCGGTGGGCTACGGCTGCCCGCCGCAGGGCGCGACCCAGCAGCTGTTGAACGTGCTCGCGCGCCACGGCAACCGTCCGGCGCATGTGCACTTTTTTGTCACCAGCGATAAGCACCGCAAGTTGACCACGCAAATCAATATCGAGGGCGACCCGCTGATTTGGGACGACTTTGCCTACGCCACGCGCGAGGATTTGATTCCGCATGTGGTCGAAAAGAGCGGGGGCACTGCGCTGGATATGAAGGCTGACACGTACAAGGGCATCGAGTTCAACATCGAGTTGACTCCGCTGGTTCAGGGCAAGGATAACCAGGTCGTCCATCGCCTGCGTGTGTCCGCCACGGCGTAACGCACGAAGCGCACGAAGCGGCAGCTACGTGATAACACTGCCGCCGCTCAATTCTCCGCAAGAATCATTCGACACCGATGCACGTGCTTCATAGCCTGGAGCCCGCATAGGGAGAGCACACATGTCCGCCATTACCGACAAAGCCACGCAGCTGGATGAACTGCTGCACACCGCTGTTCAGGATGATAAGCAGAGCGGTGTATTCCGTTGCCGCCGCGACATCTTCACTAACGCCGATTTGTTCGAGCTCGAGATGAAACACATCTTCGAGAGCAATTGGGTGTACCTGGCGCACGAGAGCCAGATTCCCAACAACAACGACTACTACACCACGTGGATTGGCCGCCAGCCCGTGGTTGTCACTCGCGACAAGAGCGGTGAACTGCACGCGGTCATCAACGCCTGCGCACACAAGGGTGCGATGCTGTGCCGGCGAAAGCATGGCAACAAAGGGAGCTTCACCTGTCCGTTCCACGGCTGGAGTTTCTCCAATACCGGCAAGCTGTTGAAAGTGAAGGATGCGAAGACCACCGAATATCCGGTGCAATTCAACACCAACGGTTCGCATGACCTGAAGAAAGTCGCGCGTTTTCAGAGCTATCGCGGCTTCCTTTTCGGCAGCCTCAACTCAGACGTGCTGCCCCTGGAAGACTACCTCGGCGAGACCAAGGTCATCATCGACCAGATCGTCGAGCAGGCCCCGAACGGGCTTGAAGTGTTGCGCGGCAACTCCTCGTACATCTACGACGGCAACTGGAAGATGCAGATGGAGAACGGCTGCGACGGCTACCACGTCAGCACCGTGCACTGGAACTACGCCGCGACGATGGACCGGCGGAAGGTTGACGGCACCAAGGCGGTGGATGCGAACAGCTGGAGCAAGTCGGTAGCCGGCGTGTACGGGTTCGACCACGGCCACATTCTGTTGTGGACCAAGACGATGAACCCGGAAGTGCGACCGGTCTATCAATATCGCGAAGAAATCAAGGCACGCGTGGGCGAAGTACAGGCAGATTTCATCGTCAACCAGACTCGCAACCTGTGCTTGTATCCGAACGTGTTCCTGATGGACCAGTTCAGCACCCAGATTCGCGTGGTACGCCCCTTAAGCGTGGACAAGACCGAGGTCACCATCTTCTGCTTTGCCCCAAAGGGTGAGAGCGCAACCGACCGCGCTACCCGGATCCGCCAATACGAGGACTTTTTCAACGTCTCGGGAATGGGCACCGCGGATGACCTTGAAGAGTTCCGCGCCTGCCAGGCTGGCTATGCCGGCACCACCGCGTTGTGGAACGACCTTTCGCGCGGGGCGCCGTTGTGGGTCGATGGCCCGGACGAGAATGCGAAGAGCATGGGTATCAAGCCGATTATCTCAGGCGAGCGCAGCGAAGACGAAGGCCTGTTTGTATGCCAGCACGAACACTGGGTGCACGTGATGCGCGACGCATTGAAAAAGGAACAAGGGGGGGCTTTGGTATGAGCTTCGACTGCCAGAAAATCTGCGCCGTGCTGTACCGCGAAGCACGCCTGCTCGATGACCGCCAGTGGGACGAATGGCTAGCTTGTTATGCCGAGGACGTCATCTACTGGATGCCAGCGTGGGATGACGACGACCAGCTCACCGATGACCACGAGAGTCAGATTTCGCTGATGTATTACCCGGACCGCGGTGGCCTGGAAGACCGTGTGTTCCGCATCAAGACCGAACGCAGTGGCGCTTCGATGCCTGAGCCGCGTACCAGCCACAACGTCACCAACGTGGAAGTGCTGGCCGAACGCGGCAACGAAGTGGATGTGCGCTACAACTTCAACACACTCAGCCACCGCTACAGAATGACCGACCATTTTTTCGGCACGATGTTTGTCACCCTGCGAAAGGTCGACGATGCCTTGTTGATTTCGGCCAAGAAAATTGTGCTGAAGAACGACTACATCCGCCAGGTGCTCGACATTTATCACGTTTGATGTCGAGCGCCGGGAGGAAACTGGAAGGAGAGGAGACAGCATGTCCAGCTACAACATTGCACTGAACTTCGAGGACGGCGTGACCCGCTTCGTCGCATGCAAGCCGGGCGAGAAGGTGCTCGATGCCGCCTTTCGCGCGAAGATCAACCTGCCAATGGATTGCTCCGATGGCGTGTGCGGTACCTGCAAGTGCCGCGCCGAGAGCGGCAGCTATGACCTTGGCGACGATTACATCGAAGACGCGCTGAACGAGGATGAGAAGAGCAGTGGTCTCGTACTCACCTGCCAGATGGTGCCGGAAAGCGACTGTGTGATTGCAGTGCCGGCATCTTCCACCGCGTGCAAGACGGAACAGAGCAGGTTTGCCGCGACGGTATCGAAGGTTGAGCCGCACAACGATGCGGCCGTCGTGCTCGAACTTGACGTGGATTCGACCGCGCCAGTATTCCTGGCGGGTCAGTATGTCAACATCGATGTTCCCGGCAGTGGCCAGCATCGTTCGTATTCCTTCTCATCGGCACCGGGGCAATCGAAAGTCAGTTTTCTGATCAAGAGGATTCCCGGTGGAGTGATGAGCACCTGGCTCGATTCCGCACAGCCAGGCGGCAAGTTGGAGCTGACCGGGCCGCTGGGTAGTTTCTATCTGCGTGCCGTGGAGCGGCCGTTGCTGTTGCTCGCTGGCGGCACGGGCCTGGCTCCGTTCCTGTCAATGCTGGAAGTGCTGGCCCGCGCCGATTCGCAGCAGAAGGTCCACCTGATTTATGGCGTGACCCGGGACCTTGACCTGGTGCAGGTGGATGCAATCGAAGCCTACTTGGCGAAGTTGCCGAATTTCACCTACACCACCGTGGTGGCCGACGCGGATTCGACCCATCCCCGCAAGGGTTGGGTGACGCAGCACATGCCGGCCGAGGCCTTGAATGATGGTGACGTCGACGTTTACCTCTGCGGGCCGCCACCGATGGTCGATGCAGTGCGTAAGTATTTCGACGATAACGGCGTGAAGCCCAACAGCTTCCACTACGAGAAGTTCACTCCCAACGCAGCACCGAGGACCGCATGAACACGCAACGATTCGCTGGCAAGGTCATGGTCGTCACCGGCGCGGCGCAGGGCATCGGCCGCGGCGTGGCGTTGGGTGCGGCAGCCGAAGGCGCCAAAGTGCTGTTCGTCGACCGCGCCGAGTTCGTCTCCGAAGTTGCCGCCGAAGCGAGCGCGGCGGACACGGCCGGCTTCGTCGCCGACCTCGAGACGTACGAAGGCGCGGCATCGGCAATGGCTTGTGCAGTGCGCCAGTTTGGCGGCATCGACATACTAATAAATGGTGTCGGGGGCGCGATTCGCATGCGTCCATTCACTGAGTTCGAACCTGAGCAGATCGACGCGGAAATTCGCCGTTCACTGATGCCCACGCTGTACGCCTGCCATGCAGTGCTGCCGCACCTGCTTCAGCGCGGCAGCGGAACCATCGTCAATATTTCCTCGAATGCCACGCGCGGTATCCGCCGCGTACCGTATTCGGCGGCCAAGGGCGGGGTCAACGCGATTACGCAGTCACTGGCGATGGAGTACGCCGAGTACAACATCCGCGTGGTCGCCACCGCACCGGGCGGGACCGACGCGCCTGCGCGACGGGTCCTGCGCAATACTGCCGGCGACAGCGAGCAGGAAAAAGTCTGGATGGGCGATGCGGTCAAGCAGGTCACTGAATCAACCTTTCTCAAGCGCTACGGCAGCATCGACGAACAGGTCGCGCCGATTCTGTTCCTCGCTTCGGACGAGGCCAGCTATATCACCGGCACTGTGTTGCCAGTAGCCGGTGGTGACACAGGCTGACCCATTGATGCGTTGAACCAACTGCGCAGACGCCCCTAACCGCTCGGATCGCCTTGGACGCAAAAGACGAATCTGCCCGATCTATCTAAGGGTATTCACTTATAAAGTGGCATCCCAAATATTCGAATAGGCGCATTAGAATGTTCCCTCTATTGCTGCACGGCACAATATTTAACGCCTATCAGTCCGTCAAGTCCCTTACTCCACGATGTCGTCCTGCCTGCGAGTCAGGCTGTCTTTTCGTAATACTAAAGGAGCAGCATCAATGAGCGTTTTCGCACCAGAAGAACTCGTTTCCAGCTACCAATCCAGCGTCGCCTCGCTGTTCGCCTTCGCGAATCCCGCATTCCAGGGCTTTCAGGCGGTGGTTGAATTCAACCTGCAGGCAGTGAAGGCAGCGATGGCGGAAGGCGAAGACAATCTGAACGACGCACTGTCTGGCAAAAGCCCTGCGGAGTTCCTGACCAGGCAGTCGAACGTCACGCAGCAACTCACCGCGAAGATGGCATCGTACAGCCGTCACCTGTACGAGATCGCCGCGAACACCCAAGCTGAGTTGACGAAAGTTGCGCAAGCACAGTACGAACAACATAGCAGCAACGTGCAAGCGCTTGCCGACCGCCTTGTGAAGAGCGCGCCGGTTGGCTCGGAAGCCGCCATCGCCGTGCTGAAATCGGCGTTTTCGACTGCCAATACCACGACCGAAACGGTGCGCGCGGCTGCCAGACAAGCCATCGAGGCAGCACAAGGCAACTTTGCCGCGGCCACCGCCGCTGCCCAGAAGACAGGTCAGCAAGTCGCCGCGCAAGTGGCGCGCACTGCGAAGCAGTAACGACCAAACCGGTGCACCGGGGTCGTCTTGACGCTGCGCACCGCAACCGGTTTGATCCCTCCGCGGCTGAGTACTCCAGCGCCACTCGACGTCACGCGTCGCGTTATAGCAGGCAGTACCCGGCTGCACTGCATCGACCGCAGCAGCCCACAGTTCTTCTGATCTAACCGCTATTGCTATGTCCTCACTATCCAGCGTTTCCTCGCTACCGGCCCGAACGACTACTTCATGGGATGTACTCGAAAACGCCTGGCGCGCCTGGACTGCGCTCATGCGTCCGGCACAATGGCAAGCAACGGCACGGGGCGCTTCTTCCCAAGCCGGGCTGGACGATTCCGTTCCTTATGCCGGCTTTGTGGCCCACTTCACGCCGTGGACATTGGACAATCTGTTTCCTTCCCCGGCCGTCAATTCGCTGAACGCGCGGATCGTGCCCGAACGTCTGCTTGATGCCTGCTCGGACTACGCACGCGAATGCCTCGGACTATGGCAGCAGGTAAGCGCGAAAAACGCGAGCGCGTTCGAATTGTCCGATCGCCGCTTCAGGTCCGACGCGTGGAAAGCCAATCCGCTGCTCGGCTTCGTTGCCGCCTGCTATCTGGCGGGTTCGCGACATCTCGACGAACTCGCAAATACGCTGGATGCCGACATTAAAACGCGCGAACGCATTCGTTTCTTCATCCAGCAATGGACCGCTGCCGTGGCACCGTCCAACTTCCTGCTGTTGAACGCGGAGGCGCAAAGAGCGCTGCTCGACAGTAATGGAGAGAGCCTGCGGCGCGGCGTGACGAACTTGCTCGCTGACGTCACGCGCGGCAAGCTTTCGCAGACCGATGAATCGCATTTCGTCGTCGGCGAGAATCTCGCCACCACCGAGGGCGCGGTCGTTTTCGAAAACGACTTGGTCCAACTGATTCAGTACAAGCCGCGCACGCCGACCGTTTTTGAACGGCCACTCCTGATCGTGCCGCCTTGTATCAACAAGTTCTACATTCTCGATCTGCAGCCGGAAAGCTCTCTTATTCGCCACGCGCTCGACGAGGGACATCAGGTATTCGCGCTTTCGTGGCGCAACCCCGATGCGTCGCTCGCTCACAAAACGTGGGACGACTACGTCGAAGAAGGACTGTTGCAGACGATCAGCGTGGTCAGCGAGATCTCCGGTCGCAAGCAAATCAATGCATTGGGTTTTTGCATTGGAGGCACGCTGGTCGCGACGGCACTCGCCGTGCTCGCCGCGCGCGGAGACCATCCGGTGGCGTCGCTAACGTTGCTGACTGCGATGCTCAATTTTTCCGACACGGGCCTGCTCGACCTGTTTGTGGACGAAGCGCAGGTACAGAGTCGGGAGTTCACGATCGGCGGCAAGCACGGCGCGCCTCCGGCCCTCATGCGCGGCGCCGACCTGGCCGCCACATTCTCGTTCCTGCGACCCAACGACCTGGTATGGAACTACGTCGTCGACAACTATCTGAAGGGGCAGACGCCACCGCCGTTTGACCTGTTGTACTGGAACAGCGATTCGACCAATTTGCCCGGTCCGATGTACGCATGGTATCTGCGCCACACGTATCTTGAGAACACGCTGTGCAAGCCGAATGCGCTCACTGTGTGCGGCGAGCCGGTGGACCTTGGCGCAATCGGCGTGCCGACTTTCGTTTACGGGTCATGCGAAGACCATATCGTGCCGTGGCGCACTGCGTATGCATCCACGCATCTCCTGACTGGCTCTTCGACTTTCGTACTCGGCGCATCAGGCCACATCGCAGGGGTGATCAACCCGCCGTCAAAGAACAAGCGCAGCTACTGGGCTCAGGAAGGCGACAGCGCGGCTTTGCCCGTTGACGCTGACGAGTGGCTCGCGGCGGCAACGGAGCATCCAGGCAGCTGGTGGCCCGAGTGGACGCGGTGGCTTGGCCAGCGAGGCGGCAAGCGCGTGAAGGCGCGTGCGAACGCGGGATCGAATGCGTACCCGGTAATTGAGCCTGCGCCGGGACGTTACGTAAGGCAGCGCGCCTAGGGTGATTTGGTTGGGGCCACGACTTGGGGAGACGAAGTCGTTGGCGTGGTTGAGCTTATTTGTTTTTACTTAGGAAGTGAAATGACAGACGTAGTGATCGTATCGGCCGCACGCACCGCGGTCGGCAAATTCGGCGGTTCGCTCGCGAAGATCGCGGCACCCGATCTGGGTGCGGCCGTGATTCGCGCCGTGCTGGAACGCGCGAACCTGAAGCCCGAGCAGATCAGCGAAGTGCTCCTCGGCCAGGTGTTGACGGCGGGCTCCGGCCAGAACCCGGCACGCCAGGCGCTGATCAAGGCGGGGCTGCCCTCAACGGTGCCCGGCATGACCATCAACAAGGTGTGCGGCTCGGGCCTGAAGGCCGTGATGCTGGCGGCGAACGCGATTATCGCGGGCGATGCCGACATCGTGATCGCGGGCGGTCAGGAAAACA
>Ga0185299_10002891_pt1 | contig 24686 bp, 22 predicted proteins | sample PaiPotPPA55metaG_FD_128002 | JGI IMG/M metagenome (GOLD analysis project Ga0185299, IMG submission 128002) | Iron sulfur acid spring bacterial and archeal communities from Banff, Canada, to study Microbial Dark Matter (Phase II) - Paint Pots PPA... ...
ACCCGCACTTCAAACGTGGTGACGTTGTCCTTCTCCACGCCCATCGGCGAAATCTTTGTGACCTTGCCGGTGAACGACTTGTCCTTGAACGATTCCACCTTGATGCGCGCCGGCTGCCCCAGGTACACCTTGCCGATGTCGCTCTCGTCGACTTTGCCCTTCACATAAACTTCGCTGGTATCGCCCAGCGTCATCACCAGGGTGGCCGAAGAACCCAATACGAGAATGGAGCTGACTGCATCGCCCATCTGCACATCGCGCGAAAGCACGATGCCATCGATTGGCGAAACGATGTCGGTGTAGCTCAGCTGTTCCTCAAGCTGCTTAAGATTGGCCTGGTCCTGCGCCACCTGCGCCTGTGCCTGCGCAATCTTCGCCTTCAAAACCGTGACCTGCGCCTTCGACACATTCTGCTTGTTCAGCGACATTTCGTAATTCTTCTCGGCGTCGTCCAGCGCCGAGGCCGAAACAACTCCATCCTTCGCCATACCCGTCGCGCGGTCATAGGCACGCTTCAACAGGGGAACGTCCGGACCTTCCGCGTCCACCTTGGCCCGCTCCAAATCAGCCTGCGTGCTGTGCAAGTTGGCTTGCGCCGCTTCCAGAGCCGCGCGCGACTGCTCCACCTGCGCCTCGATCTCCACCTTGTCGAGCTGCGCCAGCAGTTGGCCCTGCTTGACGCGATCGCCGTAGTCCACCAGCAGCTTCTTGACGATGCCGCTAGCCTTCGACTTCACCTCGACCTTCACGATGGGCGTTACCTTGCCGGTAGCCACCACGCTCTTCGCCAGGTCGCCCTTTTCCACCTTCGCCAGCTTCGACGGATCAATCTTGGTGCCGCCGCGCGTGGCCGCGAACACGCCTACGGCAATCAGCAGGACAAGTCCCAGCCCAATGCCGCCCCAAATAAACAGTCTGCGCCGCTTCTTCTTATTATTTCCGTTTCCGTTCACAACCGCCTCCTAGATGATGGAAATGGCTTGCTGGATCTTGCTGAGTCTGGGTCCTGCTGAATCTGGATCTTGCTCAATAAAGAGCCGTTCCGCGCTCTCACTTACTGGTACGCAGCCCGAGTTGCCTTTGTTCCAGAGATTTCGAAACGAACCAGAAAGGACCAAGGGCAGCCAAACCACTCGCCACCTGCCAGTTAGACCGTCCCCATGTAAGAAAGGTTAGCCCAGCGGAGCGATCCGTTTTACCCTGTGTTCCCCTGTGCCCTCTGTGCTAAAGGTTCTTAGAGATGCGTCTCAACCCCTGCCCAAGCCCCTTGCAATGCTAGAATTACCCGTCAGAATTACCCATAAATGATAGCCTTTGTGCTGCTCCGCGTGCTGCTGATCTTTCTTCTGGTGGCGGCCAATGCGTTTTTCGCCGCTGCGGAATTCTCCCTGATCAGTGTCCGTGACACCCGCATCCAGCAACTCATCGAATCCGGACGCACCGGCGCCCGCATCGTCCAGCGTCTGCACCAGCGTCTCGACGAAGTCGTCAACGGCGTTCAACTCGGCATCACCATGGTCAGCCTAACCCTGGGTTGGATCGGCGAACCCATGGTCGCGCGCCTCGTCGAGTCTCTCCGCTTCGTTCAGGAGGTTCCGCACGCCGCGCTTTACGCTCACGGCATCGCCATCGCGATCGCGTTCAGCCTGATCACCTACCTGCACGTTTTGCTGGGCGAGCTTGTCCCGAAGACGCTAGCCCTGCAACGCTCCGAGCAGATCGCCCTGGCCGTGGCCGCTCCCATGGAAGCGTTCCTAACGCTGACGAGCCCCATACTTTTCTTCATGCGCCGCTCCGGCGGTCTGGTCTTGCGCCTCTTCGGAGCGCGCGACGCCCGCCGTGGCGGCGCCGTCCACTCCCCCGACGAACTCAAGCTCATCGTCACCGCCAGCCGCCAGTTCGGCCAGATTCCCGAGTCGCAAGAAGAAATGATCCACAACGCCATCGAACTCGACAGCATCACCGTCCGCGAGATCATGGTCGCCCGCCCCGACATATTTTCCCTGCCTTCCGATCTAACCCTCGACGAAGCCCTGAGCCGCGTAGTCGAAAGCCAGCACTCGCGCATCCCGGTCTACGATCCGCAGCGCGGCCCTGAGCACATCGTCGGAGTTCTTTACTACAAGGAACTAGTTCGCTGGGTGCGCCTCCGTCTGGCAAATCTAGGACAACCTCTGGCCTCGCGCATCGCCCGCACGCAAATTGGCCAGATCATGCACGATGTGCTGGTCGTTCCGGAAACCAAAGTCTTGGCGGAACTGCTGGCAGAATTCAAACAGCGCCGCCGTCACCTGGCGGTAGTAGTCGACGAGTTCGGCTCCACAGCAGGCGTAATCACAGTCGAAGACATTCTTGAGCAACTCGTCGGCGACATCGAAGACGAATTCGACGTAGCCGCCCCGCAGCCTGCGTTGGAAGACGAATCCATCCTGGTACTCGAAGGCTCAGTAAACATCCGCGACCTCGAAACCCAGCACGGCCTGCTACTGCCGCGGGACGCTGGATTCGAAACCCTCGCCGGATTCGTGCTGGCTCGTCTGCAACGGATTCCATACCTGGGCGAATCCTTCGAATACGAAGGCCACCGCTACACCGTAGAAGAAATGGAAGGCCACCGCATCGCCAAAGTGAAGATTGAAAAGGTAGAAAAAGGAGAAGGCAAAGCGGAACCAGCAAAGCAGGCGGGGGATTGAAGATGCAAACCTCTGTGATCCTGAGCGAAGCAGATGGATCGCGAAGCGAACCATCTGCGCAGTCGAAGAGCCTGCCCCGAGCGAGCCGAGGGGACCCCTCACCCGCCCGCGCTGGCACCAGCCCCGCAAGGAGTTTCTACCACCGCCCCGCGTCTCCTGGAACTGGCCACTGGCCCCCGACCCCTGGCCACTGACTCATGCCGAAAGCCCTACTCCAACGCGTCCTCTACACCCTGCCGGTAATCTGGCTGGTAGTAAGCCTGGTCTTCCTCCTAATCCACCTTGTCCCCGGAGATCCCATCCAGCAAATGCTAGGCGAAGGCGCGCCCCCAGCCGATATCCAAGCCACGCGCCACCTCTACGGCCTCGACGCGCCGCTGGGCGAGCAATACCTCCGCTACTGGAAAGGAGTCCTCCACGGCGACCTTGGCCCGTCATTCCGCTACAACCAAAGCGTGACCCGCCTGCTGACCCAGCGCTACCCGTACACGCTGCAACTAACGCTGGCATCGCTCTTCGTGGCGATCATCCTGTCGATCCCCGCCGGCGTGCGCTCCGCCCAGCGCCGCAACCGCTGGGACGACCGCCTGCTCAGTGTAGTCAGCCTCTTCGGCCTGTCCTTCCCCAACTTCGCGCTAGGCCCAATCTTGATTCTTCTCTTCGCCATCAAGCTAGGATGGCTCCCCGTCTCCGGCGCTGGCTCCTTCGCCAATTTGGTGCTGCCGGCCATCACCATGGGCGGAGCGCTAGCCGCCATCCTCACCCGCATGGTCCGCACGTCCATGTTAGAAGAGCTAAGCCAGGACTACATCCGGACCGCCCGCGCCAAAGGCCTGCCCGAGCGCACCATAGTCTACCGCCACGCCCTGCGCAACGCCATGATCCCCATCATCACGGTCCTAGGCCTGCAATTCGGCGCGCTACTAGCAGGCGCAATCGTCACCGAAACCATCTTCTCCTGGCCCGGCATCGGCCGCCTCACCATCCAAGCCATCTCGAACCGCGATTACTACCTGGTGCAAGGCTGCATCCTCGCGATTGGATTAACGTATGTCGCAGTGAATTTCCTGACGGACGTGCTGTACTCCGTGGCGAACCCGAGGATCAGGCAGTAGACATTATTGCTGAATATGTGATGTGCTGGAAACTCAGATATCAAACAGCCGATAATCTACCTGTGAGCCCGAACAATCTTAAGTCGAACTCGCTTTCACAAGTGGTGAAAACGAAGACCAGGCTGTGTGGGGAGGGCTGTCTCTTTTGTCTACTCGATAAGCACCTGATTGAGAGCCGCCTCATTCCCAGGGAATCTATTCGCCGGGTGCCCCATTTCTCGCGTCTTTTGCGAGAAGTGGGCTAACAACGATGCTGTCTAGGAAACTCCCGAATCCATCCCCTGCACTTAAAGCTTCCCACTATGATCCCACCCAAGACGCCGCCCGCTGCAAACTCGACAGCGCGATGTCGCGTCAAGCCCGAAGTCCTTGCAAAGTGTTAAGCTACAGGCTACACTATTCTGAGTGAAGATCGGGAGCTTCGCGCATAAGGGCCTGAGGCGGCTTTACGCGGAAGATAGCGTGAGGGGAGTTCCGCCCGATGCGGCGGGCAAACTTCGCAAGATGCTGGCCTTTCTCGACAACATGCAGGACCCGGAAGAATTGCATTCCCTGCCCGCATGGAAGGCGCACACGTTGACCGGTAACCGCAAGGGAGTATGGAGCCTTAGCGTCACTCGCAATCAGCGTTTAACGTTCCGCATCGATGCCTCAGAGCATGAGGATCCGCGAACTGAACCTGGAAGATTACCACTAGGCAAGAGGAGCCAAACGCAATGCCTATGAAGAATCCACCCCACCCCGGAGATTTCATTCGCACGGAGATCATCCAGCCCGCAGGACTGTCGGTAACGGCAACCGCGGCGGCGCTAAAGGTTTCCCGCCCGGCCCTGTCGAGTCTGCTGAATGGTAAAGCATCTCTCTCCGGTGACATGGCGCTCCGCATCGAAAAAGCCTTCGGAGTGAAGATGGACACGCTCATGCGCATGCAATCTGCGTACGACATCGCGCGAACGCGGTTGCGCGAGCGCCAAATCCGCGTCCGCAGGATTCCAAACACTTCTATGGAACGATTCAAGGCTCTGATGAAAAAGTATCGCGGAAAAGTCAGCTTCGCCGGATCGGACGAAGGAACGTATGAGCGCGTCCACCGCCAAGCCACAACCTTGCGCGACGAGCGCCTCCGATTGGGAGGAAAGATTCGTGCCAGCCGGGACGAGTGGCACGGTCGATAACAAAGAGGCGGAGCATGCCTGCCCCGCCCCTTGTTCCAAATCAAACTACGCTGCCGGCATCATCTTCTTCATCCGTTCTTTCATGTCTTGGGGCGATACGTCTTCCACATGCGTGGCAATGCCCCACAGATGTCCGAATGGATCTTGAATGAAGCCAGTACGGTCTCCGTAGAACTGGTCCTGCACCGGCTTCAGGATTTTCGCGCCCTCGGCGGCCGCTTTCTCGACCACGCGATCGACGTCGGGAAGGTATACATACAGGCTCACCGGGCTCGCGCCAATGGTGGCCGCGCTGGTATGCCCCTGGCCCATGCCGGGATTCTCGTCGGCCAGCATGATGTGCGAGTTGCCAATCTTCAATTCGGCGTGACCGACCTTGCCGTCCGGGCCATTCATGCGAACCGTTTCAGTCGCTCCAAAAACTTTCTTGTAGTACTCAATGGCTTGGGCAGCGCCCTTGATGACTAGGTACGGTGTGACGGAGTTGTAATCTTTGGGGATATACGAGACTTTGCTCATGATTTTTTTCTCCTCAGAATTCAGGCTAAAGGTGGAGGTTTACGGCGCGCGTGCAAACCGGCGAGGCGGTTCCGGTACTCTGCTATGAGAACATAATTGGTGAGCGATCTTCAAGGCCGTGTGCAACATCTTTGCGGAGGGCAGGGCTTCCCAGACTATGCACCATAGAAGGTACGTCAGACCCCCTGTCAAGTCTACTTTAGTAGACATCCAGCGTCCTCCAAAGTGGACATTTCTTCCACAGCCTAACCCCTTGATTCCATGAGTAGGCCTTAAGGCGCATTCAATGAATCAGCGACTTACGAAACTGGGTTTAGTGCTTTTCCACAGTGTTCCAGTCGGAACATTACTCCAATATGCAACAAAGAAATGCGCGCAAGGATGGGGCACCAGCCGCGCCTACTTGGGTTTCCCTCCGCCGGGGGTGCGGATGTGGTCCATGGCGATGGGGCCGGCGCCGAAGAAGATGAGGGCAAAGGCGAGGGCGGCCAGGGCCAAGGGGAATTCGTACCCGCCCTTGCCCATTAGTCCGTTGTGGAAGTGCACCTTGGCGATGGCGACCAAGAGATCGATGCAGATGGCAAAGGCGGCCACGCGCGTGAACAGGCCGAGCAGGATGAGGATGCCGCCGAAGAATTCGGTGAAAGAAGAGAGGTAAGCGGTCCAGGCGGGGAGACCGAGGCTGGCGACGAACTCAGCGTGGTGGTGGAGTCCGCCGAAGACTTTTGGGTATCCATGGCCGAGCATGACAGCGCCGAGAGCGAGGCGCATGACGAGGAGAGCGAGAGGTTGCAGGCGGTCTAAGAAGCGCACGAAGTTCCTCCGGAGAAAGAAGATAGATTACAGCAGGCCGTCGCGGGAGGGAAGTAGGGTGGGTCCCAGGAAGAAGCTCTCGAGCTTCGCTCGATGGACAGCCGAGGGCGGCTGTCCCCACATCGGACAGCCGAGGCGGCTGTTCATCTCTGGGCCCTTACTAGTTATTAGAAGAATCATTGCGTGAGGAGCCGACTTCTGATAACGTTTTTTCGCTCGAGGGTGTCGGCTTTCGATAGCGTCTAATCGCAACTGGATTAATTCGTCTTCACACTTCGCTCCGTGGCTGGAAGTTCGGTCAACCAGGTGCGGAATTGGCGAGTTTTTTCCGTGGACGGATGCCGGTGGAGAAAAGGTCCGGAGCCCGCAACTTCCAGTCGAGGGTAGGGTTGGGAATAGCATGGCGAGACGTTTGGATGGTCCAGGAGGCGTTATGAAGCAGATTTTGAAGGACGGAAAGGTGTTCCAGATAGTGCTTTTGCTAGGACTGGTGGTTCCGGCGATGGCTTGGGGTCAGAAGAAGCCGTCGGGGGGTGGTGGCGGAGCGCCGGCACCCCATGCGAGTGCGCCATCCCATGCGAGCGCGCCATCGCATTCCGCGCCCTCCCATTCCGCACCACAGACGCACTCAGCACCAACGCACTCCGCGCCGTCCCGTTCAGCGGCACCATCGCATTCCGCGCCATCGCATTCCACAGCACAGACGCGCTCAACACCATCGGGCGGGAACAAGCCAGCGGCGGGCGGGAACAGGCCAGCGGCGGCCGGGAACAGGCCGGCGGCAGGCGGGAACAGGCCGGCGGCGGCCGGGAACAAGCCAGCGGCGGGCGGGAACAGGCCAGCGGCGGGCGGGAACAGGCCAGCGGCGGGCGGGAACAGGCCAGCGGCAGGTGGAAACAGGCCAGCGGCAGGCGGGAACAGGCCAGCGGCCAGCGGGAACAGACCTGGGGCCGCCGCGAGCAAAGGCAACTTCCATCAGCCGGCAGGAACCAGGAACGTCAGCCTGAAGAGTGGAGGAACGGCGAACGTTCGTAAGAATGGATCGATCCGCTCCGTGGATCGCGGTGGCATGCACATTGAGCATGGGGTCCGCGGCGGTCGCACGGTTGTCAGTCAACGCAACGGGGCGCGCATTGTGACCCGAGGGCGTGGTGGGTATGTGCAGCGCGCCTATGTGACGCGAGGCGGAAGGTCCTATTACTCGCGCACTTATGTATACGGGGGGGGAGTGCACGTTGGCGTCTATCAAGGCTACTACTGGGGTGGACGGTCCTACTACGGCTGGTACCCAGGGTTCTTTTACGCCCCCGCATTTTATGGATGGGGCTTCCAGCCGTGGGGTGTGCCGCTGGTCTGGGGCGTCTCCGCGTGGGGTTGGGGAGGGCCGTGGTATGGCTACTACGGCGGATGGTGGAACCCTTATCCCGTCTATACCGCGCCGTACTTCTGGCTCACGGACTACCTGATCGCAGCGAATCTGCAAGCGGCGTATGCGGCACGGGCTGAGGAAGCTGGTGACGCCGGTTCAGCGGATACAGGCGTCAGCGACGGAGGCGGCGGTGGTAGCGCTGATAATTCGGCGCCAGCCTCGACTGCGGTCACGCTGACTCCCGAGGTGAAGCAGGCGATCGCCGAGGAAGTGAAGGCGCAGTTGGCCGCGCAACAGGCACAGGCGGCCGGTGGGACAACCGCGGGGCCAGCGCCGGCGCAAGCCAACGGTACTCCGCCAGCGGCGCTCGATCCGGCAAAGCGCACCTTTGTAGTTGACACTGCCGTGACTGCCGTTTCAACGGACGGGCAGGAGTGTGGCTTGACGTCAGGGGACGTGGTCACGCGCCTCACGGATACTCCCGATGGAACCGACAACACGGTGAACGCCAGCGTCGCGGCGAGCAAGAAGGGGGATTGCGTTACCGGAACGACGGTGGCTGTGAAAGTGGACGACTTGCAGGAAATGTATAACCACTTCCAGGAACAGCTCACCAACGGCATGGCCGAAATGGCGAAGAAGCAGGGTACGAACGGAATGCCGAAGGCGCCGGACACGTCGACCAAGGCATCGGACGTACCACCTCCCAAGCCGGATGCCGATGCGGCAAAGACGTTGCAAGAACAGCAAGCGGAGGCCGACAAGACCGAAGCGGATGTTCGAGCCGAGGCTGCGGCCGGCGGCGGGCTCTAGCACGGGCGGCTGCGGGACGGCGGTTTAACCGATCGACAAATACAGGGAGCGTCGGATGACGGCGCTCCCTTTCTCCAATTATTGCAGTGGTCTTTGGTTGCACTCGTCTTTCGTTTTTAGTCTTTAGTCTTTGCGACTCCGTGCTCGCGATTCAGAGCACAGCCAGGTTGGGATTTGGGAAATCGCTTTGGAAAAAGCTGAACCGGAGGATCTTAACGATGTCGCAGAAATCTCACCCTCTGATTCCAGGGATTGTTCTGATGGCGGCCATGATCTTTCCGATGGCGCAGGCCGGGGCCCAGGCGCCGACGCTGCAGGAGCAACTGGCGGCGCAATACAAGCTGGTGAAGATGGGATCGGACACCAGTGGATATTCGGTGGTGGACGAGGGTACGCTGCTGGCGATCCAGAAAGGCGGCCTGCTCGGTGTGCCGTATTCGGACACGAGCGTGCAATCCAATAAGTATGAGGGTGGAGTGGTCAAGTCTCCTAATGCGCTGGTGTCGAAAGGGATCGGTTTCGGCATGAAGAAGTTCGGGAAGGAGCAGACGACCAAGTTATTCGCCAAGGGCGACAAAGTGTACCCGACGAAGATTGACGTGAATCTGGAGAAGGACACGGTGACCATGGGCATCGTGGCTTGTGACACCTGCAACAAGACCGATCCGCCGACCTACAACAAGGCGAACGTAGTCTTCGTGTTTCCCAAGGGATCGCTGGCGAAGGCCAGCGCAGGCCAGGTGGAAGATACAATTGGGCAGTTGCTCACGGTCAGCACCGATGACGCGCAGAAGGGTGGAGATCAGGGCGGAGATCAGCAGCAAGGTGGCGACCAGGGGGCACAGCAGGGTCAGCAGCCCCCGGCTCCGGAGCAACAGCAGGCTGAGCCGGCGAGCATCGAGAAGGGCATGACCCCGGACCAGGTTGAGGCGGCGATGGGCAAGCCGGAGAAGAAAGTGACGCTCGGAACCAAGCAGATTTATTACTACAAGGACATGAAAGTGGTTTTTCTGAACGGGAAAGTTTCCGACGTGCAGTGAGCATCGCCGTGAGTATTGCGAAAACCCACCTCAGGCGCTGAAGCGCAGCCTGATCCCGCTAACAGGTTTCCCCGCAGCAACTTGAGCGTGTGTCGTAGTACTTCCGTACCGTCTGTAGTACTTCAGTTACCGCTTCCTGAGTGACCCGTGATGCCCCCTGCAAACACTACTCCTAATTGCGCTCACTTGAGCTAATACCACAACATATAGATATTACGCACTGCCAGCCTTGGGGCGAACTCCAGAAAATAGGCATAAAACACGGAGATTCGCTTCGAGCCAAGGTCTTTCAGGGCTGATATATGCTCGGGACATCAGGAGCCTTCCGGACAGTCATGGAGGGCGTTTGTCAATGCAAGCCCCGCGGGCCGGAGACACCGGCGCGGGAGAGGTTCTGGTGGCGGGGCAAAGGGACTGGGTCAGGAAACATGGCCGACTCGCGAGAAGTGATGAACATTCGTCAGGCTTCGGACTATCTCGGGGTGAGTCCGGACACGCTCTACAAGTACGTAGGGGAAGAGAAGATTCCCGCCTTCAAGCTGGGCAACCGCTGGCGCTTCAAGAAATCGAGGCTGGACCAGTGGATGGAAGAGAAGTCGAGCCGGTTGGAGCCGGGGGCCAGGCAGAAATCGAAGGCGGCGATGAAGGCTGCCGGGACGCAGTAGTTACAAAAAGCCGGCGGGACGCCGGCGCTACTAGAAAAGGCGGGCACACATGTTTGGAATGGGATCGAAGTCGATTGTAGGTCTGGACGTGGGCTCTTCCAGTATCAAGGCGGTGGAGTTGAAGAAAAAGGGTGGGCAGATTGAAGTGTCGCACCTGGGGCTGGAACCGCTGTCCTCTGACATTGTGGTCGATTCGATGATTGTGGACTCGGGGACGGTGTCGAGCGCGATCTCGAAGTTGTTCGCCGACTGCCTGATCAAAACCAAGGCAGTGGCCACGGCGGTGAGCGGTCACTCGGTGATCGTGAAGAAGATCTCGCTGCCCTCGATGAGCGATCAGGAACTGGCCGAGACCATCGAGAAAGAAGCGGCGCAGCACATTCCCTTCGATCTGGCGGACGTAAGTCTGGATTATCAGATTCTGTCCGAAGAAGCGGGCAGCCCGCAGATGGACGTTCTGCTGGTGGCTGTCAAGAAGGACAAGATTCTGAACTACACCAACGTACTCTCGATGGCGGGACGCACTCCGTCTATCGTGGACATCGATGCCCTGGCGCTGCAGAACTGCTACGAGTACAACTACCAGCCCGCGCCGGGTCAGGTGGTGGCGCTTTTGAACCTGGGCGCCAGCGTGATGAACATCAACATCGTGAAGGGGACGACGCCATTGTTTCCGCGCGACGTGAGTGTGGGCGGGCACCAGTATACGGATTCTTTGCAAAAGGAACTCGACCTGAACTTCGACGACGCCGAGAAACTGAAGCTGGGAGAGAAAGTCGGGACGGTGAGTGAGGACGCGAAAGCGCCGATCCTGCAGCAGGTCACCGAGATTATCGTGCTGGAAATTCAGAAGACATTCGATTTCTTCCGGGCGAGCGCAGCGGGCGAGCACATCGAGAAGATTTACCTGGCCGGCGGTTCGGCCAAGGTGCCGGGGTTGATGGAAGCGCTGCGGCAGGAATTCTCGATGCCGGTGGAATTGTTGAATCCATTTCAGCGCGTGGTGCCGCCGACGGACGGTCCGGGAGCGGAACTGGTGGAGCAGAATCCGGGGCAACTGGCGGTAGCGGTGGGCCTGGCTTTGAGGAGCTTTGAATCCCTATGATCAGAATCAATCTGCTCGAAAATTCCAAGGGAAAAAATAAGCGCGCCGGTGGCGGCGCACCCGCGATGCCCACGATGGAGATGGGCGACCTGGGCTCGCCCAAACTGAAAGTGCTGGTGGTGCTGCTGGTAGCCGGTCTGTTGAATTTCGGCTACTGGTACCGGCTGGACCGGCAGGCAAAGTCGATTGCGGCGCAGATGCAGGCGGCTGAGCAGAAAAACCGCGAACTGAGCGATGTGAAAGCGCGCTTCCTGGAACGGCAAAAACAGGCAAACAACTACAAGCGGCGGGTGGACGTGATCGATTCGCTGCGCGCCGGCCAGGCCGGGCCGGTCAACCTGCTTGCCATGCTGGGCCAGACGGTGAACGGAACGGAAGCGGTCTGGTTGAACAAGATGGATGACCTGGGTGCGAGCGTGAACCTTGAAGGAACCGCGCTTAGCACAGACGCGGTGGCCAGCCTGATTGCGAACCTGCAGAAAACGGGCTTCTTCAAGAACGTCGAGATCAAAGAAACTTATCAGGACGATGCGATCAAGGACATGCAGGCATTCCAGTTCACGCTGACCTGCGAGAAGGGAAAGTCGTAGAGGCGGACCTATGGCAACGAATTTCAACGAACTGTCGGGCCTGAAACAGTGGGGAGCGGTGATTGCGGGAGGAGCGCTGGTAACGGTGGCGCTGTACTTCACGGTGTTCAAGAGCCAGAACGACAAGAATGCGGTGGCCCAGCATGCGGTGGATATCAAGGTTCGGGAGAACAACGAACTGGAGTCTTACCGCCCCAAGCTGAAAGACATGGAGCTGCAACTGGCCAACTTGAAACAGCAATTAGAGATCGAACGGCGCATCGTTCCGGATGAAAAGCAGGTGGACGCTTTTATCGAGACGATGGACGGCGAAGCGGTGAAGGCGGGCGTGGAACTGCGGCGCTATTCCGCCAGGCCGGTGGCCGCGAAGGAGTATTACACGGAGGTTCCATTCGACATGGAGTTGGATGGTCCGTACTACTCCATGCTGAATTTCTTTGACCGGGTGGGCAAGCTGGAGCGCATCGTGAACGTCAGCGGACTGCTGGTGGCCACGACGAAGAATCCCGCCAATGCGAAAGTGAAGCACCAGTACCAGTACGCGCCCAACGAGAGCGTGGTGGCATCGTTTACCGCGACGACGTTCTACAGTCACGACCTGGAGCCGCCCGCGGGGGCAACGGGTCCGGGAGCGAAGCCGGCAACGGCGACCCCGGGCGTGAAGCAATAGGAACCGCTTATGAAGCTGACGACAGGCATTCTGGCAGTGGCAATGATGACGGGGGCGGCCTGGGGGCAAAACCCGGACGCCATCGACAACGCGCGCAGCGAGGCCAAATCGCTGCAGCAGATCAAGACCAACCAGACCAACGAAGCGCTGGCGGCAGGCTCGCCGGCGCCGCAGGCAGATAAGCCGGTGGCGGGATCGCCGGCGAAGCCCGCTACGGGTCAGCCGGCGGCAGCGAAAGCGGCCGGGGCGAAGCCAGCCGCGGTTCCGGCGGCGAAAGGCAAAGCTGCTCCGGCGACCAAGACCGCGAAGCCACACGATGCGTTCGCACCCAAACAAAAGGCGGTAGCGGCGGCAAAGGCTGCGGATCGAAAATCGGCGGCCAAGCCAGCGGCTACGAGCAAAATTGCCGCCAGCGAAAAGCCGGCCGACCCCAGCAAGAGTGACCCTGGCAAGAGTGGGGAAGCTGCCAAGGCGCCGAAGCCGGAGGACAAGAAGTGGGCGATGACTGGCAAGCGCGATCCCTTCTTCAGTCCGGTGCTGCAGCAGACGACTACGACCGGATGCTCGACGGGGAAGAAATGCCTCGAGATCGGTCAGATCAATGTGCGGGGCGTGGTGAAGGCGGAGAGCGGCTTTATCGCGGTGGTGACGAACAGCTTGAACAAGGCCTACTTCCTGCATGAAAACGATCCTGTGTTCAACGGCTACGTGGTAAGAATCACAGGAGACTCGGTTGTCTTCCAGGAATCGTTCCAGGACAAACTGGGCAAACCGCTCACGCGGGAAGTGGTCAAGAAAATACTTACGCCGGCTGTTTAGGATTCCGGCGGCAGCGCAGCCGGGAAACCGGCGCGCGGGAAAAATCGAATTTTAAGAAGGACACGCGGGCCTGGCCCGCGAGTTGGGGAGAAGCGAAATGCGAAAGCAAATGCTGAGTGTGTTCCTAGCGTGGCTGACTTTGGGGCTGGTGGGTTCAGCCGCGGAGACGCCGGCGTCACAAGCGGCGAGCCAGAAAAACGAACTGCAACGAGTGAACGTGGTTCGTGGCACGGATGAGATCCGGGTCGAGATCAGCGCGCATGGCACGGTGACGCCCAAGCTGACGAAGGCGGACTCGCCGGCGCGTCTGGTGGTGGACTTGCCCGCGACCTTCATGGCGACAGGGCAGAGCCACATCACGGTAGGCAGCGCCGGAGTGAAAGGCGTGCGCATCGGCATGGATGGCCAGACGCCTCCTACTACGCGGGTGGTGGTCGATCTCGATCACGCCTGCCGCTATGAATTGAATCCAACGGCGAATGGGAAGTTCGTGCTGACGCTGCACCCGCAGCAGACAACGGCGAGTGTAAGCACTCCAAAGACGGTGGCGGCGCCTGTCGCAAAGAACGCGTCTCCGTTCGGTCCGCGCGTGATGGAGGCGAAAACGGAATCGACGCCGAAGGCGCAGCCAGTTGCGCCTGCCACGACGGCGTCCACAACTCAGAAGCCCGAGGCAGCGGCTCCGTCGAATGATTTTGTGTTCGTCGAGCCGACTTACGACGCCAAAAGGACCACGGCTGATCCGGCGGCAGACCTGGCCGGACGTGCGCAGGAAGCAGCGGCAAAGTTTTCTGACAAGACGGCGGTGGAACTGCTGCCGGTGCGTATGAATGCGGCGCAGTCGTCGTCGCAGAGTACGTCTTCCAGCACTGGCGGCATTGGCATCCAGCCCGCAGTCAATCTGGCGGCGGAGCAAAAAGAGCAGGCTGGGCAGCAACCGGCCGCGGCCGGCCCCAGGTACACGGGCGAGCCGATTTCGGTGAACCTGAAGGATGTGGATCTGAAAGACTTTTTCCGCCTGATCCATGAGATCAGCGGCTTGAACGTGGTGCTCGATCCCAACGTGCACGGCACTTTGACCATCGTGCTCGACGATGTGCCGTGGGACCAGGCTCTGGACATCGTACTCAAGAACAACGACCTGGCGCGGGAACTGGAAGGCAACGTTCTGCGGGTCGCCACGGTGGAGACGCTGAAAAAAGAAGCGGATGGTCGGCGCGCCCAGGTGGAATCGGAAGCGCTGGCCGTGGAGAAAGTTTCGGTCACGCGATTCCTGAGCTACGCCCACGCCAAAGACGTGATGCTGACGGTGAAGAAGTTCCTCTCGGCGCGCGGTGAAGTGGTTGCGGATGAGCGCACCAATGCCGTGATCGTCAACGATATTCCGAAAGTGATTCCCATCATTGACCGCCTGCTGACGCAGCTTGACCGCAAGACGCAGGAAGTGGAGATCGAGGCGCGAGTAGTAGCGGCGACGCGGCAGTTCGCGCGCGACATCGGCACGCAGCTCGGCTTCGGCTGGGGCAATGGCCACAGCGCGGTCGGCGGAGCTTCCTCAGCGGGCAGCTCGCCGACGACGGTCAGCAACCTGACTCCGGGCTACATCACGGTGCCGGGCGTTGGTTCGACCACCGGAAGCTCGATTCCTCTGTTCTCGAACCTGGGCTCGACCGCGCCCACCAGCGGCTTGACCTTCTTGAACGCCAGCAACACGGTGCGCATCGATGCCGTTCTTACGATGGCCGAGTCGCGCGGGCTGCTGAAAGTTCTGTCACGTCCGCGAGTGGTCACCCAGAACAATATCCAGGCCATCGTGAAGCAGGGCGTGCGCGTGCCGATCGTGACGCAGGCGCAGTTGGGCGGTCCTCCGACGGTGACTTACGTCGATGCCTTCCTGCGGTTGACGGTGGTTCCGCAAATTACTTCGGAGAACACGATCTTCCTGAACGTGGACGTGGAGAACACCACTCCAAACTTCGCGCAGGAAGTGCAGGGCAACCCGGAATTGATCACGCAGCAGGCGACCACGCAAGTGCTGGTGACCGACGGCGGCACGGTGGTGATCGGCGGCGTCATCCAGACGCAGAACTCGATCAACATCAACCAGGTGCCGTTGCTGGGCAATATTCCGATCCTGGGCAACCTGTTCAAGCACGTGCAGGTTTCGACCTCCAACCAGGAATTGATCTTCTTCATCACGCCGCGAATCATTCAGACGTAACAACGTCAGACTTAGCAGCGCAGTTGAAGACTTAGGACCGCCGGCCTGAAGAACCTGTCAGGGCCGGCGGTTTTGTTTTTGAAGTACCGAGTACCGAGTACCTAGTACCGAGTACCTAGCGAACCGCCCACCCGTTTTGATTCTGGAGCCTCTCGGTACTCGGTACCAGGTACTCGGTACTTCTCTCCTGCTAGACTCAGCAGGAATGAACTTCCTTGCGCGGCAGAAGAGACTGCGGGAGCAACTTGCCTCCTCTGGGCTGGATGCTTTGCTGGTCAGCCATCTTCCTAACATCCGATATCTTTGCGGTTTTACCGGGAGCGCTGGCTTCCTGCTGGTGACGGAAGCCGGCAGTGTCTTCTTTACGGACGTTCGCTACGACACGCAGGCGCGCGACGAAGTGAAGGGCGCAAAGGTAATCATTGCGCGCAAGGCGGTATTGACCGCGCTTGGGGAGTGGATTGGAGGCCGCAGCAAGAGAACCAAGGGATGGACGGCCGGGATTGAAGCTGAACACATGACCGTGGCGGAAAGGAAACGCCTGGCGGATCTGCTGCCCTCCGGCCTGCGGCTAAAGAATGCGCCTGCGCTCGTGGAGCGGGCGCGCATGGTGAAGGAAGACTCGGAGTTGGTGTCGATCCGGGCGGCGGTGCGGTTGGGCGCCACACTGTTCGACCGGGCGCTTGAAGTATTGCGGCCGGGCGCACGGGAGGCCGAGGTGGCGGCGGAGATGGAGTATGCGGCGCGCCGCGGGGGCGCGGAGGAGATGTCGTTTCCTACCATCATCGCGTCGGGGGCGCGTTCGGCGCTGCCTCATGGCAGAGCCACCGAGCAAACCATCGCGCCGGGCGGATTCGTGGTCTGCGATTTCGGTGTTATACTCGCAGGTTATTGTTCGGACCAGACCCGTACTGTATGGGTGGGCGCAGCTTCAGGGGCAAAGGTAGAAGAAGCGCGTCACGCGTACGAGTCGGTTAAAGAAGCGCAGGAAGCAGCGATTGCCACTGTGCGTCGGGGCGTCCGCGTTGGGGAAGTGGATGCGGCGGCGCGCAAGGTGTTGCGCAAGGCTAGGTTGGGGCGGTATTTTACGCATTCGACCGGGCACGGAGTAGGCCTGGAGATCCATGAAGCTCCCAGGGTTGCGGCCGGGCAGAAGGAAGTTCTGCAGCCGGGCATGGTCATCACGATTGAGCCGGGAATATACTTCCCCGGCAAATGGGGCGTGAGGATCGAGGACATGGTGGCCGTCGGCGAAGGCGGCTGTGAAGTGCTGACTCCGACCAGCAAGGAATTCTTGGCAGTCTAGGTGAAAGGTCTCAGGTGTCAGGTCTTGGGTCTTAGGCATCGGGAGGCATCGCAAAGTAAGAGGCCTGAGACTTAAGACCTAAGACCTGAAGCCGTCCCACCGTACACGAATGAATCAAAAAGAACTGAAGGAACTCATCGAGTTCCTAATCGAAAAAGACATTGCCGAGTTCGAGTTGGAGCGCGGCGACGTCAAGGTTAAGATTAAGCGGGCCGGCCAGCACACTGTGGTGCAGGCGCGCGCGGAAGTGCCCTACGTGGCCGTGACCGTCCCTCAGTCAGGCGCGCCAGCGGTTGTGGCCACATCTGCCGCGCCGCCGGCAGTGCCGGTCGAACCGGTTCCGGAAGAAAACCTGCACATCGTAAAATCTCCCATCGTGGGGACGCTCTACGAAGCGCCCTCGCCGGGTGCGCCGCCTTTCGTCAAGGTGGGGGACATGGTGGAGGTCGGGCAGGTGCTGTGCATTGTGGAGGCGATGAAACTGCTGAATGAGATTGAGTCGGACGTGGCCGGCGAAATCGTAAAGAAGATGGGGACCAACGGCCAGCCGATTGAATATGGGCAGGAGTTATTTGCCATTCGGGCGAAGAAGTGAAAGGGATTTTGTAATTTGGCAATTTTGTAATTTGGTAATTTGAAAGCCGGATGCTTTTTCAATTGCAAAATTATTGAATTACCCAATTACGAAATTAGAAGATGCCCCATCGGCCGTCCCCACAGTTAATCATCTGAAATGTTTAAGAAGATACTGATTGCGAATCGCGGGGAGATTGCGCTGCGCGTTATTTGCGCGTGCAAAGAGCTGGGCATCCGCACGGTTGCGATTTACAGTGAGGCAGACCGGCATTCTCTGCCCGTGCGCTTTGCGGACGAAGCTATTTGCATTGGGCCGCCACAACTGGCGCTGAGTTACCTGAACATTCCGGCGGTGATCAGCGCGGCGGAGATTGCCAACGTAGATGCGATCCATCCCGGATATGGATTGCTGTCGGAGAACGCCAACTTTGCCGAGGTGTGCGAGACCAGCGGCATCAAGTTCATCGGACCGCGGCCGGAAGTGATGCGGCTGATGGGAGAAAAAGAAAAAGCGCGCGCGGCCATGAAGCAAGCGGGCGTGCCGATTCTGCCGGGCTCGGATGGAATTATCGCCGCAGAGGGCGAAGCGGTGGAGTGGGCGCGGCAGGTCGGCTTTCCGGTGATCGTGAAGGCGTCGGCGGGCGGTGGCGGGCGGGGAATGCGCATTGTGCGCAACGAAGAGGAACTGCCCGGGCTGTTCAAGGCGGCGCAGGCCGAGGCTGCGGGAGCGTTTGGCAACGGCGACCTGTACATGGAGAAGTTCGTCGAGCATCCGCGGCATATCGAGTTTCAGGTGCTGGCAGACGAGCACGGGAACGTGGTCAGTCTGGGAGAGCGGGAATGTTCGATCCAGCGGCGACATCAGAAGCTGCTGGAGGAGTCACCTTCGACGCAGGTCACGCCGGAGTTACGCGATCAGATCGGCGCGGTCATGTGCCAGTCGCTGACAAAGATCGGGTACACGAATGCGGGGACGATCGAATTCTTGATGGATCATGACCGCCGGTTGCACTTCATCGAGATGAACACCCGCATACAGGTGGAGCATCCGGTGACGGAAATGGTCACGGATGCGGATCTGGTGAAGAGCCAGATCATGATTGCCGCAGGCGCGCGCATGCGGGACGTGCTGCCGGGACCGATTGTGCACCGCGGGCACGCGATTGAGTGCCGGATCAATGCGGAGCATCCCGAGAAGTTCACGCCGTCGGCGGGGAAGATCACTGCGTTTCATCCGCCCGGAGGTACGGGCGTGCGGGTTGATACTGCCGCATATGCGGAGGGCGTGATTCCGCCTTATTACGATTCCCTGATCGCCAAGTTGATCGTGCGCGGGAGGGACCGAGGCGAAGCTCTATCTCGCATGACCCGGGCGTTGGAGATGTTTATCGTCGAGGGCATATACACCACGATTCCGCTGCACCGGAAGATTCTGGCCGATCCGGACTTTCGCGCCGGGAATTTTGATACGGGGTTCATTGAGCGATTCCTGGCAGTCCACAAGAAAGAGTCCGCCGCGTGATCTCGCTGCCGCGGCTTTATGCCATTGTTGACGCGGCGGCTTTCCGGAAAGTTGAGGATTTGACTACCTTCGCCACTGAACTCATCGCTGGCGGATGCACCGTCTTGCAATACCGCAACAAGAGCGGAAGCGCCGGCGAGATGCTGCGGCTGGCGCTGGCGCTGAAGATAATGAGCGCTGTGGGCGACGTCAAGCTGATCATGAATGACCGGGCTGACTTATGTCTGGTGGCAGATTTTGATGGCGTCCACATCGGGCAGGACGATCTTTCGCCGCCGTCGGTGCGAACGATTATTGGGCCTGATCGTTGGCTTGGATTCTCTACGCATAATCCGCAGCAAGTTAAGGAAGGCGATTCGACGTCGGCGGATTACCTGGCCATCGGACCGGTGTTTTCGACGTCCAGCAAAGACCGGCCCGATCCGGTCGTGGGCCTCGAAGGAGTGCGCCAGGCGCGGCAATTGACGCGGAAGCCGCTGGTGGCGATTGGGGGGATCACTCGGGCCAATGCAGCGTCCGTGATCGAGGCCGGAGCGGATTCCGTGGCGGTGATATCTGACTTGTTACGGGAGCCACGGAAATCAGCAGAGGAATTTTTTCGCGTTCTGAGGTAAAGTCATGGGGCCACGATAGGCGCATTACGGCGCAGCTATTGGTCGTTAGTCGTTAGTCGTTAGCCAAGAATTACGCTGGCAAGTTCGTTGATTGGCTAACGCCAACGACGAACGACCTACGACGCTTCACGATTGCGGAGGCATCCTGAGTACACCGACAACGCGGGAGGTTGCGGGCAGCGACTGGGAAAAACACAGCCGTCAAGACAACGAAATGGTCAAGGGCCTGGGCCTGACCAGCGCCACGATGCTGGTGATGGGGTCGATGATCGGCTCGGGCATCTTCATTGTTTCGGCGGAGATTGCCCGCGAAGTCGACTCCCCTGCGCTGCTGATTGGCGCGTGGGGGGTGGCCGGGTTCATGACCATTGTCGCCGCGCTCAGCTATGGCGAACTGGCGGCGATGATGCCGCGAGCCGGCGGGCAGTATGTTTATCTGCGCGAAGCGCTGGGGCCGCTGTGGGGATTTCTCTACGGCTGGACGCTCTTTCTGGTAATTCAGACCGGGACGATTGCGGCTGTGGGCGTGGCCTTCGGCAAGTTCCTGGGAGTGTTCTTTCCTGCGATTTCTTCTTCCAATTGGATTCTGCATCTCTGGAAAGTTCCGCCGATCCGGCTGGGGCCGATGGTTTTGGGCAACATGGATGTGGGAATCAATACCCAGAACCTGGTCGCCATCCTGCTGGTGGTCTTTCTCTCGGTGGTAAATATCTTCGGATTGAAAACCGGAGCGCTCATCCAGAATGTGTTTACGGCGGCCAAGGTCTCGGCGCTGCTGGGGCTGGCGTTGTTTGGCATCGCGCTGGGGAGGAATGCGCAGGCACTGGCCACCAATTTCAGCGGACACTTCTGGCGGAATGCCGGACTGGGCGCGCAACACGCCGTGCAGGTGGGAGTAGGCGGGTCGATCGTGATGGTGGGCACGCTGACGATTCTGGCTGTGGCCCAGGTGGGCTCGCTGTTTTCCGCCGACGCCTGGAACAATGTTACGTTCACCGCGGGGGAAGTGAAGAATCCCAGCCGAAATCTGCCGCTGTCGCTGGCGCTGGGCACGGGCGTGGTGATCGCGCTCTATCTCGCCTGCAACTTCATTTATTTGATGGCGCTGCCGCTCGATGGTACGGCCAGCGCGGCGACGATTCTGGGGCGGGGAATCAAGTATGCCTCCGAGGATCGTGTCGGGACCGCGGTCATGACGCAAATGTTTGGCGCTGCGGGCGGGTTGCTGATGGCGGCGGCGATCCTGATTTCCAGTTTCGGCTGTAATAACGGCCTGATTCTCTCCGGCGCGCGTGTCTACTACGCCATGGCCAAGGACGGCCTTTTCTTCCGCAGCGTTGCCAAACTGCATCCTACCTACAAGACGCCAGCGGTTTCGCTGATGGTGCAGATGGTATGGGCGTGCCTGCTCTGCGTCTCGGGCAGCTACGGACAGCTTCTGGATTACATTATCTTCGCCGTCCTGGTCTTCTACATTTTGACAATTGTGGGCTTGTTTGTGCTGCGGCGGACGCGCCCAGACGCCGAGCGCCCGTATAAGGCGGTTGGTTATCCGGTGTTGCCGGCGATTTATATTGTGATGGCTTTATTCATCGATATCGTACTATTGCGCTACAAGCCGCAATTCACGTGGCCGGGGCTGATTGTGGTGCTGCTGGGCATCCCGGTATATTACGCGTGGTCCAGGAGTTCGGGCGCAAAGGTTGCGTCCGCGTAGCACTGACGAGAAACGAGACGAATGGCGAATCTGCTGGCAACCAAGCCGCTGAACCTGCTGATGGAAGAAGCCCGCGAGACGGGCGAGCACAGCCTCAAGCGGACGTTGGGAGTTTTCCAGCTCACCGCGCTGGGCGTCGGCGCGATCATCGGAGCCGGAATCTTTGTAATGGTGGGGTTGGGGGCGCAGTACGCGGGTCCGGGACTCACCTTGTCGTTCGTTCTCTCCGGGCTGGGATGCGCGTTTGCCGGTTTGTGCTATGCCGAGTTCGCGGCCATGATTCCGCTGGCAGGCAGCGCCTACACTTACGCCTACGCCACGCTGGGCGAGTTGCTGGCCTGGATCATCGGTTGGGACCTTACGCTGGAATACGCGATGGGCGCCAGCACGGTGTCTTCGGGCTGGTCGAATCACTTCATCGAGCTGCTCAATATCTTCCACATCAAGATGCCGCTGTGGCTGGCTTACGATCACTGGACGGCGCTGAAAACGGCCGAGAATATTGTGGCACGGCAAATGGCGCTGGCCGGGGACTCCTCCCTTGTACCGGGCACGCAAACCTTCCTCGATAAGATCAGTGCGATTACGGGCGCGCAGTCTCCCGAGTTGCTGCAGCGGGCACATGAACTGCTCGGTGCGCCGCACCTGTTTGGGGCCGAAGTCGGGTGGAATCTTCCGGCCTTTATTATCGCGCTGCTGATCACAGCAATACTGGTCATCGGGATCAAGGAGAGCGCGAGGTTCAACACGGGGATCGTCGTGATTAAGGTTTCCGTCGTGCTCTTCGTGATTGCGCTAGGATCGCGTTACATCAATAGCGGCAACTGGGGCACCGATTGGCATTCGTTTGCACCCAACGGCTTTGCCGGAATCGGAGCGGGCGCAGCCTACATATTCTTCGCGTACATTGGTTTCGACGCGGTCTCAACCACGGCGCAAGAGGCCAAGAACCCACAGCGAGATTTGCCCATCGGCATGATTGCCTCGCTGGCGATTTGTACGGTTTTGTACATTGCCGTGGCCGGAGTGCTGACGGGGATGGTCCACTGGCAGCAGATCAACATTGAGGCGCCGGTTGCCCGCGCGTTCCTGGACCGCGGCCTCACCACGGCGTCACACATCATTACCCTGGGCGCTTTGGCTGGGCTGACGAGCGTGATGCTCGTGATGCTGCTCGGCCAAACGCGGGTGCTCTATTCGATGGCCAATGACGGGCTCTTGCCGAGGAAGTTCTTTGCCGCGGTTCATCCCAAGTTTCGCACTCCGTGGAAGAACACGATGCTCGTGGGCCTGCTGGCGGCGATTGTCGGCAGTGTGACGCCGATTGCCGACATTGGAAAAATGGTGAACATTGGCACGCTGCTGGCATTTGTGATTGTCTCGATTTCCGTCATGGTGTTGCGGCGCACGAATCCCAGCCAGCCGCGGCCGTTTCGAACTCCGTGGGTGCCGCTGGTTCCAATCCTGGGTGTGATCTCGAACGGTTACATGATGTACAAGCTAGGCTGGGTGAATTGGGCGCGGCTGATCATCTGGTTGATCATCGGAATGGTGGTGTATTTCACATATAGCGTAAAGCACAGCCGGGTGCAGGCTTTGCAGCAGGGGGCGAAGAGCGGTGGCCAGTGATCAGCGCTATTGGCCAGTATGTTCGGCGGGCTCTCCGCACGACGCGGAGGGCCTTTTGTTTTTGTAGCCGTAAGAAAGTATTCAGTGTTCAGTGGTCAGTGAAAACAACCCAATAGGCCGTTCGGTTGCTTCACTGACCACTGACCACTGACCACTGCAATAAAGGAGCGTCTTCATGGCTAACTTGTCGGCAACCAAGTCTATCAACACCCTGATGCTGGAGGCGCAGGACACAAGCGAGCACAGTTTGAAACGCACGCTCGGTCCCGTGAATCTCATCATGCTCGGCATTGGAGCGATTATCGGCGCTGGCCTGTTCGTGCGGACCGCCGCCGCCATTGCCGATCGTTCCGGGCCGTCGGTGACGCTGGCATTTATTGTCGCGGGTTTTGGTTGCGCCTTTGCCGGACTCTGTTACGCCGAGTTCGCTTCGATGATCCCGGTTGCGGGGAGTGCCTACACCTATTCCTACTGCACCATGGGCGAGATGGTCGCCTGGATCATTGGCTGGGACCTGGTGCTGGAGTACGCGGTCGGTGCGGCGACGGTTTCTATCGCCTGGAGCGAATACTTTAACCGTGTGCTCACCTGGTTCGGCCTGCGAATTCCATATCAATGGTGTCACTCTCCTTTGGAGAAGATGGGGGGAGAGCAAGGAATCATCAACATTCCCGCCCTGTTTATTCTGTTGCTCCTCTCCGCCCTGCTGATCAAAGGGACAAAAGAGTCTGCAATCGTTAACGGTTTTATTGTGATTGTTAAAGTGACAATCGTGATTATGGTGATCGCGATCGGTTGGGGCTTCATCAATCCGGCCAATCACACGCCGTTCATTCCTGCTCCAACGACCTATGTGACTCCTCAGGGCATTACTCACAACTACGGCGGCATATTGGGTATTCTGGGCGCTGCCGGAGTCGTCTTCTTCGCGTATATCGGTTTTGACGCGGTCTCGACGGCAGCGCAGGAAGCGAAAAACCCGAAGCGCGACATGCCGATCGGCATCTTAGGGTCGCTGGTGATCTGCACCGTCCTTTATGTGCTTTTCGCTTACGTGCTGAGCGGCGTAGCGACGGTTGAGGATTTCCGTTCCACGGGCCGGGAAGCCTCGGTGGCTTTTGCCATCACGAAGTACATGCACGGCTATGAGTGGCTGTCGAAATCGGTCACGGTCGCGATTTTGGCTGGATTCTCATCGGTGATCCTGGTCATGCTGCTCGGGCAGTCGCGAGTCTTCTATTCGATGAGCAACGACGGCCTGGTCCCAAAGATCTTTTCCGATGTCCATCCCCGTTATCGCACACCTTATAAGTCAAACATGCTCTTTTTTGTGTTCACGGGATTATTCGCTGCGTTCCTTCCTGAGGACATCGTGGGCGAAATGACCAGTATCGGGACGCTGTTTGCGTTCGTTCTGGTATGCATCGGAGTCTGGATCCTGCGGCGCAAACGCCCGGACCTGCAGCGTGCCTTCAAAGTGCCTGCGGTGCCGTTCGTCTCAACGGCAGGCGTCCTCATCTGCGGTTCGATGATCTATGGCCTCGGTTGGACAAATTGGTTGCGGCTGATCGTCTGGCTGGCGATCGGGCTGGTGATCTACTTCAGCTACGGACGCAGGCACAGTAAAGTGCAGGCGCTCAATGCCGGTCCCGAACCGAAAGGCGCGCCCAGCATGGCTGACTAGAAAGTGATCAGTGGCCAGTGGTCGGTGGCCA
>Ga0185299_10002892_pt1 | contig 24655 bp, 14 predicted proteins | sample PaiPotPPA55metaG_FD_128002 | JGI IMG/M metagenome (GOLD analysis project Ga0185299, IMG submission 128002) | Iron sulfur acid spring bacterial and archeal communities from Banff, Canada, to study Microbial Dark Matter (Phase II) - Paint Pots PPA... ...
CGTGAATAGACTAATGCCTCGCGCCCATCGAGTTCAGTGATCAGGGTGTCTGAGGCGAGCGGATTACCGCGAAAAAACCGCAGCTGATTGAGCCGCGTTCCCGCGGGCAGTCGAATTGAGAAAGTGCCAGGGACAATCTCAGCGTACAGCTTGCCCTTATAACCGGCCGGCACGTGCTCAAACTCAACTCCGTAGTCGGTGATCAGCCGGGTAAACACGTCGAGCCGGCCGGTCGTGCTTTTGGGGTTGGCCTTGCCTGACATATTGTCTGGAAGATGTACTTCTTCGAGGAGCGGCACGATGTAGACGCATCCCTTTTCGAGAACCGTGGCGCTGGTTAGATCGATGCGGCTCATTCTCAGTTCGTTGATCCGTTGCTCGACAGTAGCGTGCTGGCCAGGCAAAAAGCTCGCCTGAACTCGGTGGGCCATGTCGCCAACCCTGAGATCCAAGCTGGCGGGCTGGATCTGTTCTTCCAATATCGGAGTCCGCGCCGTTATCTTGCCAGTGGAAATCAGATCCTTAATGTCCTGGGACGGGAGCACCCCTGCCTTTGCGCCACGAGTCGAGGCAGCTAGCTCCGGGAAAAGACCTTGTTCAGAAGTGTGGGCTTCGAGAGGCATTGTGGTTTTACGACTCCTTGCGTTTCGTTCTCTCCGTGAGGCGTCGGGCGCGCTCCGTCAATTGGAGTTGATAAAAGCTGGTGTAGCAGTCGAGACTACAGAACCGCCTTCGCTCTTGCGTCCACTCCCTACTCGGGTACCTTGCGGGATGGTCTTGCCACAATTTGGGCAGATGTTCCGGTCCCACAATTCCAGCAGCGACGCTTCTATTGATTCTGCCATATGAAGTGCTCGTGGTGCTGGTTCAGAAGTCTACAGAGCGGGCTGAGTGCTGCATGCCCCGTCGCGTCCGATGCGAGCTCTCAAAGAAAGTCTCGGACCAACTTAGATTCCATGGGTGGTCATGTCAACGTCGATCTCACCGAAGGGTGCGGGTGCCCGGCCAGGCTCTGCTTAAGCGGGCCGTTGACTTTTTTTCATCACACCCAACCAGTCACCGCCATCACAGACTTCCAACCCGACCGGCGCGATAATACTCCCTGACCTGTAGCAGGCGCGAGGTGTGCCAGTCTCCGAAGACGGCCCTCGAAGCTGACCCCAGTCCCGTCAAGGAAGTGACCGATGCTCGTGCTACCCGCAGAACTGCCCCTTCACCTCGCCAAGATGGACACCGGCAATGGGGTGTGGCTCATTGCCGTCGCAAACGTCATGGAAACCCAGAACGGTCAAAATCTTCTTGCTGGAACAAGGCCAGAAGATCGCGGACTCCATAAACTACGCGTTCGATCCTGACGCTTCGACTCCGCTCAGCATCACAAATTACGGGAGGGGTCGGAGACGCGGCGAGACGCGTCTCTACGGGGGAGCATGCACGGTTATTCGTTCAGTGAGCAACTGCAATCCGCTGGGGGAACGTGGGCTTTCAGAAAATCAGCTACGCGCTTGTAGGCGTCAATCTGATTTTCTACTTTTGAGAAACCGTGGCCTTCGTTCTCGTAGACTTTGTATTCGACCACGCCGCCGCGCTTCTTGATCGCATCCACGACCTGCTGCGCTTCGGTCTTGGGGCAGCGGGGATCATGGCCTCCCGCCAACAAATACAGCGGCGCTTTGATCTTGTCGACGAAGTTGATGGGCGAACGATCTTCGTAGAGCGACTTGTTTTTCTCAGGATCGCCCATGGTCGCAAGGTCGGACTGCTGCAGCACGGGGTCTTCATTCTGAATCTCGGTGAACCAGTTCACAAAGGGCACAATCGGAACACCCGCGGCCCACAGTTCCGGAGCCTTGGCGACGCCCATCATCGTCATGTAGCCACCGTAGCTGCCGCCCATCAGAATGAGTTTTTTCGGGTCGACGTAGCCGGTCTGTTTGATCCAGTCGGCGGCCGCGAGGATGTCCTGTAAATCGCCGCCGCCCATATCGAAAAGATTGGCGTGCTGGAATTCTTTTCCGTAGCCGGTCGATCCGCGATAGTTGGGCGCGATCACGATGTAGCCCTGGTTCGCCATGTACTGGACGAAGCGATTGAATGTGTTCATGGTCTGCGCAGTCGGACCGCCGTGAACGTAGACGATCGCAGGATGCTCGGCCTTGTGCGGCAGGTTGTAGGGAACATAGACGAAGGCGGAGATCGTCCACTTACCATCTTTACTGGGATAGTGGACGAGTTGAGGCTCGACCATGTCCTCGGATCGCACCCCGCCTACGAGCGAGTGCGTGAGTTGGTGCGACTTGCTATCGGCGAGGTCATAGACCCACAAATCGCCTGGAGCGGTTGGGCCGGTGTGGTAGTAGAGCAGGCGCGAGTTGTCGGGAGTGAAGGGCGACGTTCTGCCCGCGACATGGTTCACGCCTTTGGGCAAGGGAAGGGCGTGCGGCTTTCCGGATGCGACGTCGTACAGGTAGATGTCGGTGTTGCCGTCTACATTCGCGGTGTAAGTCAGGAACTTGCCGTCGGGAGAAAAGCTCTCGCCGGAAATTTCCCATTTGTCTTGCGTGAGCCAGCGGATTTTTTTGCTCGCGATGTCGAGCAAGCCGACGTTGTCGTAGCCGTCGCCGGCATTGGAGGTGATCAGAACACTTTTGCCGTCGGGCGAAACGTCGTTGGCCGAGTAAGTGCGTTCGCCGTCATGCGGCGTCAGAAGCGTGCTTTGCGCGGTCGCAACCTCGACGACAAACACATTCGAGTCGGTTCCTTTCGATTGCTCCTGCGTGTAGACGATGAACTTGCCGTCCTTCGACCAGATCGGCGCGACGTTCATGCGGTCTTTGGCGGTTCCGGTGGTCAGGTGTTTTACGTCGCGCAAGACCGTGTCGTAAACGTCAATCTCGAACACTGACGACGTTTTCGGTTTGACCATGTAGGCGAGATAGCGCCCATCGGGCGACCAGGCGGGACTTTCCTCTGCGATCTCGCGAGTGTTGGTGAGGTTCACGACTTGTCCAGTCTTCGGCGACACCAGGAAAATGTCCCATTGCTCGTCGCCGTCGTAATCGGACATATAGGCGATCCACTTGCCGTCGGGTGACCAGGTCGGACTGGTCTGGCGCTGATCGCTCACCGTAAGTTGCATCGGCCATCCACCTTCGGAGGCGACGAGCCAGAGATTATTGCGGCCGCTGAGGTTGCTGACGAAGGCGACCGTCGTCCCATTCGGGGACCAGCCATCCGGCGACCAGGTCGACCCTCCCACTTGGCGCGTCATGTAGAGCTTCTCGATGGAAAGACCTTTCTCTACGCGCGCATCGGGCTTGGAGGTGATTAGCTTCGGATCAGTGATGGCCTGGGGTGCAGGCAGAGTCTGGGATGTGGTCAGGACAGTCATTGCCATTGTTATTACTACGACCATAACAAACGGGTTGAGAATGCGCATGGTGCCTCGAAACAGTTCCTCGAATAAGAGTAGTGAATAGGGAAGTCTAGCAGTGTCGAGCGCGAGGTGGGTGCGAAGGCAGCGGACAGGAGTGTCCGCTCCACACAACCTATTTCGTGAGGCCGGCCGTCCAGTTGGTGACCAAAACGAGCGGGGTGGAGACACTTTCCGGGTAGGTGGCGAAGACGAAGCGCTGGCCGTCCGGGGTAACGTCGTAGGGGGTTCCAAGGGGAGCGGTATAGCTCATCTGGAACAGCGCGCGTACCTGGTCCAATTCGAACTCTCCACGCGTCGTGTTCACGCTGGCGGCGTGGAAGGAACCATCCGTTCCGATGAAGTATATCTCCTTGCTATCCCCGCGCCAGGCTGGGAAGGTGCCTCCCGTCTGCGAAACCTGCCACCTGCCGGCGCCGCTGGGAAAGTGAGTAACGTAAATCTCCTCCCGTCCCGACTCAGTGGAACTGTAGGCCAGCCAGCGGCCGTCGGGAGAGAGGCGGAATTGAAAGATCCTGGCTTGCGGAGACTGTGGCTGCACGATGGCGAACGGTTTCTTTTCGCCCGTCGTGGGCAGCGCCCACACGCCGCCGCCGGTCGGACCGCTCTGCTCCATGTGGACGAGGTAGCGGCCGTCGGGTGACCACTGCGGCGATAGCAGCGTGTGGCCAGCCGCGGAGGGATTGCCCTCCATCAGGATTTCCTCTTGCCCGCCACCGTTCGCCAGCCGGGCGCGGAGCGACGTTCCGGTCATGATCGTGGCACCGGACTGCCGCTCAAATGCAACCCGCTGGCCGTCCGCCGACCAGGATGGCGTCAGGTGGGTGGCGCCGCCGAAGGTGAGGCGGGTTCGCGAGCCGCGAGTCAGGTCGAATACCCAGATGTCGGCTTGAGGATCTCCCATGGACATGGCCAGCCGCTTGCCATCGGGAGAAAGCCGGCCGCTGCCTTTGTAAAACGCCCGCTCCGCTACATCACCCAGCGTCTTTCCGCCGCGATCCATCCAGACTAGATCGGTTCCGAGGGCTTTCGATCCCGGTTCATAGACCAACACTCCATTCTGGCTTGCAGCAAATGTGGTGTGCCACGTTCCTGTATCGTATTCCACGAAATTCGCCACGGGCACCGGTTCACCGGAGAGCGCTCCAGTGGCAGGATCGAAGTTCTGCGCCAGCAATGCCGACTGGAGATGGTAGAGCAGATAGCCGGACGCATACTGAGCATCCGAATCAGCCTCGAGCACGCGCTTGTAGGAACCATCCGCAAGCGAACCTATGTAGATGCCTTGCTCGGATCCACCCGAGTGATTGGTTGCGAAGAAGAGGAAATGCTTGCCGTCGGGCAGGAACCTGGGCCAGCGATGTGTCGTATGCTTGCCGGCTTCGAGCTTGGTCAAGGGCACCGGGGTTCCGCCCGCGGCGCTGATTCGCCACAACGAATCGCGGTAGTCGGGTTCGTAGATGATGACGTTGTCCTGGTTCCACGACCCGCCTCGGGGATTCGGCGTTTCCGCTAGAACGGTCACCGGGCCGCCGGCTGCGGGCACTTTTTTCAAATGGCCTTCGGCAAAGAAGCCGACGAACTTTCCGTCGGCGGACCAGAAGGGAAAGGAGGCGCCCTCGGTGCCCTCGAGTTTCCTGGCCGCCAGGTCGTTGAGGAACTGTACCCAGACCGAGTCTCGCTCCTTCTGGTTGCGGGCGCAAAACGCTACCGCCGTTCCGTCGGGCGTGATCGCCGGGGGGCCGGAAAAGTCGCCCGTGAAGTCGAAGCCCACCTCCGCGGGCGGGGGTAAATAGGATCGCAGCGTTCGTGCCGGCGCGTGCTCCCGCAGATTCGACCAGACCAGGGCCGCCAGCAGCGCCGCGGCCACTGCAGCCCACAGCAGATGCTCGCGCCAGCGGTGGCGAAGGTTGACGGGCGGCGCGGGGCTGATGCCAGAGCCGCTGCTCGCGATCCAGCGCAACTCCCGAGCAACGTCGGCGGCATTCTGCCAGCGCGATTCGGGATCTTTGGCGAGACACTCCTGGACGACGTGATCAAGCGCGGCCGGGGCCATCGGCTGAATTTTCGAAATTGGTTCCGGGTCCTTCTCCAGGATGGCGGATGCGACAGAGATCTGGCTCTTGCCCTCAAACGCACGCTTGCCGGTGATCATCTCGTAGAGCACGCAGCCGAAGCTGAAGATATCGCTGCGCGCGTCCGCTTCCTGCCCCTGCAACACTTCGGGCGCCATGAATTGGAATGTGCCCACGATCGTGCCTTGCTGCGTTAGTGTCCGCGGCGGCGCGTCGAGTGCCGACAGGTTCATGGTGGGAGTGGAAGGCGTCAGGTGTCCCTTATCGCTCAAGGCTTGCGCCCCCAGCAGCCCGGCGGACGGCTTCGCCAAGCCGAAGTCCAGCAGCTTGGCGCCGGATGCGGTGAGCATGATGTTTCCCGGCTTGAGATCGCGGTGTACGATACCTGCCCGGTGCGCTTTCTCCAACGCATCGCAGATCTGCATGCCGCACTCCAGCGCCTGCTTCAGCGGCATTGGTCCTTTTTGCAGCCGCGCTTCCAGAGTTTCGCCCTGGACATACTCCATCACTAGGTAGTCGGTTCCATTTTGGCTGCCGACGTCGTGCAACACGCAAATGTGCGGATGATTCAACGAAGAAATGGTGCGGGCTTCCCGCTCGAAGCGCTGCTTCGCCTCGGGATTGTCAGACAGATGAAGGGGCAGGATTTTAATGGCGACGGTGCGGTCGAGGCGCGTGTCTGTCGCCCGATAGACTTCTCCCATGCCTCCGGCGCCAAGCGGGGCAATGACTTCGTAGGGGCCGAGTTTCGTGCCAGCGGTCAGGGGCATGGGTGCGCCATTATAGCGCCTACAAACGGCAATGAAAGAGATACGGCGGTTGGGGATGGATTACTGGCTATTCTTCCACAACCGGATTGTGGAAGAGTAGCGGGTCATGGAACCAATAACCAAGTTTGCGCATCTCACACGGCCTAAGGTACAGTTTTCCAAAATGCCTCGAAGAACCGCAACTTCGATGGTTCTCCTGACGGTCTTGCTCGCCGGGATTACTCCGACAGGGGTCTGCGCATTCATGTGCGAACGCCACGCGCGAGCGGAAAGTCAGCGCCACTGCGGTCAGCCTTCAGACAGCATGCCGGGAATGGCTCACGATCACTCAGCCATGGATCATCCAGGTGTTGAGGCCGTGAGTGCGGTGTTGGTGTCGCAATCGTGCCAGACAAACTGCACCACGACGGAACGGCTCAGCGTTTGGAGAAAAATTGTTCCTCAGGTGACGGTAGTCCGCAGCCGTGCCGTCGTCCTGAGTACTACAGCCGAGTTTCTGGCCCTCGATTTCACCGCCGCATGGGGTTTCGACAGCGGCCCACCCGCGCCGTCCCCTCCACATCTTGCGTCTTTTTCCATTCTTCGCATTTGAGTTGTTCCCTCTCCTTCTACCAACGCTGTAGCCATAGGAGCGACTTCAAGTCGTTCGTTTGGCTGTGCATCTCTCTTCAGTCCAATGTCCATTGAGTCTCTTAGGGACAATTGGGTCCGCCAACTCTTAAGGGGAAGAACCATGAAGAACAGACGCGATTTCCTGAGAAATACTCTTGGTCTGAGCGCCGCTTTGGCGGCCACACCGGGCCTGTTTGCAGCCGAGCAGGCGAACGGAGCGAGCATGGACATGGACCACATGAGCCACGGTGCCCAGCGCAACAGTCGGATCGTTTCGGTGGAAACGCCGGACGTTCCGCAGTTTCCCTGGCGAATGGACGGGGACGTTAAGGAATTCCATCTCATTGCCGAACCGGTTAAACAGGAGATTTTTCCTGGCCGGATCGTTGACCTCTGGGGTTACAACGGCAGCGCTCCGGGGCCGACGATTCAAGTGAACCAGGGTGATCGCGTTCGCATCATCGTGGACAATCACCTTCCCGAAGCGACCTCGATGCACTGGCACGGTTTCGAAGTTCCGAATGAGATGGACGGGGCGCCCGGTTCGAGTCAAGATCCGATCCCTCCCGGCGGCCGCTTTGTCTATGAATTCACGCTTCACCAGGAAGGCACTTATTTCTACCACTCGCATATGGCGATGCAGGAAATGGTCGGCATGATCGGCGCATTCATCATGCATCCCAAGGAGCCATACAAGCCGCGCGCCGATAAAGACTTCGCAATCATTATGCAGGAGTACGCCATCTTGCCGAACATCAACATGCCGAACTCGATGAACATGGAGTTCAACTGGCTCACCTTCAATGGCAAGGCGGGGCCGGCGACGACTCCTTTGATCGTGCGGCACGGGGAGCGCGTCCGCATCCGTCTCATCAATCTCGGGATGGACCACCATCCGATCCATCTTCATGGACACCAGTTTGTAGTTACAGGTAGTGAAGCAGGCCGCCAGCCCCAATCCACGTGGGGTCCGGGAAACACGGTCTTGGTAGGAGTGGCGCAATCTCGGGATGTGGAGTTCGTTGCCAACAATCCTGGCGACTGGATGCTGCACTGCCATCTTCCCCACCACATGATGAACCAGATGTCGTCAATGGTCGGCCCGATGTCACGCCGCCGAGATGGAATGCCCGCGGGTCTCGACATGGAGCGAGGCATGGGAATGCTGCGACAGGGTAGTGCCACGTCCGAGGAAAACGGTCCAAGTCTGGGTCGCGGATTGGGCGTCGGTTCGACAGCGGAGCAGACGATGTCCAATTCTCCCCTGAAAGCCGGAAATCCGACGCAGCACGAAGACATGCCCGACATGCAACCGCAAGGGATGCAGATGAGCAAACCCGAGGTCAGCAAGGATGCGAATTCCGTGCCGGGTTTTCCGCAGGACGCCTTCATGGAAGGTCCCACGATGGCGATGGATCAAATGGTCGATAAACCTGAAAACTTCGGCCTGCGGCCCGGCTGGAGCGGCTTCATGGCGGGAATGATGACGTTCGTACGCGTGTTGCCGCCAGACAAGTACGACCAAATCATGGAGCTTCGAAAAAAGCAGGAAGGCAATAAACCAATGAAGATGGACCTGCCGGGAATGGAGCACAAACATGAGTAATCTGACTGCGCGGGTGAAGTTGATGGAAATGAGGGTTGAAACAGTGTCCCCACTCCGTTGTGTAACCCGATCCGTACTCTACTTTGCGGTGTCTTTGTTCCTGGTCGCCTTGCCGGGGCGAGCGCAAACTCCTGTGACCGAGCAGAAGACGATCACACTCGAAGAACTGCAACAGATGGCCTTACAGAAAAACCCGACGTTCGGGCAATCCGTCGCCAACATCCAAGCGGCGGAAGGCAGGAAGAAGCAGTCGGGACTCTACCCGAACCTAACCGTCGGCTACCAGGGCGAACAGATCCGAGGCGGGTCGTTTCACGGGGGCGAGCAGGGGGTTTTTGTTCAGCAGGACATCGTGCTGGGTGGAAAGCTGGGCCTGAATCGTAAGATTTTTGACCAGGAGCTCAAACAGGCAGAAACCGAGGCGGAGGAGCAAAAAGTGCGCGTAGTCACAAGCGTGCGGATGTCCTGCATCCAAGCGCTGGCTGCCCAGCAGACGCTGGAGTTGCGCCAAAACCTCAGCAAGCTTGCCGATGACACCGTCGAGACCTCCCGTCAGCTCGCGAATGTCGGCCAAGCGGACGCTCCCGATGTACTGGAATCGGAAGTGGAAGCACAGCAGGCACAACTCGCGGTCACCATGGCCGAACAGAACCGGCAGCGAGTTTGGCGAGCTCTAGCCGCCGTGGTGGGGAATCCGCGGCTTCCATTGATGAAGATCGAAGGAAACCTCGAGGACACCCCGCCGGTCAATCCAGATGAACTGGTGGAGAAAATCGTCGATGAGAGTCCAGCCGTAAGAATCGCAGAACTTGGGGTCAAACGTGCCGAAGCCGCCTTGGCTCGCGCGAAGCGGGAAACGATTCCCGACCTGCAACTCCGCGGTGGAATGCAGCAGAATGGCGAGTTGTTGTCTAACGGGAGGTCTGTCGGACTACAGGGCTTTGCCGACGTGGGGGTGAGAATTCCAATTTCTAACCGCAACCAGGGAAACATTGCCGCCGCTAAAGCTGATGCAGAGAGGGCGAAGCGCGAAGTGGAACGCGTGAAGCTCGTTTTGCGGGAACGGGCGGCAAGCGTCGTCCAGACCTACACGTTCTCGCAAGCCGCCGTCGACCGTTACAAGAACCAGATGATACCGAGGGCGCAAAAGGCGTATGAGATGTACACCAAGAAATACCACGACATGGCTGCAGCTTACCCACAAGTCCTCATCTCCCAGAGGACTCTGATGCAGCTCGAAGTCTCCTACATCGCCGCGTTGGAGAACTTCGCCACAAGCTCACTTTCTCTACAGTCCTACTTGCTCACGGATGGCCTCGAAGCTCCCTCGCAGCCAGGCGGAATCGACCAACCGGTGCGGGAGGTCAACATCCCGTTCCAGATGGGCGCAAGCCCCCAGTAACACTAACCGCATGAGAAAACGAGCTCTTCTTCTATCGATCACCCGCTGCAGGAATCGCAGGAGCCGTTGCGTTCAGATGGGTGACGATCCCGGTGTGGCTTCAGTGCCACTAGTCCATGACGTGCTTCGTTTGACCGGCAAATAGGAAGCTCATTGCAGAGCCCTGCCGGGTTGGGGAGTCGGCGAAGTCAGAAAGACGCGGCGAGCCGCGTCTCTACTCCACCGTGACCTGGTAGTCTCGCCCTTCCCAGCGCCCGGCATTCTTCCAGAAGAACGTGAAAGTGACCTGCCGGCCTACGGCAAGAGTTTCTGTTGGCAGATCCAAGTGCTGCAGGTTCCAGCCACTCTCTTCGGAATTGCTGTCCTCGACAGTCTGCCAGTTGTCAACGCTCCAGTGCACCATGGCCGGCTCCATCAGCAGAAGGCGCAGCTTCTTTCCGCACGGGAGCGTGCGCGGCTTATTGTTAAAGCGCCAGTTGAAGTACTTCGCCGATATCTTTCTGGTTAAATACCGTTCCACCGTTTGCGGGGGCTGATCGAAAATCTTTCCGTCGACGAGCGACCGCCGCAGCTTGATGTATTCGGAGTGAGCCCACACCAGCGGGCACGCCGAACCCGACGCTTTCCCCGCGAACAGCTCAAGCTCCGGGATATCGGTTGTGTCCCATACTTGTTCAGGAATCAGGCGGCTCGCTCCCGTCGAATTTTCCATCACGCCCAGCAACGCCTCGGCGGAGGCGGCACGTCCGGCAGCCAGTTCGTAGTGGGCTCGTTCCCCTGCGAGCAGAGGCCAGGGGCGGCCAACCCCGGTGCCGTCGAAGGGAGAACCGTCCTCGTGCTCTCCGTATCCGTCGCCGTTGTAGCGGTACCAGACTGGACCTTGGGGAAGTTTTACGCGCAGCAGTTCATCGACGACCTTGATCGTGTTGACCATTCGCGGATCGTCGGGCGAACGCAACCCGAACCGCACGAGAGCCAGCGCATCTGGACTTACGATTTCCGCCGCCCGCGTATTCGAGCTGCCGATGGCACGATTTTTGATGGGAACGAATCCTTGCAGGGGCGAGGCGGCTCCGTCTCCGTCCGCGGGCGTGATGCGCACGTAGTAGCCCTCGACGCCAAGCTGCCGGGCGAGATCGCTGTTCACGGCGTAGGTCCAGCGTTCGATGTTGTCGTTCCATGTGTCGGCCATCTGGCGCAGAAATTCGGCGGGTTGCGGCTGGCCCATCATCTCCGCGAGATCGGCGGCAACCAGCAAGGCAGCGACTTCGGCTGCCAGCGTGAACGGTGAATAGCCGCCGTCCTCTTCCCAGCGATCCTGCTGGGTGACCGGGCCGTTCGCGACAATGAATGCCGCTGCTTTGCGCACCATCGGCCACCAGCGATCGCTTTCACCAAAGCAGCGGGGCGATTCGCGGCGCAGCAGATCGACCAGGAGAATCGGAAAGGCAGTTTCATCCATCTGTGAGCCGCTCCAATAGGGACGACCATCCAACCACATGTTCTGCGCCCAGTATCCGGCGGCCTCCTGGGTGGCTTCGAGATAATGCAACACGCGGAGAGCGTCGTCGTGGGCGCCCGCTGCCAGCAATCCGCCGGCACTCTCGACCAGATCGCGCGGCCAGATAAGGTGATAACCGCCGAGATCCTCGTCGCCCTTGTTGAAGCCCCAGGGAATGGAGAGGCTGGCGATGATGCCGCCGAGGAAGTCCTTGGACTCGTGGGTGCGTACAACCGCCACGCTGGCCCGGTACAAATCTTTTTCCCGCGGCTTCTCGTCGAGCGGCTTCAGTGTCCGCTGCCAGTTCTGCCAGTGTAGGACGTAATCTTTGCGGGTGGTCGCATAAGAAGTGAGCAGGGAAGAGAGGGCTTGCTGCCCGGCTTCCGCCCAGATTCCTCCAAAGCCGAGTGCGAGGATGAACTCGCCGTCCGAGGCGGCCAGGCCAATTTCAGCGGTCAGCGCGATGTTTCCGTTTTCCGCGCGGTCGTACTCCGACGTCATCTGAAAGTGCTCTGAGAGATCCTGCCAGCTGTCCGAAACGCCGACAAATCCGACGGAACGTCTTAGCAACGGCGCGGAGCTCGCCAAGGCAAGCGCACAGGAGTCGCGCTGGGCAAAGAGCATCGGTGTCCCTTTGTAATCGCCCACCCAACCGGTATTTCCATATCCCATATTCCCCAGGTGCGACGCCAAGAGGGCGTAGACGCGGTAGTCGCGCAGATTCCCCTGGAGCGGCACAAATCGGATTTTCTGCAATACCACGTTTCGCCACGGATCGGTCAGCACTTCCTTTTCGATCCGGTATCGGCCCGTCTCGCATGTGTTCGTCAGCTGGTAGGCAGGCACCCCTGGTTCGATCGGAAGGTTCTGGAAGGTACAGTGGCGTTTCTCTTCCGAGAAGAACTCGCGACCGTCGGTGACAATCAGACCGAAGTCGCGGGTGCAGGCTTGGTCCACGCGGGGAAAATAGATCTCATTGAGAATGCCGTGACTTAGCGTGAACCAAAGTCTGCTCTGGAGGCTCAGCGCAGTGCCAACGCCGGTTTTGGCGCTCGAAGTCCAGCGGGGTTCGATTCCGGGCCAGCCCGGCGCATAACGAAGATTATCGTTCAGAGGGTCACCATCCAGCAGTTTGCCAGAAGATGTAGATTTGTGCTCGGCTTCCGCCGATAATGTGGAAGGACGCATCTAACCGAACACATGTCAGGACTCCTCATTACGCTTCTACGTCGCCTTAAAGCTCACGCAAGAGATGCACAGGTCGCAGTCTTAGTTACAGCCGCTCTGATGCTGCTGACTGTTCCGCAGGCTTTTGCCGATCTGCCCTCGGCGGGGCTTGATCATGGATTCCGGCGGCTCTACGATCTGGATTTTAGCGGCGGGCAAAGAGAATTCGAGTCGTGGGAAAAACTGAACCCTGAAAATCCCATGGGGCCGGCGAGCGAGGCGGCTGGTATCTTGTTTTCTGAATTCAACCGGCTGGGCGTCCTGGAGGCCCAGTTCTATGAAGACGACTCGGTCTTCGGCGCGCGCAGGAAGTATCAGGCGGACCCGGGAGAACGCGCACGTTTCGACAAGCAGCTCAGCCGTGCAGAAGACCTGGCAAAGTCCAGGCTGAGCCGCGACCCTCGTGACCGCGATGCGCTTCTGGCGATGACGTTTGCCGCCGGCTTGCGGTCGGACTTTGCAGCGCTCATCGAAAAGCGCAATTTGGCGTCGCTACATTACACCAAGGAGGCAACGGCATGGGCGCAGAAACTGCTCGCCGTAGATCCCAATTGCTACGACGCTCACCTGGCGGGTGGCGTCAGCCGTTACATCATTGGATCGATGGCCGCTCCGGTGCGCTGGTTGGTACGCCTCAGGGGCGTTACGGGTGACAAAGCTGGCGGCATTGCCGAACTCCAGAAGACCGCAGCGCAAGGCCATCTGCTTGCGCCATTCGCGCGCATCCTGCTGGCCATCGCCTACGTCCGCGAGAAAGACGTGCCGCGCGCTCACGAACTCCTGGTGGGGTTGCAACGGGACTTTCCCAATAACGCGCTTTTTGGCCGGGAACTGGCGCGACTGGACAAAAACGGCAGGCGCTAGGCATCGGTGGAGAAACTCCCCAGCCCCAAAGGGGCGTTTGATTTTGAGAGATGCGGCATCGCGAAGGCGATGCCCTGATACGAGTGCCAAGCTTTTTCCGCGGTTTATGAAGCCAGACCAAGCCTGAATCGCGCCTGCACAACGGGTTGCTAAGTGCTTGGAAAACAAAGTGCGTTCATCAGAAATTCACCCCGTTGTAACCTTCCTTTAATATTTCGCCCATAAAACAAAATTGCACACCAAAAATTGAGCAGAGGAGGACTCGTCTAGTGATATGTCTGACGCATCGCATCGTGCTGCTGTTGTTGGCAGGTCTCACGCTGGCGCTCCCGGTGGGTTGCCAGACCACGTTGAACGGAGCGGGAGCAACCTTTCCGTATCCGATGTATTCCAAGTGGTTCAGCGAATACAACAAACTGCACCCGGAAGTGCAGATCAACTACCAATCGATCGGCAGCGGCGGCGGCATCCGCCAGGTCTTAAACGGCACCGTCGATTTCGGAGCCAGCGACGGCCCCATGACTGACGAACAACTGTCCCAGTCCAAAACCAAAATCTTGCACATCCCAACGGTGCTGGGCGCGGTCGTGCCCGCCTACAACGTTCCCGGGGTCGGCGGAGAAGTGAAGTTCACCCCCGAAGCCTTGGCCGGCATCTACCTTGGGAAGATAACGAACTGGAACGATCCTGCCCTGGCCAAGGTCAACCCCGGCGTCAATTTTCCCAACACGCCGATCATCGTGATTTACCGCTCCGACGGCAGCGGGACCACGTTCATCTTCACCGACTATCTTTCGAAGATCAGCAAAGACTGGGCCAATACCGTCGGGAAAGGAACCTCGGTCAAATGGCCGGGCGGTATGGGCGGCAAGGGCAACGAAGGTGTTGCGGGACAGGTGCGCCAGTTGCAGGGATCGATTGGCTACGTCGAACTGATCTATGCCGTACAGAACAAAATCACGTACGGATCAGTCAGAAACGCCGCCGGGAATTTCGTGGCAGCATCGCTCGATGGAGTGACCGAAGCCGCTGCAACGGCGAAAGCAATGCCCACCGATTTTCGCGTGTCCATCACGAACGCCCCGGGCAAGACGGCATATCCCATCTCCAGCTTCACCTGGCTACTGATTCCGACGCCGGCTAAGGACCCGAAGAAAGGGAAGATCATTGCCGATTTTCTGGACTGGATGGTCACCGACGGTCAGAAGATGGCCAGCCAGCTCAGCTACGCGCCGCTGCCGGATAGCGTGGTGGAAAAAGTGAAGGCGGCGATCAAGCAGGTCCACTAAAGCGGCGATGGCGCGTCTGGGGCGTTTTGCCTGCCGGGGAGGAGAAGTATTCCGGAAGGAAAAGAAAGAACTTTGCGCAGATTGCACCCCAGCAAAGGACGGTCGGCGGGCCGGACCATTGAAAATCCCTGATTTCCAGCCATTTCTTGTGGGGGAGAGAACTGGCGAGGGAATTGCTTGCAAATACAAGTTAGTCTAGTATGGTTATAGGGATGCAGGTAAAACCCCCACAGCACCCGAGAGTTCTCAGCAAGCGATCAAGAAGAAAGTTTTTCGAAGCAGCTGCAAACCGAACGAAAGTCAAAAACTGAGACGCAAGCTGCGCGCACTCGGGCCATTCCGCCGGAGCCGCAGATTTTCGAAAAAGGAGAAACAATGAAAGCGGTGATCAAGCTAAGTGTTGTCCTGCTGTTGGCGTCTGTGCTGCACGCCCAGACGGCTCCGCCCAAGAAGAAGGTGAGTCAGCCCAAACCCGTGAACGCGGACGTGCAAGCTTTGAAGGACGCGGTCGCGGCGCAACAGGAACAGATTCAGGCCCTGTCGCAACAGCTGCAGCAGACCAACCAGCAACTGCAGGTAACCAACCAGCAGTTCCAGCAAACGCAACAGCAACTCCAGCAGGCGCAGCAGGCCGCAGCCGACGCTCAGCAAAAGGCAAACGCAGTTGCGGACTCGGCCGCCCCGAAGGATGCCGTCGACAGGCTCGACTCGGAATATGCCGATGTGCGAACTACGCTGACCAATAACGCGCTGACCGAGCAGGACCAGCAGAAGCGCTTCTCTGCCCTCGAAGAGACCCTCGGCCGTTTTCGCTGGAACGGCGATATGCGGGTGCGCGGTGAGAGTTTCTTCCAGAAGTACAGCGGATGCACACTCTGCAATGACCGCAACCGCGTTCGCGTTCGCGTTCGTTTCGGATTCGAGGGCAAGCTGAACGATGACTTCACCGCCGGTGTTGGTCTCGCGACGGGAACGCTCGGCGATCCCACGACCACCAATGAGACCCTGACCAACAACTTCGACCGAAAGACGATTGGGCTCGATCGGGGCTACGTCACCTACAACCCAGTGGCTCACAAATGGCTGTCGTTGACCGGCGGCAAATTTGCTTTCACCTGGGCTCGCACCTCCATAACCTTCGACCCGGATGTCAGCCCCGAGGGTTTCGTGGAAAAGTTCTCGAAGGATTTCGAGAGCGTGCCTATCGTCAAGAACGTCAACCTGCAATTCATGCAGCTGCTGTACAACGAAGTCACCGGCACCAGTTCCAAGTCCCTGGGACTGTTCGGTGGTGGACATGATTCATTCGCTGTGGGCGGGCAGATCGGCGGCCGTCTGCAGCCGCTGAAGTTCTGGACGCTGACGCCGTCGTTTACCATCCTGAATTTCCGTGGTGAGGACGAACTCCTGAATTCCAGCGCGTTCGCGGTGGCGGCGACCTCGGCGGGCGTGGTGATTCCTCCGGCCACAACGCCGACTTCGTTTCCGGTGCCCGGCGAGGGCCCTGGCTGCGCGACAATCAAGGGGGGGACCGCCGTTCCGCTACCGGCGACAACCACTCTTGCGGGTGGATGCGCGTTCGCTGCCAACGGCATGACGAACTCGACCTTCATCGACGCTAACGGCAACGCGCATTTCCTGTCGCGTTTTCTCTACGCCGACCTGATCCTGAACAACCAGTTCAAGACCGGGCTGGCCCGTCTGCCTCTCAATCTGATGCTTGAATATGAAAACAACCTGAATGCCGCGGCTCATCCGTATGACTACACGGCCACCGGTCTGCAGTCCACTTCGACGCCAAACACGTCTCTCGGCAAGCAGTCGCACGCCTACATGGCTGACATCAGTCTCGGCCAGCAAAAGAAGAAGAACGATGTCCAGTTTGGATACGCGTTCTTGCGCGAAGAGCAGGACGCGGCGATTGCGTCCTGGGGTGAGAGCGATCAGAGGGCACCGACGAACGTGCTGCAGCATCGTTTTTACGGTCTGTGGCGAGTTGCACCTAACACCACCGCGTCGTTCACCTGGTGGCATGGTCGCACTTTGGATCCGTTCCTGGAGAATGCCGTTCTGGCTCCCGGAATGAAAGTATCGACCACACCGGGGACGGGCGTGCTCGTGCCAGGCACCGGCGCAACGGAACCTTGGCTCAACCGCTTGCAGTTTGACTTGATCTACACCTTCTAAACGCACGCGCGAATCGCACTCTCGGTGCGGCTCCGAGGTCTCGATCATAGGGCGCCGGTTACAAACCGGCGCCCTATTCCTATCTTGGTATACTATTTTTGGTCCGATGCCTTGTAGAGTCTTGGTTGCGCTGGTGTTGTTGCTGGGATTGGGAGCGAGCACCTTTGCGGTCGAGAGCACTTATTTCCCACTTACGATCGTCCGGGCCGAGCTTAAGACGCGTGATCGGGTCGTATACTGGGTAGTAAACACTCCCCTTTACCATGAAGATCCGTATTTTGAAGTTGCGGTCCGAGCGGCCGGAACCATGGTCGTAGGCGAGCGCGAGCCTCGGAACGCACATGAAGTGCTGCCGGAGGACTGGAAGCCCGGTGCGAGGGTTCAGGGGCGTGTGGATAAGCATCATCTGTTCTTACGGCGGCCCAACGGGACCGAAGTGCGGTTCATCATTACACGCCGCACCAAAACGCCTCCTGAATAGCGCTGAGAGGGTGCTGAAAAAGTCGACGGTTGACGGGCCCCGAAAGCGCCATGTGATTTCTGAGCGTTTGCGGCATCGCGAAAGCGATGCCCTGATACGAAGCCTTAGTGCCCTGGTACGAAGACCCTAATGTCTCCAGCAGTTCGATAGACATTTCCACCGTATACAACGTTCCAGCTTTAACGACCTTAACGATTTGGTTCGACAAACATGTTTGGCAAACATAGTTGATTAAAGATGGTCCGGCAAACTCTGAGCAATCGCGCCACCCTCCTCAACCGCGAAGAATCGTGGCTGAAATTTAATTGGCGCGTGCTCGAAGAAGCCGGGGATCTTCGCAATCCGCTGCTCGAACGCGTGAAATTTCTGGCTATCTCCGCCAGCAATCTGGACGAATTTTTTGAGATCCGGGTGGGCGGGCTGCTGCAACAACTCGAAGACGGCCACAACTCCACAACTCCCGACGGCCTCACTATGGTGGAAGAGCGGGAACTGATCAAAGATGCGACTCGCGAATTCGTCGATGAACAGTATTCATGTTGGAACGAGCGCCTGCGGCCGGAACTGGCGGAGCACGGAATTCGCGTCCTCGCAATCGACGAACTGGATGAGGCGGCGCTCGCCTTTGTGGACGACTACTGCGAACGGGAGCTTGATCCGCTGCTCACCCCGGTGACAGTGGATCCGGCACATCCGTTTCCTCGTGTCATCAACAAGGCGCTATGCGTTGCCTTGTTGCTGCGGCGCCGCCGTCGCTCGTCGCTGACTTATACCGGAGTTGTAACCGTTCCACGGGCGCTTCCGCGACTCGTCCGCTTGCCATCCGAAGGAACCATCGATTTCATTTTTCTTGCTGACCTGGTCGTGTATCATGCCGCGCGGATGTACAAGGGCTACGACATCGTCTCTTCCGCCGCCTTCCGCGTCACCCGCAATAGCAACCTCTATCTGCAGGAAGAAGAATCGCGCAATCTGCTGGAATCGGTGCGCGCGGAATTGCACAACCGCCGCAAGGGAGACGCGGTGCGAATGGAGATCGAGTCCGCGGCCGACCCCGAGATCATCGAGCGCTTGGGCACGGTGTTTGAACTTGACCGGTGGCAAATTTTTCCGGTCAATGGCCCGGTAAATCTTTCGCGGCTGTTCAATATTTACGACGAAGCGGCGCGGCCGGATTTGAAGTTTCGCACGTTTGTGCCGCGGGAATTGCGGCTGACCGCGAAGTCCCACGATCTGTTTGAAGAGTTGCGCCGCCATGACATCCTGCTGCACCATCCCTACGATTCTTTCGATGCAGTTATATCTTTCATTCAGTCGGCCGCGGAAGACGAGCGCGTGCTCTCCATCAAGCAGACCCTTTACCGGACGAGCGAGCATTCGCTGATTGTTCCGTCGCTGATGGCCGCGGCACACAAGGAAGTCACCGCGGTCGTGGAGCTGAAAGCGCGCTTCGACGAGGCGTCGAACATCCGCTGGGCGCGCGATCTGGAAGATGCGGGCGTGCAGGTCTTCCATGGACTAGTCGGTCTGAAGACGCACTGCAAGCTTTCCCTGCTGGTGCGCCGGGATCCCGATGGCGTGACCCGCCAATACGCGCACCTGGGGACCGGCAACTACAACGCGGCGACGGCCAAAATTTATACCGATCTCAGCCTGCTCACGGCCGACCCGGAAATTACCAGTGCGGTTCACGATGTTTTCAGTTTTCTGACTGCCTACGCCGAGCACCCGAACTACGGGCCGCTGCTGGTAGCGCCTTTGGATTTGGCTGAAAAGTGTATGACCCTGATTGAGCGGGAAGCCGAGCATGCCCGCATGGGGCGTCCGGCGCGCATGATTGTCAAAGTCAACTCCCTGGTCGATACAGATATTATCCAGTCTCTGTACCGCGCTGCGCAGGCAGGAGTGGACATCGATTTGCTCGTGCGTGGCATATGCTCGCTGCGGCCGGGGATTCGTGGCATCAGCGACCGCATCCACGTTCGCAGTATCGTGGGCCGGTTCCTCGAGCACAGCCGAATCTTTTACTTCGAGAACGGCGGCGAGCCTGAGGTCTACCTTGGCAGCGCTGATTGGATGTCTCGCAATCTGCACGAGCGGGTGGAAGTCCTGTTCCCGCTTAAGAACCCGTTGCTGCGCGATCGCGTGGTGCACGAGATTCTGGCTGCATACCTCGCCGACAATGTGAAAACAAGATTTTTGCAAAAGGACGGCCGCTACCTGCGCGCCTGGCAATCGCCGCGCGGACGGAGGAAGAGTCCTCCTCGAGGCTCTGCCGCCTTCAGCGCCCAGGATTTTCTGATTGGACTTGCGGAAGGCGTCAAGATGCCTGAGGAGATTCCAGTTTCCGTTCCACGGCGCATTTCTGCCAATCGAGCTTTCATTGGCCGAGCGTGATCGGACGAGGATGACTGGACAAGCTATGATCGGAAAGGAATAGTAACTCTGAAATGTTTCTCTATTTCTTGCGTCACGCCAGTGCCGGGCAACAGTTGAGCAGCGCGAAGAAGGACGAAAAGCGCGGCCTCGATAAAGACGGCATCGAGCAATGCGGATATATCGGCCGAGCCCTGGCCGCGCTGGGTGTGCAGGTGGAAATCATCGTCTCTAGTCCGCTAAAACGAGCCACGCAAACCGCAGCTTTGGTGGGAAACGAAATGGGGCACGAGGGCAAACTGGTTACCGAGAGCGCGTTACGCCCCCAGGCGAACTTCTCGGAGTTCCAGAAGATGCTGGAAAAGTATGCGCGCCAGGATTCCATACTGCTGGTGGGGCACAATCCGAACCTGCGCGAATTTCTCGGACGGGTGATCAGCGACAGTGGATGCGAAGCCGTGGTTGAACTCAAGAAAGGAGCCGTGGCCAAAGTCGAAATGCGGCGCAATTCCGGGTCCCTGAGTTGGTGCATCACGCCGCGGATCCTACGCACACTTCACGCGGCGGCTACAGAGAGCTCGCGCCCGAAGACCTCGCGGAAATAAGATCGGTCTTTCTCAATCGCCCATACTTCCAGATCCACACTCGCCTTCGCGCGTGGAGTCAGTTTCATGGAGACCTTGCCGCTGCGCGCCGAGACTCCAACCTTGCCCACGGATTGGCTCCTCCCCATATTCAAAGCTCTCGCGATGCGAAGCAGCACTGACGCTTTCGCCGCATTCTCCTGCTCGTCGGGGCTCAAGGCACTCATCGGGCCGTCTCCCGGTGTGGGGCGCGACTTTCCGAGGTAGCGCGCGATCGAGCCAATGATTCGCCGCTGTTGTGGCGTGTACCCCAGAATTTCAGAGTTCGCGATGATGTAGTAAGTGTGGCGGTGGTGTCCGTTGCGGTTCACGTAATCGCCCACCTCGTACAGCATGGCGGCGGCCGACAGCCATTCGCGATATTCCGCGGGAAGCTGGTGTACGGACTTCAACGACGAAAATAGCAGCAATGCCGACTCGCGAACTTGTAAGGCATGATGGAGGTCGACCCGGTAATGTTCGACAGCGCGCTTGATCGACTCCCAGCGTTCCGATTCAATTGCCCGGCCTGATCTCGTGCTGCGATCGTATTCCGCCGCCATCTGGGCCAGGATGCCATCGCGCAGCCCCAGCGCCGAATAACGAAAACCCGGGAGATGGCATCGCTCCAGCAATTCCGCATACACGACCGCTCCGGCACAAATGATTTCAGCGCGGCGCGGACCGATCCCGGGAACCTTCCGTCGCTGCTCCAACGTTAAGTGCGTAATTTGTTTGGCGATGCGGCGTATCATCTCGCGGGTGGCGTACGTCGCCGGCCGGCGCTTTTTTGGGCGGGCCAGGTGGCTGGCGGCGCCCACCAGTGCGGCTGCTGTGCCGGAGGTAGCGATCACTGCTCCGACCCGTGCGGACTTGATGCGATCTTGAATGCGCGTAATCTCGCGCGCCACGAATCCAGAGAGCCGCTTCAATTCGCTCTTGCGCGGCGGATCGTGCTGCAGGAATTCGCCGGTCAGGCGCACCGCCCCGAGCGGCAGGCTCACCGTATCCCGGATTTGTCCCTCGCGCGAAAGCGTGAGCTCGCAACTGCCGCCGCCCAGGTCCAGCATTAGAACGCTGTGTACGCCCAGGCGGGCAGTCGAAACAATGCCCAGGTGAATGAGGCGGGCCTCTTCTAGCCCGGAAATGATTTCGATCGTCCAACCCGTCGTCGACCGAACCCATTCCAGAAATGTGCGTGAATTGCGGGCATCGCGCAGCGCCGCCGTTGCCACCACCTTTACCGAATCCGTGCCGCATTCCTGCGTGGCGCGATGGAAGCGGCGCAACACGCGCACCGTTTCCGACATTGCCTCGGGCGAAAGCAGCCCTCCACTGAAGACGCCTTCACCCAGGCGAGTGACTTCGCGGTCCTCGTGGACTTCTTTCAGGCGCCCAGCTTGCAGGCGGGCAATTTTCAGACGAACGGAATTCGATCCGATGTCGATGGCGGCAAAGGTGGGCATAGGGGCGACAATGTGACGATCTAATGTTGACGATCAGTCTTCTCACAACCGGGGCGGGTCGCGCAAGCGCAGCCGGGAGCCTTCGGGTCGCGAGCTTCGGGCAAATCAGCTCTTAGCCCTTAGCTTTTAGCAGTTAGCCAAATCTTTTGGGGTTCAGCTAAAGGCTACGTGCTAACGGCTGATTGGCAAACTTTTTAACCGATTTGTAACAAGCCTCTGGTACCCTCAGCACGAAATGTCCAATCAAGCCCTGCCCCGGCCGCGTTTCAATGCTCCCGGACCGGAGCGGGGTTCGAAGGCCGACCTGAAAATCGAAGCTAGAGCGACGCCGCTGTTGCAGGGGAAGGTCAGCGAAATCCCCGACGCTTTCTTTGGCTGGGCGATGCGCCTGTGCGGCTTGGCAGTGGTCGCGCTGCTCGGCTTGATCGTTTACCAGTTGGTGATGGGTTCGCAGCTCTCCTGGCATGCTTTCGGCTGGAAGTTCTTTGGTCAATCGGACTGGAATCCGGTGTCGGATCAGTACGGCGCGCTGCCGTTCATGTATGGCACAATCGTGTCCTCGCTGCTTTCGCTGGTCATCGCCGTGCCGCTGTCTATCGGCGTAGCTGTGTTCATTACCGAGATGTGCCCGACCGGGCTGCGCGGAACTCTTTCCTTTACCACCGAGCTTTTGGCCGCCATCCCCAGCGTTGTTTACGGACTTTGGGCAATCTTCGTTCTGGTGCCGATACTTCGGGCATATGTCCAGCCGTTTCTCGCCAGGACGCTCGGCTGGACGGGACTGTTCAGCGGACCGCCCTACGGCATCGGGATGCTGGCCGCGGGCGTGATTCTGGCGATCATGATCATTCCCATCATCTCGTCGATCACGCGCGAAGTGCTCACCGTCATTCCACAACACCAGCGCGAAGCGGTATTGGCGTTGGGCGCAACGCGCTGGGAAATGATCCGCATGGGGGTACTGCGCAATGCGCGGGCCGGAATCGTGGGCGCCATCATTTTGGGCCTGGGCCGCGCGCTCGGCGAAACCATGGCGGTCACCATGGTGATCGGCAACCGTCCCGAAATTGCCAAGTCGCTGTTTGCTCCCGGATACACCATGGCCAGCGTGCTCGCCAACGAATTTACTGAAGCGACCGGCGACCTGTATCTTTCTGCTTTGATCGAGATTGGCTTGGCGCTATTCTTTGTCACCATCGTGGTCAACGCGCTGGCACGGCTCATGGTGTGGAGCGTTACGCGAGGGCAACCGGCGAGAAGCATAGTTTGACATGTCTGATACGAACTCCAATACGGCGGCGGATCTGATTTCGCACATCAGTATTCCGCCCATCAGCCTGCGGCGGCGTGTGGTGGACTATGCTATGACCGGCGTTGCCGCGCTCACCGTCATCGTCGTGCTTGTGCCGCTCTTCGCGATCTTTGCGTACCTGATTTATAAGGGCATCGGCTCGATCAATCTTGCCTTCCTGACTCAGACTCCGAAGCCGGTGGGCGAGGCCGGCGGCGGCATGGCGAACGCCATCGTCGGCTCGATGGTCATTCTTGCGATCGCGAGTCTGCTCGGCGTGCCGCTCGGAATCGGCGCGGGCATTTTTCTCTCCGAGTACGGGCGAAACCGTTATGGCGATATTGTGCGCTTTGTCTCCGACGTTCTGAACGGTGTGCCCTCTATTGTGATCGGCATTGTGGCGTATGGGCTCGTCGTGCTCCCCCAGAAACATTTCTCGGCGCTGGCGGGTGGCGTCGCGCTGGCCATCATGATGATTCCGACCATCGCGCGCACCACCGAGCAGATGCTGCTCCTGGTTCCACAGGCGATCCGCGAAGCCGCGTATGGTTTGGGCGTTTCCCGCTGGCGCACCACGCTCTCGATTACACTGCGCACGGCCACCTCTGGAGTCATCACCGGCGTCATGCTGGCCTTCGCGCGCGTTGCCGGAGAAACCGCGCCGCTCCTGTTCACCGCATTTGGAAACCAGTATTGGAATTGGAAGACGGACCAGCCGACGGCAGCGCTGTCGCTGCAAATTTTTACTTATGCCATCTCGCCCTTTGATGAGTGGCACCGGCAGGCATGGGCGGGCGCGCTGGTTTTGATTGTCCTGATCGTTGCTGCGGTTGCGGCGGTTCGCATCGCTGTAAAGCACGGAACGTTGGCAGGAGCTTAAACTTTAGCAAGAGCACCAGGGCAGGAGCTTAACGATCTATGGGCGTCGGAATTACAGTCGAGCACCTGAATGCGTTTTACGGCAAGACGCAGGCATTGTTCGACGTCAACATCACCGTGCTCGCCAATCACGCGACCGCGCTGATCGGCCCTTCGGGCTGCGGGAAAACCACGTTCATTCGATGTCTGAATCGCTTGCACGAAACCATTCCCGAGGCGCGGGTCGATGGCACGGTGCGCATTGGCGATCTCAGTGTTTATAACGGAACCTCGGCCACCCAACTGCGGCGCCGCGTGGGCATGGTGTTTCAGAAGCCGAATCCCTTCCCGACCATGTCCATCTACGATAACGTCGCTGCCGGGCTCAAGCTGAACGGCTTTAGCAACCGTAAACAACTGGACGAGGTCGTCGAGAAGTCTCTGAACAACGCCGCGTTGTGGGACGAGGTAAAAGACTCTCTCCACAAGCAATCCGGGGCCGGCCTCTCCGGTGGCCAGCAGCAGCGTCTGTGTATCGCCCGTGCCCTCGCCGTCCAACCGGAAGTTCTGCTCATGGATGAGCCCTGCTCGGCG
>Ga0185299_10002893_pt1 | contig 24652 bp, 23 predicted proteins | sample PaiPotPPA55metaG_FD_128002 | JGI IMG/M metagenome (GOLD analysis project Ga0185299, IMG submission 128002) | Iron sulfur acid spring bacterial and archeal communities from Banff, Canada, to study Microbial Dark Matter (Phase II) - Paint Pots PPA... ...
AACGCGCAACAGAAGCGGCGCCCGGACCGCGTGGTAAGACCCTGGATCTGCCATCACCCGCGATATTGGTGCCTCCTGGGTTCCGGGGCGTCGCGTCGAACCACACGCTGCTTGTTATTCGGCGTTTCAAGAAGGCGGTATCCTGAGCTGCAACCCGGAATGCAACGCCCCTACGATCGGGTGGTGGTCGATCAGCGCTTCGCGGCTTGAAGCGCCCCTTCGTCATTTTGCCCTTTCACCCCTTCGCGGCACCCCACTCGCATTTGCCGCCTGTTCGGACAACGCCTATCCTATTGGCGTGGCGGATCTTGAGATAACGCATCTCTACATTTCACCTGGCCATAATTTCTTTGGCCACCATGGACGCGAGCCGTCTCAAAACCCGACCTTGGAAGTTCCGTCGATTTGGTGTGTGGCAGGTCAGGGAATCGAAGGAGATCGCTTCTTCAATTATAAGGAATCCTATCGAGGACAAATCACTTTCTTTGAAGAAGAGACCTATGATGATCTCTGTATTCAACTCGACATTTGGGATCGGCCGCCCTCTGTGTTTCGCCGGAACGTGATCACTCGCGGCGTCAGGTTGAATGACCTGATTGGGTGCGAGTTCCAAATCGGTGATGTCCGTCTGTATGGTACCGAGGAAAGCCGTCCTTGCTATTGGATGGAGCGCGCTTTTGGTCCGGGCGCAGAGGTCGCCTTAAAAGGACGAGGCGGTCTCAGAGCCAAGATTCTAACTACCGGCCGCATGGCGGTTTCCGTGGGGGATCTTCGCCACGTCTAGGGAGAGGAATAGCCGCAAAAGAGCGCAAAGAACGCAAAAAAGCAGGCGCACGGTTAGGCGCCCTCCCAATGTCGTGCGCCTGCTTTTTTGCGTTCTTTTGCGGCTATTCAGTTGTTTCTGCGGCAAGCATTTTCCACCAGGTCAGTTGACGGGAACGTCCTCTGGCTGGACCATTTACTCTATGACACGGTTCCTGGTCATCACGCTTATGGGACTGACCGTGAGCGTCGCCACCCCAGCTTTTTCTCAAATGGATCGAATCACCGGTAAACCATTCGCCACGCGTTCGGAGGTGATCGCAAAAAATGGGATAGCCGCAACGGCTCAACCCTTGGCCACCGAGATTGCCATCGATATTCTCAAAAAAGGAGGGAGCGCCGTGGATGCGGCCATCGCGGCCAACGCTGCCCTTGGGCTGATGGAACCGGTGAGTTGCGGGATTGGCGGCGATCTTTTCGCGATCGTTTGGGACGCCAAAACTCAAAAACTGTACGGCATTAATGGTAGCGGTAGATCGCCCAAAGGCCTTTCCTATGAGCAAATGAAGGCTGAGCTAAGCAAGCTCGGTGCTCGCTCGATCCCGAAATTCGGAATGCTCAGCATTAGCGTACCGGGAGCCGTCGATGCCTGGTTCGAGTTACATCAACGTTTTGGGAAACTGCCGATGAGCGAAGACTTGGCGCCGGCGATTCAATATGCTACGGACGGATTCGCTGTAACCGAGTATATCGCGTTTCTCTGGCAACGGAATCTGCCGCTCTTAGCGCATCAACCGGGAGCGATTCTGCAGACCTTCACTATCGACGGAGCGGCGCCGGCCAAAGGAGACGTGTTCAAGAATCCTGACTTAGCCAATACCTATCGCCTGATCGCCGAGCATGGCCGGGATGTATTCTACAACGGGGAGATTGCCAACAAGATCGATGCCTTTTTCCGAGCGAATGGCGGTTATCTCCGGAAAGAAGATTTTAACTCTCATCATTCCGAATGGGTGGATCTTGTGTCCACTAACTATCGAGGGTTCGATGTCTACGAACTGCCACCAAATACTCAAGGCGCGACCGTGCTCGAGATGTTGAACCTTCTCGAAGGCTACGACCTGAAGTCGATGGGCTTCGGCAGCCCGGACGCGCTGCATGTGATGATCGAGGCCAAGAAACTCGCCTTTGAGGATCGAGCAAAGTTCTATGCCGATCCTGCCTTTTATACGCCCCCGATCGCGAAGTTGTTATCCAAGGAGTACGCCGCGCAGCGACGCAAGCTGATCGATATGAAACACGCGGCCCTCCACTATGATGCCGGTGATAGCAAACTCGCGTTGGGTGATACCACCTATCTCTGTGTTGGCGATAAAGAGGGAAACATGGTTTCCCTCATTCAAAGCAATTTCCGGGGTATGGGCTCTGGTATCGTGGTTCCTGGGCTCGGTTTCGTCTTCCAGGATCGTGGCGAACTCTTTTCAATGGAACCAGGCCATCCCAATGTTTATGCGCCCGGAAAACGCCCATTTCACACCCTCATACCGGGGTTCTTGATGAAGAACGGTAAACCGCGGTTAGCGTTTGGGGTAATGGGCGGAGATATGCAACCGATGGGGCACGTTCAGGTTCTGACCAATATGATTGACTTTGGTATGAATCTGCAAGAAGCCGGTGACGCCGCGCGGTGGCAGCACGATGGATCTTCCGAACCAACCGGTGGCACTATGAACGACGGCGGCTGGGTGAATATGGAATCCGGTTACCCTTACGAGACCATTCGAGAATTGATGAATCGCGGCCATCATATTCGTTTCGATCTTGGCGGTTACGGCGGCTATCAAGCGATCATGCACGACGAGCGTCAGGGTGTTTATTACGGCGCTTCCGAAAGCCGGAAAGACGGTTGCGCGATCGGTTATTAAAGGCTCGCTTACCGTGAGGCTGATATGTGGTCGTGCGCCAACGTCCATCATTCGCGAGTTGACCCCTGCGTCTGCCAGTGCGCACCAAATGTTTCGGATCGCGCTTTCAGTCGCGGAGTCAAAATAACATTCTACAGCGAAAGGCATTGGCAGGAATAATAGTCTTTTTAATGTGCTGTATAAGTGCTAGGAAATGAGAAGGTTGTCGCGAGGTCAAGACGTGTAGCAGAACCCAAGCTGAATCTATCTAAGTGTCTTAACGTTGAAAACCATGAGCGTTGATTCCCGCGACCTAATGAACCAGGATGAAATTGACCGTCGAGGATTCCTGACCCAGGTGGGGAAGGTGGCCGGCGCTGTCGCCTTGGGTGCGATTACGCCGGGGCTGCTAAGTCCCCGGACGGCCAGAGCTCGAGCCGCCGCCGACGCTAGTTCACCGCCGAACATTCTGATCATTCTTGTCGATCAATGGCGCTCCCCGGTCTGGTTTCCGGATCCAACGAGGCTGGCTGAACTTCTACCGAATACTTCCGCCCTTTTCGCTCAGTCTGTCAATTTTACGAATTATTTTCCCGCGGCGACAGCGTGCTCTCCCTCGCGGGGTACGCTGGTCACCGGTCTTTACGCGCCGCAGACGGGGATTCTTCTAACGCAGCACAACGATGAGGCTCCTAACCTGAATCCTGGTTTTCCAACGTTCGGGACGCTCTTACAACAACAAGGTTATCAAACCTTTTGGTATGGGAAATGGCACCTATCGAACTATGATACCGATTCAGACGATGTTCCTTCGCTGGCGCAATATGGGTTTGGCGGAGGCACATTCCCGTCCCCGAACGGTAATGTGGGGCAGGGGCAACAAGCCGACCCGAGCATTACCCAGCAGCTCGTCCAATGGTTGAGCGCGCAATCCGGCAATACGCCTTGGTGTACGGCCGTTAGCTTCATTAATCCCCACGACATCACCCAGTACTACACAGGTACTAACACGGTTCCCGGCGAAAACGATCCTCCTACGGTTATCACGCAAATGCCGGGAAACTTTGAAAGCACGAAACAGCTTGCCGGAAAGCCGCAACTGCAATCAGCTTTTCTTAAGAAGATAGAAAAGGAATACGGAACCCTTCCTCATAGCGGGGTTGGTTATCAGACACCTTGGCTGACTCTCCTCAACACCTATCTCTATTGTCAGCAACTAGTTGACCAACAGATTGGGTTGGTATTGGAGGCGCTGGCTTCTTCAGCATACGCCAGCAACACTATCGTGATCTTCACAGCGGATCATGGCGAGTACGGTGGTTCGCATGGACTGCACGACAAAGCCGGGGCCGTGTACGAGGAATCAATTCATGTTCCGTTCTACGTGCGGAATTTGAACAATGCTAGCGCTGGAACCAGTCGAACTCAGCTTTGCTCCAGCGTCGACCTAATCGGGTTCCTATTGTCTTTGGCAACGGGCAGCGAAGCATGGCGGAGCGAATATACCTATCTCGCGAATCGCGCGCCCATGGCCCAAATACTGCAGGATCCCAACACCGTAGGGCGCAAATATATCCTGCATACGACGGATGAGAATTTTGTGCCAGAGAGCAACAGCGGTAGTCCTTATGATTCTAGTATACCCCTGCATGTAATTGGGTATCGGACCTCAGCCGCTAAGCTTGGCCTCTATAGTTTTTGGGATGACGGCACCATCAACATTGTCACGACGGGACAGGAGATGGAGTTTTACGACTACCATTCCACAGACGGAGCTCTCGAGACCAAGAGTACGCCTACTTCCAGCCTGGCCGCGCGCTACTACGATACCTTAACCAACGAGGTTATTCCGAACGAGCTTCGTCAGCCATTGCCGACGTCGCTGCAGACTTACCAGCAGGAAGCAATAGCCGCTTACTTGGCTTATCTTCAGAGCTTGGAATAAAACTAGCCCGTCTCAGGATGAGACGATCCGTTAACCAACGAACGCGAGAAATCGGTATCCGGATCGCCTTGGGAGCGAGCACAACCAATATTCGGCGACTGGTAATTCAGCGGGGACTCATGATGGTGGGGATCGGTTTGATCATCGGAATCTTGACTGCCTTGCTTAGTAGTCGCTCCATCGAAAGCCTGTTGTATGAGGTGAGGGGAGATGATCCCGTTACCCTGGGCGTAGCGGTTCTTGTGCCTTGCATGGCGGGGTTGGTTGCCTGCTTACTTCCAGCTCGCCGAGCAGCCAGAGTAGATCCAATCACTGCGCTTCGGCAATGATCACCGGCTCGGCAGCGGGTACGAAGATCACCACAGAGACACAGAGCACACGAAGAATGAATTTTGAAACAGGCTAAATTTAGAATTTTCCTAACTTTGTGAACTCTGTGTCTTTGTGGTGAATTTGGTTTGTTCATGGCCATCAAGCGGCGCGAAAACTCCTTGACCCTCCCGCAGCGTCAGGGGTGATCGTTATCGCAGAACCGACCGTGAAACCGAATACCGAAAACCTGTACCAACCTCACGAGTTCGCCGCGATGGCCGGTGTGACCGTGCGCGCGCTGCATCACTACCATCGTCTTGGATTGCTTAAGCCAACCGCTCGGACCAAAGCCGGTTACCGGGGATACAGTGATCGCGATCTGGCCCGATTGGAGCAAATCGTGGTGCTAAAATTTCTGGGGTTCCCGTTGCGAGAAATCGGCCGCCTACTTGAGGCCGAGTCCAATCTGATGGCGGCTCTTTGCCGTCAGCGGTCCGTCCTCGTGGCGAAACGGGAACAGCTTGAGCGCGCCATCCAGGCGATCGCCCAAACCGAGGCGGCTTTGCAGACTCACGCGACCCCGGATTGGAAATTATTTAGCCACATTATTAAGGAGATCCAAATGCAGAACGAGACCGACTGGACGACAAAGTATTATACTGAGGCAGCTAGAGAAAAGATCGAGCAACGGGAAAGCCGGTGGTCACCTGAGCTGCAAGAGCGAGTAAGCCGGGAATGGGCCACTCTGTTCGCCGATATCGAAGGTTCGCTCAATGAAGACCCAGCTGGCGCGAAAGCCCAAGCCTTACTGACTCGTTGGCGAGCTCTGGTTAGTGAATTTACTGGCGGTGATCCACACATACAGAAGGGCTTGAATACGATGTATTCGGACCAGGATAACTGGCCGGACAGTTTCCGACAGCGCCGGGGGATTCGTCCGGAAATCCAGGAGTTTATCCAACGAGCAGCCCAGTCCGATGAATCATGTCACTAAAAAAAGCCCCTCATCGGCCGAAGATTCGAGGATAGTTCGACTTGTCTGGTGACGGTGTGACACCTTGCATCGTTAGCAGCACGTCATCGGCGATGGCGGCGGGAGTTTGCAGTTCGAGCAAAACCGCCGCCAAAGGTTCGGCCTTTTCATCGTTCGCGTCTTGACCAGTGAAAAACGGAGCCATGCACGACGCGCTACTGTGATAAACCGGTTCAGAAATAACGATCTTTTTTCGAGTGTCACTTAAGTGCTACAAGGTCAAACAGTTGTAACAAACCCGATAGGCTTCGAAGATCGTCCTCAGAGAGGGCAAACATCGCCCGATACTCCTCCAGCGACCGTCCCCACGGCACCACTTCGTGAAGTTGCACGCCACCCAGTGAATCGGATCTCGCCTCCGAGTCTATGAAGAAATAGGTGAGGCGACTGGGCGATCTTGGTCCCCTCGACTGGGGGGTTTCGCCCAATCGTATAGGTCCCATAGGTCGTATATGTCCTATCCTTGCTACCCCACAGAATGTGGAAGTGTCCCTCGAAAACGCTGCACCTTTTGCGTTCGAATGAGGTACAATCCGCGTCGTGAGTGACGATGTTGTCGCAATTGTGGAAGTGACTTTGGGTGGTATGAGAACCCCAGTTCGCCGGGTGCTCTCCATCCCCTATTGCCTGCTGCTCAGCCGTTTTCATCCTATTCTGCAGGTGGCCATGGGATGGCGCCAAAAGGAACCACACGCTTTTGTGGGTGCAGATCTGGTCGCGGGAAATCTCGACGAAATCACTAGTCTGGAGACCCAGGATGAGTCTCGCGTCACCTTAGACGAGCTTCTTCCTTTCATCGGGGCCGAGGCGATCTATCTGTACGACTTCAAGAGAGAGCGGCGCCATCGCCTTCGGCTTCTCGATCTGGAAACCGGAACCGGTGAAATCACTCTGCTGCAAGGGGTCGGTCCCAATCCGCTGGAAGATGCTGAGAGGCAAGGAGAGATGGGAAACCGCAAAAAGTCGGCGGGCGGCGTTAAAGACAAATCGGAAGCCGATCTCGGTTCTCTCGATCTGCCGGCAATCAATCAGGAACTCAGCCGTCTTAGTCAACGTTGGAAACGGAAGCGCGATGCTGCGGCGAAAAGCTCTGGTCGCGAGATAGTTTTGGGGGATACGAAGGCGATTAGAGCCGGCTACCTTCGCGATCTTCAGAGCGTGAGAGATAGCATCCTAGGCATCGAAGACGAGCTGGCCCGGCATGAGGCTCAAGATCTCCCTGAGTTTCGCCGATATGTTAACCTCGAATTTGGCTCCCATTTCTCGATACTGCGTGAGCTGCATCAAGAGATTGATTGGCTGTCTGCGCGCTTAGCGCTCGTTCAAAGGTTGATGCAGCACGGTGTCCGGCCGGTTGAGAAGGCTTACCTCCAAGCTCTTCGAATAGAATCAGGGCAAGAGGCCTACCCGGAGTTTTTAAAACAGCGCGACGACATTCCACCGGATGTGCCGCAACCGGACACAAGATTCGACCACCAGAAGATCAAGGATTTTATCTCCGCGACAGGCAACGAATTTTTGACCGAAGAAGAAGTCGAATCACTGGCTCAAGATGTCCTCGAAGCAGCGGGTACCCGCGACCTGGTAGCTGAATGCAAAACCCTTTACCGAAAGATTGTGAACCTACTCCATCCGGATCGGGCAGGGGAAATGACAGTCGACAGAAAGGACCTGTGGTTGCGGGCACAGGCCGCTCATGCCGATAGCGATCTGCTGAGCCTGAGGTCGATTCTGGATCGGTGTGGAGCCGGGACGCCCGATCAATACTTGACTTGCTCCGAGATCCTCGAAGCGATTGCGGACGCTGCCATGCAACTGGAAGCGGTCCACATGTCGCGTGAACGCGTCGCCAAGGAGCCGAGTTGGAACTTTTGTCGCCTAAGTGAGAGGAGAAAAAAGGGCCGTCGGCGCCGAGTGACGAACGAGCTTGATCAGGAGGAAAATAGTCTGAGGAACCAACTGGCAGAGTTGCAACGAGAATGCTCGATGCTGGAAGAGCAGGCTGACCGATGGGAAAGCAGGGGCTTAACCGGAGCGGAGCAGCTGGATCTGTTTCGCTGAAGAATTGGTAGGGCGAGGCTCCGGTGCTTTCCCAGCCGTTGAACAAGGCCGCGATGGCAGTTGGATCTATAGTAGCCGGCGCCGAGTGGCTGCCGAGCCGCCACGGCCTTTCCGGAGCCTCGCCCTACCAGCGAGGCGTCCTCCCTAGCTCCTTAACTCAGCGTTTATGGACTAAGATACGCACGACTCCAACACTGCAGTACTCCACAGCGCTCCATCACTCCGTTTAGCTCTGAACCGTCACCTGCCGTTGCTCGCCCAAACCGTTGACGCCTAAACGGACAACTTGGCCTGGTCGCAAGAAAATCGGTTCCGGCTTGATACCCATACCCACTCCCGGAGGTGTGCCCGTGGCGATCACATCTCCGGCGTTGAGAGTCATGATCCGGCTCAGATAACTCACCAGCGTGGCGACGCTGAACACCATCGTCTTGGTGTTTCCGGTTTGCCGGCGGAGACCGTCAACCTCGAGCCACAACTCCAGATTCTGTGGGTCCGGGATTTCGTCTTTGGTTACCAACCAGGGCCCGATAGGGCCAAAACTATCGAATCCTTTACCTTTGTCCCAGGTCGGGCCGCGTTCGATCTGAAATTCTCGCTCTGAGACATCGTTCACGACGCAATAACCAGAGACGTAATCTAGCGCCTCTTTCTCCGATACCCGCCTGGCGGTGCCTCCGATCACCACGCCCAGCTCGACCTCCCAGTCTGTCTTGATAGACCCTGGCGGGATCTGAATATCATCGTTACAACCGCTGATACAGGTCACCCATTTGTTGAACACGACAGGCTCTTTTGGAATCGGCGCCCCGGTCTCGGCGGCGTGATCAGCATAGTTAAGCCCGATCCCGATAAATTTGCCGACCGCACCGACACAGGGGCCAAGCCTGGGCTCACCCGTTACCGCAGGAAGGCTGGCAATATCTTGAGTCCGCAGACGAGCCAGTGATTCATCCGATAAGAATGGCCCGGCAATGTCCGGTATTACGCCGGAAAGATCCCGAATTTTACCATCGTGATCGAGAAGCCCCGGCTTTTCCTGGCCCTTCGGCCCGTAGCGCAACAATTTCATAGTAAGATTAATGAGTGCGGCCTGTTTTACGACCGCCAGAATCGCTTAGCGCGTTTTTGGCCGAGGCGCAAAGGCGGAACTCGCGGAACTCGCCGGAAGCTCGTTCCGCATGACCAATAGCCGATAGCCAATAGCCAATTGGATCGGGCCAACTGCCTTGGCCATCGGCTATTGGCTATTGGCTATTGGCTATTCGGAACGAGCTTCCGGCGAGTTCCGTTAGCCTGTCCAGCCACCATCGATCACATGAATCTGCCCGGTCGTGAAGGCGGACTCATCGGAGGCCAAATAAAGCGCGAGCGCTGCGATCTCCTCCGGACGACCGAGGCGGCTCATTGGTTGGCGGGCGATAAAGGCATCGCGAACTTCGGCTTCAGTTCTGCCTTCTACTTGGGCTTGAGCCGCGATCCGTTGAGCCAGAGAGGGCGATTCGACTGTTCCGGGACAGATGGCGTTACACCGGATCTTTTGCTTCAGAAAATCAGCTGCCACCGATTTGGTCAGCCCGACCACTGCGGCTTTGCTGACGCTATACACAAATCGGTTCGGCACTCCTTTCACTGGGCCGGCCACCGAGGAAATATTGACGATCGAACCGCCGCCTCGTTCGATCATGCCGGGCAGAAACGCCTTAATCATTCGGAACATCGATCGGACGTTCAACGTCATGGCGAAGTCCCATTCTTCTTCGGTGCATTCTTGGATAGAACCGGGGTGGACGAATCCGGCACAATTAAACAGGATATCGAGGCCGCCGATCTGAGCTGCGCACTCTGCGATCTGGTTGGGCTGGGTGACGTCCAAGCGGAGCGGTTTCACACCTGATAGCCGGGCTAAGGCCTCGTCATTGATATCCGCGGCGATCACTTGTGCCCCTTCTCTGACGAAAGCTTCTGCGGTGGCGCGTCCGATGCCTTGTCCCGCCGCTGTAACCAAAGCGATTTTTCCCGCCAGTCGATCAGTCATATGAAGAAAGGATCGTGCCCGGAGAAATTTCGCAACTGAGAAACGAGCGGTAGCTCGCTTTAAGCTCGCTACCGCGCTAGCCGCGAGCGATAATCGTTACAGAACTTCACAAACGTGTCCCCCGGCTCACCCAAAGCGCCGCTGGGTAACACCCAATAAAAGCCGCGCCCAAAGGTTAGATTCGGGATTTGGATGATCCGCAATTGGCCGGTAGCCAACTCATTCTTTGCGCTCCAGCGCGAGAGAAAGGCGAAACCAAGACAATGGATCGTGGCAGTTTTGATGGCCTGGATATCAGCCATCACATATTGATAGGTCAGGCGTTTAAGCTGGATACCGCTCTTGCGAAGCGCGGTTTCGAGCACGGCCCTGGTTCCGGAGCCGGCCTCGCGCCAGATCAAGGGAATCCGGTAAAGGTCCTGAGCGCTGGTAATCGCAGCTGCCAGCCGTTGATAGTTTCGGAACGAGTTATTCGTTCCGGCCACCAATACGACTTCGTCATCAACAAACTTTTCCAGCCGTAGCCCGGCTGCCCGCGGATTACCTTCAACGAGCCCAAAAGGATAGTTCGATTCCCGCACCGCCTCCAACACAACCGCAGTGTTGTCCACCCGTAGTTCAACCCCGACCTCCGGATAGACTCGGCAAAACTCTGCGATGAAAGGCGGGATCACGTTAGAAGCGATAGTGAGACTGGCGCCAAAGCGCAGTTCGCCACGCAACTTTTGTTCTTGATGAAAGGAGGCCTCGATCCGGGCCACACTGTTTTGGACCTCGGTCGCAAGGTTGAGCAGGGTGTGACCATAGCTGGTGAGCTTGACCCCACGCGTAGAACGTGAGATCAGCGGCTTCCCAATAATTTCTTCCAGACGCCGCAGATGAGCAGTCACAGCGGGTTGAGATAAATGTAACTGCTTGGCTGCGCTCGAAATTTTTCCACTCTGCGCCACCGTCAAGAACGATCGGAGCAGGCGAAGATCAAGGTCACTCGGGTTCATGCAAGGGTGGTGGTGTCGACCAATAGGTCGGTCGGACCGGCAATATCAGTTTGGCTGATAGCTTATCCAATCATCTGATTATTTCGATCCCCAAAAAATGCGACCTCAGTGCCCATGCAATGGCGTAGCTATAGTTTTTGGGGGGAGGTACTGCTCTCGGTGGGTCTCGCCTTGGTCAGTTGGTTTCTGGCCATGATTCCACCGTTCGATCACTTGGGCGGAATCTCTTTGGCGTTGATCGTGGGAATGCTCACCAAAGCATTTTTCTGGAAGGGAACTTCTCAAAGCGGCGGTCTGGGATTCGCCGCAAAAACGCTGCTCCGGGTAGGTATCGTTTTGCTGGGGACCCGTTTGAATTTCGCGATCCTGGCGGAAGCCGGGGTGCAGGTTGTTCTATTCGATCTTTTCATGGTTGTTCTCGGGGTATTGTTGATCAGCGCTATTCTTAGGCGAGCCGGCTTCGAACCAGCCTTGGCGACGTTAGCGGCCGTTGGTAGTTCGATTTGTGGTGCGTCCGCGATCGCCGCGGCGGCGCCGGCGATCCGGGCAAATAAAGAGAGTTCCGCGCTGGCTATTGTGGTCTGTACCTTGATCGGTACGGTCGCCACTTTCCTGGTGATCCCGTTGCAAGGCATCGTCGGCCTGGCTCCACAGAAGTATGGAGTGCTGGCCGGGGCAACCTTGCACGAGGTCGCTCAAGTTGTGGCCGCGTTAGCGCCGGTGCCCGGCGCCTTCCAGACCGGTATGGCGACCAAATTGTTACGAGTTGTCTTTCTTGCTCCGGTGGTTGCGGTGTTGCCCAGGATCCTCGGCAATGCGAGCACCAATACCAGCGAAAGCCAAACCCAGGGACAGGCCAAGCCGGCGGCGCTGCCATGGTATGTCGCCGGGTTTTTGCTTACTGGACTGGTAGTGACTCTCGCGGGTTATTTCCCGCCGGTCTTGCATGCCGCGGTGAACCTGACAGCCGCTCAACTGGTGCAGCCAACTAATCTGCTCATCGGCGCCTCGATGGCGGCCATCGGTCTCCAGGTCGATTTCGCCGTCCTGCGTAAACATGGACCCAAATTGATCGTAACCGCCGGCCTCGCTTGGCTGGCGCTGTTCACGGTCGTTTTCGTCCTCTGCCTGATCTGGAAATAGTCGAAAGACGGACACCTATGGCGGATCGATGACCAGCCAGGCGCTGGAACCGTCTTCGGTTCCTTGTTTGGGGCAATTCTCTCGTTCGGTGAAGGGTGACTCGATGAGCCCGATTTCGTGTAATGGGAATTCCATTCGACGCTTGTCGTTATTCGGAACAGTCTCCGATCGCTCGCGCGACATCGGCGATCCACTGAGCTCGCTCGTTATCGCTGTTTCGTGAATTGGCGATGAACACGACAGCGACTACGAAAGTGCTGGCGTCCGGAGCCATTAGAATACCGACATCATTAGTGGCGCCGGTTACGCCCTTCCAGGTACTGCTGGTGCCGGTCTTGTGCGCAAGTAGCCACCCTTCCGGCACACCCGCCTTTAGCCGGTCCGGAAAAGTTCGAGTCTTAACCATCGTCTCCAGTAGTAGAGCTGACGAACGAGGGGACAGGAGCGTCCCATTGGCGAGCCATTGCAGCAGAGTGCCTACGGCGTCCGGTGTCGCTGTGTCGTGATGTTGGGAAGCATGAAATCCGTGATCTCGCTGTCCGTTCGAAACACCCTTATTCGCCTGATCGAGCACTTTTTCGTCAACGTACTTAGGATCCCAGCGTAGACCTGTCTCCTCCGCGCCTAGATCCCGCTCATCCCGGTCGATATTAAATCCCCGAAGCCCTTTTTGGACGAGCGTCTTCTGGACAGCGCTCGGCCCGCCGACCTTCGCAATCAGGAAATCTGTAGCAGCGCCGTCACTATCCACGATCATGCGGACCAGGAGGTCGTTGATAGTGGTCTTGAAGCCGTTGGGGCCAACCAGCTTAGCCAGAGGTTGAATTCCCATGCCCAGGTCGCTCTGCCGGATGGTCACAATGTCATCCAAGTGTAAGTGGCCATGGTCCACCGCATCGAGGATCGCCACCGCAACTGGAAGTTTAAAAACGCTGTGCAGCGGGAATTGCTGCCCGCCGTTTTGAGAAATGGCGCGTTGTCCATCGGAAACGCAAATGCCTACCCGGCCGTTAATATGGCTGACCAGCGGTCTCAGCTTCGTTTGCAGGCAGACCGTGTTCAAAGAGACAGCCGAACTACTTGCGGTCAGGACATTTACACCTAGAAACCAAGCAAACCAAAGCCTCATCGCCAGGATGGCGTTACCCGCTGGGGTGGCCGCCGTCCAGTGGAAAGATGCGCGCGATGTAAGGCGAATGGGTGTGTGGGCGACTCCAATCGCCCAATCGCCCTTTCGCCCTTTCGCCACGCCGCCCTTTCGCCGCGCCGCCACGCCGCCACGCCGCTCACCGCCCAATACCACAGCCCATCTGCCGGTATCGCCGCTCGTCAGGACAGAGCTTGCATTGATCAGTTGCGTTCCTAGTGTCTCGCTCCAATTGTGAGTGTGAGGGGAGCGAAACGTTCTTTGTTGTTGACGGAGTGGTGGCAAGCAAGCCTGGAAAGCCCATTGTTGGGCGCTGATGCTCAGCGTCCCGTCCTGGGGCATCCGATCTACTGGATATGCCAAATCGGCGGCTGGGGCGGTTTATTCTTAGTCATGGGGATCGCGTTCCTTCATGACCCGTTCCGGCGGGTGCATGCGGTTGCTCTGGTAGCCCACGGTTTGTTTTGTGTATCGGGACTTATCTTCACCCATATGTTTCGTGCGCTTTACCACCGGAAGAGATGGAAAGATCTGCGCGGGTCTGTTTTCGCTCCAAAAGTCGCTTTGAGTTGCCTCACGTTCGCTGTTCTGGCGACGTTTGCGGCTAACACCGCTGTATTCTGCTTCATCGGAAGGCCCCTGGAAGTCAGCCGTTTGTGGTCAGGGCCGCTCATTCTCGGGACTATTCAGAATGCGTTGACCCTGGTTGCCTGGACCGCTCTCTATCTCGGCTATCAATATCAGCGTGAACTGCAGGAAGAACGGATCAATCGCGTACTATTAGATGCCGAGCTAAAGGAAGCTCAACTGCAGCGGCTGCGCAGCCAGATCAATCCCCATTTCCTGTTCAACAGCCTGAATACCATCCGAGCGATCGCCGGCGTTGACGCAGATTTAACTCGGGAGGCCATCACCCAACTGGCGGAGTTGATGCGAGCCTCGCTGGAGAGTTCCGAGGAGAAGGTGGTTACCTTTGATGAGGAACTACGAATTGTGGAGGCCTACCTAGGTCTCGAACAGCTGCGACATCGGGATCGGCTTAAGGTTGAAGTCTCCATCAATCAAGAGCTGCTCGGCGCCGTGGTTCCGCCGCTGATCTGCCAAACGTTGGTCGAGAACGCGCTGAAGCATGGGGCTCACGTCAGCGATAAAACGGGTACAGTGAAATACGCGCTGACCGGGGATGAAAAGAGTGTCTGTTTTCGGGTGAGTAACCCCGGATTTATCGAAACCGGCACCCGCAGCACCGGTACGGGCTTAGCCAACGCGCGAAGGCGACTCCTGCTGATCTACGGGCGGAAGGCCGCTCTTAGTCTGCGAATGACTGATCCGGGTGAAGTAACCGCTGAGCTGCTTCTGCCCAGGGTAGGTGCTCTATTATGAAGGCTTTGATTGTGGATGACGAACCGTGGGCCCGTTTCGAGATGGAGCGATTGTTGGCTCAATATAGTTGGCTGACAGTCATCGGCCAAGCTGCCAGCGCAGCCGAAGCGATCACTTATCTAGAGCGAGAGGAATTAGACGCTGTTTTTCTCGACGTGCAGTTGCGTGACGGGGACGGATTCTCCGTTTTACCGAGTCTTCCTGACCCCGCCCCGAAGATCATTTTCACGACCGCTTACAGCAACTTCGCTATTCGTGCTTTCGAGGTGAACGCGCTCGACTATTTATTGAAGCCGATCGCGCCGGATCGGCTGGCCACGGCCATGACCCGACTTCGGGATCCCGACAAGTCGCCCAATGTGGAGCGAAGCCTAAGGCGAGATGATCATATCTTTGTGCAAGACGGTGGTGCTTGCTGGTTTGTTCCCGTACAGAACATCCGGTTGCTCGAAGTCGATGGCGACTATACCCGGCTTTATTTTGGTGAGCATCACCCGTTGGTGCACCGAACCGCTAGTGCTTTGGAGCAGCGCCTTCCTGCGAACCTTTTTTTCCGAGCGAATCGCAAACACCTCGTTAACCTCTCCTTCGTGGAATCGGTGACGCCCTGGTTCAGTCAGACCCTCAAGCTAACGCTTAAAAGCGGCGAAGAAGTCGAGATCTCACGGCGAGCAACTCAAGCGCTACGGAAACGGTTAGGTTTGTAAGGTAGAAAGTCGCGAACCCGGTGACCGGATGGCGACTCCAGTTCCCAAAAGACTGATTTTAAACAAAAGGAAGCAAAGTTAGCAAAGTTCAGAGGCTTCCGGTTGAGTCATGCAGCGCAGGCATTGGTGATGGTCAGTCTTGCGGCGGCGCTATAAAATCCATCCTGGCGATGGACCAGCGCCGAAGTTGCGTTGTCGCCATCCCAGCGCTCGGATGGCGACTTCCGAATAGCAGATAGCAAATAGCAGATAACAAGTATTGGTCGCTAACGCTGGGAAGAGCTCAATTTGCTATTTGCTATCCGTAGCGAGCTTCTGGCGAGTTCTGCTACCTCCTGGCTCCTGACTCCTGATCCTCCTAAACCCGCGACCAAGGCTCCACGAACCTTCTTTCTGAGCACCGGCAACTCCACGAACCGTCCCCCCTAAACCGGCCCTTCCTGCGTCGCGATATTCCGGGTGGCTTGTTCCAGCCGAAGCCGGTCCAGCTTATCCACGGACAGATTGCACAGCAGATCGACCCGTCGATAGATCAGCTGCGATACCTTCCAGAAGTAGTCGAACGTGTCTTTTTCTGAGCCGGCGAAATGTTCCGGGTCAGGTGTGGACCAATGCGCGATGATCGGATTTCCGGTCCAGGCCGTGACCTGCCCTTTCGCGTGCTCCGAGCTGGTAATGATAAAGTCGAGAGCGATGTCTTTAAATTCTTTCCATGATTTAGCCCGAGCGTCGGACGCATCGATCTTGTAGAGATCCTTAAGGACACGAAGAACGAAGGGATTTATTTCGGTCTCCGGATTTATCCCGGCGCTGAAAGGCGCGAACTTTCCTTTACCGAGTTTTCGAAGGAGGTACTCCGCTAAGATACTCCTGGCGCTGTTGCCGGAGCCAAGAAAGAGAATTTTCAGAGAGGAAGGTGTCACGGTGAAGTTCCGGTTGGCGTTGTGCCTGGGATCAGGCGCCTAGCAGGAGCTTATATGAAGGAGTAGAAGGAGTACAAGGAGTTGGTAGGGCGAGGCTCCTGATCTACCCAAATGGTGTGCAAGGCGTTGTGCTCGTTTAACTTATGGTGGTCAGCACCAAAGCGTTGCCGAGCAGCGGCCCAGCGTGTGCCGTCGTCCAATCGCGAACGAGGCCCTGGTCGAATAGAAACTTAGTAAAATTCAGCGTTGGGCGATGGTCATATCGTGGACACGGCTCGGCGGGCGTATTGGCCCAAAACAACACGCCTTCCTTCAACGACGCAGTCCCTGGAGAGCCGCCAACACATGCGGGAGCCTCGCCCTACCAACTCCTAGAAGGTCAACTGACTCCAATACGTGACCTGATCTCTATGATTAGCGATGAAACGAACGGCCCCGTCTTGGGAAACCACCACGGCCAGGTATTCGGGGAAATCGCGACACAAGCGGTAGGCGGTACGATGGCGAGTCCCGGCGTGTTCGGCGGACTCGGGGATAGTGACGCTTGCTTCCAGGTCGAGCGCCCGATATACGATCTCGTTCTCGATGCCTTGTACTCGGATTTCTACTCCGTAAGCCAGGACCATGAATTGTGGGTCCAGCAACAGGCAGCCATCGACGGCCGCCATATCAGCCAACCATCCGGCAATATCCAAGTAATTTGTAGAGAAGGAGTAAGGGAATTCGTCACTCCATTGTAGAAATTCGAGCCAGCCAACGGAATGCACTTGTTTCGTCCGGGCCATCACGGACAATCTTGAGAACAGTTGCACCAGTAGATTCTGATAGCCGGTAACAGAGGCATCGACCTCGACTCGATATTTCGCTGTCAGAGCTCTGCCCGGCTCAAGTAGCCGCTCGGATAGGATACGAGGACCGATTACCAACGTGCCGCCAAGGCGTCGATCGCGGATGACACGAATGACACGTCGGAAAAAACTGACATCGAAGATTTCACGGAGATCAGATCGAAACGTGATATCGGCGTTCTGGGTTAAAGCCGCAGGCTCGGCATCGCCGGCCGTTGCCGCGGTTAGATGGCGTTGCATCCAGTTCGTAGAGAATACGTTGAAAACGTGTTCTTCAATGCGCCCGTTCATTAAGGTCGCCAGTCGTTCCGACCCTAGGTGGACCACGAGATTCCCCGGACCGCGAACGTGGATGATGAGCCATTCCGGGATCGGATGAATCATCCCGGGTAGATCGGTATGTAAGTCCCTCGACCATTCACCGGTGTTGACTAACGCCGAAATCTGGAACCCGCGGCCTTCCGACCAAACGACCGCGATCATCGTCCGATAAAAAGTTGCGGCTGGGCTTAACCGGCGAATCTCCTGTTCATCAAAAGGCCGGGGCCGGGAGAGATTCAAGACCCGGAACGAATAAGGAGCGAGTGTCTCCGGAGCTAGTTCACTCTGTGGACACAGTACTACCCGGCACGTGACCGGTCGCCCTTCCTCATGTAGCAGACTGGCTTGGTAGGTGACACTCAATACTCGAGCCAGAGCGTCCCGAGAATCGATGCCGAACCGATAGCTCCCTTTGGACACCCAGGTTGGCCAGAGTTGCCTGGCCAGCAGGTCCGGGTAGCTATGGCTGCGAAGCTCCATAGTGAAATATGTGCCCCAGGAGTCGATCGCGAGCATCATTTTTTTTTGAGGCAGGGTTGGCGCACGTCGAGCGGTCGAACGGATAGGACCAATGCGACTTATATGACCTATAAAGTCCTATACGACGTATAGGTCCCAACGGTTTTACCCCGACGGGCTCTCGTTACCCATTGCGGTGGCCCATGTTGGGCGAAGATGGCGCATGGGCGCATGGGCGAATGGGCGAAAGGGCGAAAGGGCGAAAAGGGCGACGGGGCAAATGGACCATCGCGTAGTTCAGCCCATAGCAGGGCGAAAAACTTGGCGCGCCGATGGCTTGGTTGGTTCTGTTATCTCTCCGCGCCGGTTTTGAGCCATCGCAACCAGGGCATGTCGCGTCGAGGAATGCAAAACGAAACGGTACCACGCGTCGCACGCCGAATTTGGACCACGTCTCGGCGGCATTCGCGTTGGGTGTGGCTCAAAATCGGCGCGCATACCCAATAGACCTGGCCAAGCCCTCGGCGCGCCGAGTTTTTCGCCTACCATGATGGGCCTTGCGCACGAACCCAAGTCCGCTCGCCGGCCCATACGCCCATTCGCAATGAACCGCCCTTTCGCCAAAAAGCCGCACCTTTCACGCTTGTAATGTTCGGGCAAGGGTTATGAAAACTCCGATCGAGCAGGCTGGGAGCAGACTGAAACCATGAAATCGAAAAAGAGAATTTCGCTATGGGTAGCAGCAGTTGCGGGCGCGGGGCTTCTTGCCAGCGGTACCGCAGTGTTTAGTGCTACTTCGGGGAACGACAACGGTCAAAAACCGCCTCTCGCTATAAAGGTCGACAACGCGCCGATCGATCGGGATCCGAAACTTGGCAACTCGTTCGCGCCAATTGTGCAGAAGGTGATTCCGAGCGTCGTGCAGGTCAATGTGACCAACAAAACGAATGAGAGAGGGCGAACGCAGGGGTCCGATATGCAAGACCAACTTCGCCGGTTCTTCGGACGGCAATTCCCACAAATGCCGGAACAACCTGAAAGCCCAGGGGAGAAAGCTCTCGGGTCCGGTGTCATCATCTCTTCCGATGGCTATATCCTGACGAACAACCACGTGGTCGAAAACAGCACCGCGATTCAAGTAACGCTGAACGACGGCCGGAAATTGGCCGCTAAAGTGATTGGCACCGATCCCCAGACGGATGTCGCGCTCTTAAAGATTGACGCGAATAATTTGGAGGCCGTTACCCTTGCCGACAGCGAGTCGGCGCAGGTCGGCGATGTGGTGCTGGCTATCGGTGACCCGTTCGGAATCGGTATAACCGTCACCGAAGGCATTGTCAGCGGAAAACATCGTACCCAGGTGGCCAGTACCGATGCTGACCAGGACTTCATTCAGACCGACGCAGCCATTAACCCGGGCAACTCCGGTGGCGCCCTGGTCGATGTTCAAGGCCGATTGATCGGTATCAATACGTCGATCCTGTCGCGGAGCGGCGGCAACCAAGGGATTGGTTTTGCGGTTCCTTCGAACCTTTGCCGCTGGGTAGCGGACAGTTTGATCTCCAAAGGTAGAGTCGAGCGCGGGTACCTCGGTGTCCATATTCAAACGTTAACTCCGGAACTCGCCAAAGCGTTCAAGGTCAACCGGGTCAACGGTGCCGTGGTGATTGATATCAGTCCGAACAGCGCGGCGGAACAGGCCGGGTTTAAGAGTGGGGATGTGGTGGTCCAGTTCAACAATAAGCCGATTGAAAGCGCTGATCAGTTAAAGCTGCAAGTGGCGGAATCGCCTCCGGGCACTTCAATTCCGATTCAAATCGATCGGAATGGTCAGGTAGTGAATCTGAACGTCACGCTGAAAGAGTTGAATGGGGAAAATTTGGCCAAGAACGAGCCGAGCACGAACAAGGGTGACCACGATGCATTGAACGGAGTCAACGTGGCCAACCTCGATAAAGAAACTCGGGAGGATCTCAATATCCCGGGAGCAGTCAAAGGAGCGGTGATTACCCAGATTGATCCATCCTCGGCAGCCTATGAAGCGGGCCTTCGCGAAAACGATGTGATCCTGGAAATCAATCGTCAGCCGATTGAATCAGCCAATGAAGCTACTAAGGCAACCGAAGGCAAGGGTGGTAGTGGCGAGACGTTGGTCAAGATCTGGAACCAGAACGGCACGCACTACGTCGCCGTCCAGGAAGGGAACGGTTAAACTGAGTTAGGTTAGAGTCGCTACGCCCGCGCGGCTTTTGCCGCGCGGGCTTTTTTTGTGTATTTGAGGAGCGCGGGGGCGACGCGGCGAATGGGCGAAACGGCGACAGGGCGACGGCGAATCGCCGAACGGATCGTCGCGTGATTTCGCCCTATCATGATGGCCGATGCCGCACCGTCCGCAGGAACACGCCCTATCGCCCTATCGCCGCGTCGCCGTGTCGCCGCGTCGCCGTGTCGCCGTGTCGCCGTGTCGCTCATTCTCCAAACGCCCCACCTTTCACGCTTGTAATGTTCGAGCAATCGCCATGAAACCCAGGTTGGGCAAATTGAGAGACGAAACTAGAAAACATGAAACCGAAAAAGCGAATTTCAGGGTGGATGGTGGCGGCGGCGGGAGCTGGACTCCTCGCGAGTGGGACCGCCGTTTACAGCGCCACGAACGGGAACGCGACCGACAATAATCAGAAGCCGCCGCTTAACCTGAAGGTGGACAACACCGCGATCAATCGAGATTTGAAACTGGGTAACTCCTTTGCCTCGATTGTACAGAAGGTGACGCCGAGCGTCGTGCAGATCAATGTTACTACTAACGGCGGAAACAACAATTTCGCCGGGCAAGATCTGCAGGAACAGTTGCGCCGATTCTTCGGACGCCAATTTCAAATGCCTGAGCAACCGGAAAACCCAGGCGAACGAGCTCTGGGCTCCGGAGTTGTTATTTCATCCGACGGTTACATCTTGACCAACAATCACGTGGTCCAGAACGCGCGGACCATTCAGGTTCATCTAACGGACGGCCGGGAATTCAGCGGCAAAGTGATCGGCACGGATCCGGCTACTGACGTTGCTCTGGTCAAGATCGATGCCAATGATCTCCAGCCGATTACGTTTGCGGACAGTGGCAGCACCCAAGTCGGCGATGTGGTTTTGGCGGTTGGTGATCCTTTCGGAATCGGTCAGACCGTTACCGAAGGCATTATCAGTGCGAAAGATCGTCAAGGTGTATCGAATGATGGCAATTCCGATGAAGATTTCCTTCAGACCGATGCCGCTATCAATCCGGGCAACTCCGGCGGTCCGTTGGTGGACACTAATGGACGGTTAGTTGGTATCAATACTTCGATCTTGTCGCGAACGGGCGGTAACCAAGGAATTGGCTTTGCCGTTCCGTCGAATCTCTGCCGTTGGGTGGCGGACAGCCTGATCAAGAACGGTAAGGTCGAACGCGGATTGTTAGGTGTCGCCATTCAGCCGCTAACTCCCGAGTTGGCCAAAGCGTTCAAGACGAATCGGACGAGCGGGGCCTTGGTTTCGGAGGTTACCCCTCACGGACCTGCTGATGAAGCCGGAATCAAGAGTGGCGATGTCGTGATCCAGTTCGATAACAAACCGGTTGAAGACAACAACCAATTTAAATTGATGGTTGCGGAATCAACTCCGGGCACTGCGTTCCCGATTCAAGTCGATCGCAACGGACAGGTCCTTAGCTTGACCGTCACCTTAAAAGCGCTTTCCCAGGAAGGGACTTTGGCCAAGAACGCGCCAAGCGCTAACCGGAATGAGCCTCAGGGTGATGCGCTTCACGGAGTCGGGGTTGCCGACTTGGACCGTGAAACTCGACAGGAGAATAATATCCCGGCCAATGTCCATGGAGCAGTCATTACGGAAGTGGATCCGGGATCTCCCGCCGCCGAAGCTGGACTTCGTCCGGGCGATGTGATCGAGGAAATCAACCATCAGCCGGTCCGGTCAGCGGAAGATGCCGATCGGGTGACTCAGGGTAAGGGTGGTACCGGGGAAACCTTAGTGAAATTGTGGAGTCAAAACGGCAGTCATTATGTTGCCGTCCAGGAAGGAAACGACTAAGCGGAGCTTAGCTGGTGTTAACAGGAACGCCCGTGCAGTGGAACTGTGCGGGCGTTCGGGCCAAGACAGAAGAAAAAACTCACGCAAAGACGCAAAGATGCAAAGAAAGGTGAAAGGTGAAAGGTGAGCGCGGACAGTTACCCACCATTGTTCGGCGTCGGCGGACGCTTTCGAGCTCTCCACCGGCAAATCGCCAATCACTTTTCACCTCTCACCTCTCTTACCTTGGCGCCTTGGCGTCTTTGCGTGAGTTTTTTCTTCTCTCCCCATGATGACCACCTCCATAACACTCGCGCTCGAGCCTGAAGTCAGGCAAGTTACGTCTATGCGGGTCCTGGTCGTCGAAGATGACGAAAAGATCGCTTCCTTTGTTATCAAGGGTTTGAAGCAGAACGGGTACGCCGTGGATCACGCGGCGGACGGGGAGCAGGGTCTCGATTTTGCAACCGCCATCACTTATGACTTGGTGGTTCTGGATCTGATGTTGCCCAGGCTGGATGGTCTTTCTTTGCTAAGACGGTTACGTCAGGAAAAAATCCGTACCCCGGTTCTTATTCTTAGTGCACGGGCGAACGTGGATGATCGGGTCCGGGGATTGCAGGCTGGCGGAGACGATTATCTCACGAAGCCGTTCGCTTTTTCCGAGCTTTTGGCCAGGGTTCAAGCCTTGATCCGTCGAGCTAGCCAGACGGTGGAGGAGACGCAATTAGGGGTGGCGGATCTTTCTTTGAACGTGCTCACCCGAGAGGTGACGCGCAACGGGCACCGGATCGAACTGCATCCGCGTGAATTCTCGCTGCTCGAATTTCTGCTACGACATGCCGGGCGTCCGGTGACCAAGACGATGATTCTGGAGCATATTTGGGATTTTCATTTCGATCCCCAAACGAACGTCGTCGATGTTTTGATCCACCGTTTACGCGCAAAGATCGATAAGAATTTCCCGATTAAGCTGATTCAAACTATTCGAGGCGTCGGTTATGTGGTTAAAGCGAGTTGACCGGCTCTGGCACAGCTTCACGCTTCGATTAAGTTTTTACTATGCCAGCGCGTTTGTGGTCAGCGCGGCTTTGCTCTTCGCGCTTCTTTATTTCCTGCAGGCAACTTTCTTCGATTGGCGTGAGCGCGATCCGATCGATAAATTCTTGAAGCAATGCGTCGTCGCTTATGAGCAACACGGTTCGCTTGGCCTTAGGAACGCTCTGAAATTACAAGGGAACGACCCGCATCAAGGACCGTTTTTCGTCAGTGTCACGTTTGAGAAAGATGTAGTCATCTTCCTCCGGGAACCGTCTGACTGGTTTAAACTACCAAGCCTGACCACGATTCTGCAGCAGACGGAGCAAAATGGTGGCTGGAGCCGGGTTCCTGCCGATGACCAGAGCGAGTATGTTTTGGAAAGTGCCCGGTTATCTGACGGCTTAATTCTTCAAGTAGGCCGGAAGATTAATCGGAGCGACACGTTGACCGGTCCATTTATCACCGCGGGCCTAATCCTATTGGTACCGACCTTGTTAATCGGTATCGCCGCCGGTGCGATGTTTGCTCATCGAGCGACTGCACCGGTCCGGCAAATGTTGCAGACGGCTCGCTCCATCATTAACACGGGGAACCTGGCTGAACGGGTGCCGGAGAGCCAAGAACAAGATGAACTAGCCGAGTTAGCTCGCCAATTTAACCGGGTCCTGGAGCAGAATCAGCGGCTGATACGCGGGATGCGCGAAGCGCTTGATAATGTTGCGCATGATTTGCGTTCGCCGCTGACTCGGTTACGTGCCTCAGCCGAATTAGCGCTGGAAGCGGATACCTCCGAGTCGGCCCGCGATGCCTTAGCTGACTCTATCGAAGAATCAGATCGGGTACTGACGATGCTGAGCACGCTCATGGATGTGACCGAAGCCGAGAACGGGATGATGCGTTTACATCGCGAACGTTGCTCGATCAGCTCGTTGTTGGACGAAGTGACCGATCTCTACCGGCTTATTGCCGAGGAGAAATCGATCTCGATTGATAGTCATTTTGCTGATGCCTGCTATGCCGAGGTCGATCCGAACCGGATGCGCCAGGCGTTTGCGAATTTGCTGGACAATGCCGTCAAATACACCGCGCACGGGGGACTAGTACAGATCGCGTGCAAGACCACAGGAGATATTGTGTCTGTTACCATCCGCGACAACGGCATGGGTATTCCATCCGCTGAACAAAACCGGATCTGGGATCGCCTTTATCGAGGTGACACGAGCCGCTCTCAGCGCGGCCTTGGCCTCGGCCTAAGCCTGGTGAAGGCGGTGGTCGAGGCGCACGCTGGAACCATCTCACTCAAAAGCGAACCTGATAAAGGCTCAGAATTCACCGTCACCCTGGCCGCCGCGAAAGGAGCGGTGACGGCGTCTGAGGCACTCGCCGCACCAGCCGCGTGGGGGAGGTGAGGGGTGCAGAAGTGAGAAGTGATTGGTGGTTGGTGATTGGTCCGCGGCACTGCGGGATCAGCGGCGCGCGCCACTCCCGCGGCAATTCCGTTTGGCCGAGCGATACCTATAGGTCCCATAGTCATATAGGTCCTATCCGGTCCTGGCCCAGCGGTCACA
>Ga0185299_10002894_pt1 | contig 24641 bp, 20 predicted proteins | sample PaiPotPPA55metaG_FD_128002 | JGI IMG/M metagenome (GOLD analysis project Ga0185299, IMG submission 128002) | Iron sulfur acid spring bacterial and archeal communities from Banff, Canada, to study Microbial Dark Matter (Phase II) - Paint Pots PPA... ...
CGGCAACGGCTCGACCACCGCCACCTGGGTGGTCACCGGCCTGGCGCCAGGCACCTATGCGGTCGAGGCGTCCTGGGGACCGTATTACAACCAGTCGACCAATGCCCCCTACGCCATTTACGATGGCGCAACCCTGGTGCAAACGGTGACCGCCGATCAGACGAAGACACCGAGCGGAGCCAGTGCCGGCGGCGTGCCGTTCCAGATCCTGACGCACGTCACGATCACGAGCGGCACGCTGACGGTGGTGCTGAGCAACAGCGGCAACAACGTCTATGTCATCGCGGACGCGCTGCGTGTGGAATAGATTGATAAGATTTCGGGAGTTTCTGAATCGCGTGGGTCTAGGGCAGGCCCATTCCACGCTACCTGCCGTGTTCTTCGTGTTCGCCAGGAGCCAACGCTATGCGCTGGTCTTGCCGGCGTTGATCTCCTCACTCTCAATTCTGTTTCGTTACTTGAGCCTGTAACGCTTGAGCGATTTGTTCATCCGCGGAGTAATTGAATACCAGTTCGCCGCAGTTTCGGCAGCGCGGGACCGACAATTGCGGGATGTCCACCGTGACCAGTTGCCCTTCGTGCAACCTCTGTGTCTGGTACGGGATGTTCACGAGCCAGACTTCCTTTTGGCGGCATTTGGGACAGTGCCAGGGAAACGCTCTGCCGGTGCGCTTGGCACGGCCATTAGTTCTGTCAGTTTCAGGCATCATGGATACTCACAATGTGGATGGTTGGGTCGCGGCGATCGTCGTCTACGAGAAGCGTCTCGATATAGAGCAACCGGTCCGCAAAAGGAAGCACGTTCCAGTTTGCCAAGATGCCCCTGATGCAAGCAAGTATCTGAGGGTCTGCCAACGGCGCCATTACTTGAAACCTAGACCTGCCGCTGCCCAGCATCCTTCGCTTTATCCTAACCGTGCTCGGAGACTTCTCAAGTGGAACCGAGCCGCCCGGAGGGCGAAGTACCAGAACCTATCCTACGGAGTGTGGCAAGCTTAGCGTTACCTCGCCAAGTTCCACAGCCCCCATCTGACGGCCCAGCTGAGCGTTGGAATCAAGAAGACGATGAGGAGGATAGCGGCCAGAACAACCATTGTCAGACGATGACCGCGTTGGATTTTCTGGAGCCGCTCCTGAGCCAAGCGCTGCCGTTCCAGGCTGCGGTCCATCATCTCCCGCCATTCGTCGTGGTGGTGCTGCAATTCCGCCTGGATCTCTCGGAGTACGCGCAGCATTTCGTCTTCATGTGCCATAGGTGCCTCAAGATGCGAGTAATTTACAGAGCTCTCAATGCCACCGCAAGGATTCAGGTGAGGGCTAACCAGGCCGCCAGGCAGGCGGTCTTCTCATCGGCACGCCAGGGCCCGGGCAAGTCCCGGCCGAGCTCTGTTACGGCGCGTTTCAGATCGCTGACCGGCCGCTGGAGAATCGTCTTGGCCTGATCGTAGACTTTTCGCTCAACGATGACGGAACACGGCAGCGCGCACGATTTCAAGGCGTCCGCCAGAGTCGTGCGGAACAGCCGTCCTTCGAGGGCGTGCGCCCGAATGTGGGGATTGCTGATCCGCTCCGGATCGATATCACTGCCGACGACCAGGCTGGCCGCCCGAAGCTGGAAGCCGTTATCCCGGTATTCCTTGACCAGCTGAAGCACGGCTTGATTTGCAGCCTGTTGGATGATCTTGCGAAGCTTTTCTATTTTGACTTCATCCATTTGCAGTTTGCCCAAACCGGCGTGGTACGGCTGAATCGTGCCCGGAACTGTGGCATCGGATAGCTCGATTCGCCGCCGGTCGCGCACCTGCGGTATCTTCACGGAGCCGGTAAGCAGAACTGCAGTCGCCCAGCCCGATTTCACGCGGAAGCCAATGACTGCCTGCGCTGTGGGGGTATCTTGAACCATGCGCTCTCTCAGCTAATCAAATCGCTTCTGTGTTCGTGCCTTGTTCAGACAACAACGCACGGTACCATGCTTCCGCCTGCGCAGCCCGTCCCGGCAACTCAACGCTTCCCCAGATTAACGACAACGTGCCGCGTGTTTCCGGTCCTGTCTTGGTGCGTTGCGCATCCTTCACGGCGTTGGCACATGGACCTTCCGCATCGAAGAGACAGAGTAGTCCGCCCAGGTCAATGCTTTGGCCGGAGGCGTTGAATACGTAGCTCGCTCCGTGCGGCGCGACACCGACGCGAAACGGCTCGTGCGCGCAGGCCAAATCCACAACGCTGATCGGCAAGCCGCTGTGCAGGGAAACGATGTTGCAGACATCCACGGCGACATTGATCGACCCCAGGCGTCCTTCGCCCACCGCTTTGATGAGGTACTCCGAAGCGGGCTTGCTCCGGCCTGTCGGCTTGAAGCCGCCGTGGCGCAGCAGTTGCCGGACGGTTTCGCGGACCGAGTCGTCGTTCGGCAATGGCGCCGGCGCTTGGATGTCAAGGAGCGCTTGCAGCTCCGGCGGCGAAGGCATCTCTCCAAGCGGCCGGGGGAAACGTGTCACAAAGGCACGCAGGTCGAGGAGTGGGTGAGGGTCAATCGTCAGCATGCGGTTGTTATAAGGGAATGAGGCGCTGTTGCCGACCTTGTTCTGATTTGCCTGGCTGTGCGATAATCGACGACTTGTGTCGAGAGGCTTCAACCATGCACTTTGCCGTAAGCGATGATTGTCTGAAACTCGGCTTGCGAGCCGGGGCGATCCTGTTCCGCGATCTTCGGGTTGCGGAAGCGCCGCCGCAGTTGCGCGCGGAGATTGCCGACGCAGCTCGGGACTTGCAGGCGCGCTACCCTGATCCTGCCTTGATTCGGACAGTTCCCGAGGTAATGCACTTTCAGGAAATCCTTGGTAAGGTTGGAATCAATCCCCGCAAGGAGCAGCCCTCCGTCGAGCGCCTGCTGGCGCACGCGCATAAGCGCGGCGATTTGCCGCAAATCAATAGCCTGGTGGACGCCTATAACCTGATCTCGGTGCGCTCGCTGTGCTCGCTGGGAGCGCATGATGTGGACACGCTGGCCTTGCCCGTGACCCTGCGGCTGCTCACAGGGGACGAATCCTTCACACCGTTGGGTCGTAACAGTCCCGTTGCAGTCACTGCCGGCGAATATGGCTATGTAGACGCGCAGAATCGCCTGCTCTGCAGGCTCGATGTGCTTCAAGCAAACTTCAGCAAGGTGACCCATAATACGAAGAATGCGCTGCTGATTGTCGAAGCTACAGCAGGCCATGCACCGGAGAATCTGCAGCAGACGTACATTGACTCCATTGCCCTGATTACGCGGTACTGTGGTCGGGCGGCCGGGGCAGCCGTGTGGTAGGGCGACAGGTTGCCCGCTCTTCGGCCATCCATCCCGCTTGGCCAAATTCGGACGCAGACCTATAATTGCGAATCGTCTTGATATTGATAGCCGCCAGGTGATCATGGCTCGTCCACGCTTTGCCCTCCGCCCGAGCGGTTTCTTGCGCATCGGCGGGGCGCTTACGACTCTTTTCAACTGGCTCTTCGCCCGCAAGCAGGTGATCATGGTTCGCACACGCTTCGCCCCAAGCCCGACCGGTTTCCTGCACATTGGCGGCGTGCGCACGGCTCTTTTCAACTGGCTGTTCGCCCGCAAGCTCGGCGGGCAATTCATTCTGCGCATCGACGATACCGACGAGCAACGGAATGTGGCGGAAGCGCTACAGCCGATCCTCGACGGGTTTCGTTGGCTAGGTCTGGACTGGGACGAAGGCGCGGAAGTGGGGGGGCCTCATGGGCCATACTATCAATCACAAAAGCTTGAGCGCTATCAGACGGCGGCACGAACACTAGTGGAGCGTGGTTTCGCTTATTACGACTACGCCACGCCGGAGGAGCTGCAAGCGGAGCGCGAGGCCGCCGAGAAGGAGAAACGAGCGTTTCTCTACAGCCGGACGTGGATGGCAACGACGCCCCAGGAACGCGCCCGCTACGAGGCCGAGGGCCGCAAGGGGGTCGTGCGCCTGAAAATGCCCCGCGAAGGCGCTTGCCGGTTCGTCGATCTGATTTGCGGCCAGATGGAAGTCAAGTGGGCCACCGAGCAGGATCACGTGGTCCAGCGCGCCGACGGCACCTGTCTTTATAACCTGGCGAACGTCGTGGACGACCATGACATGAAGATCACGCACGTGATCCGCGCCAAGGAGCATCTCTCGAACACGCCGCGGCAAATCTTCATCGCCCAGGCCCTCGGCTATGAGCTACCCGCGTATGCCCATGTGCCGTTCGTCGCGGAGCCCGGCAGCAAAAATAAACTGAGCAAGCGCAAGATTGCCCAGTACCTCAAAAACCCGGACTTCCGAAAAGTCTACGAGCACGGCCAGGCCGTCGCCAGCAAGATCGGCCTGCCGACCGCGCCCGAGACATTCAACCCAGTCGTGGTCGATTTCTACAAGCAGGTCGGCTATTTGCCGGATGCGATCAACAATTACCTGGTGCTGCTGGGCTGGGCGCTGGACGACAAGACGGAATTCTTCACGCGTCAGGAGATGATTCACCATTTCTCCCTGGAGCGCGTCAACAAATCCGAGGCAAGCTTTGACCCAAAGAAGCTGTCGGCGTTTCAGGACCGCTACATGCAGCAGGTGTCGGTCGACGAGAGAGTGGCCATGACGTTGCCCTATTTGCAGAAGGCCGGCCTGGTAATGGGAACGCCCGCGGACGACGTTTTGACCAGGATCAAACAGATCGTCCAGGCAGCCGGCGATCGCATCAAAGTGGCCGGCGATATCCTGGACTACGCCGATTTCTTTGTGCCGGATGACCAGCTGAGTTACGACGAGGCGGCTTTCGACAAGCGCATCCGCAAGCCCCCGGAGGCCGCCGGTTTGTTGAAAAAGTTCCGTGACCAGCTCGCGGTTCTCGATGCGTTTGATGCCCCAACTTTGGAGAAGAGGCTCGAGGACTTCGTGAGGGCGGAGGGGATCAAGATCGGCGATATCATCCACGCCTTGCGTGTGGCCGTGACAGGGAAGGCCGTGGGCTTTGGAGTGTTTGATAGCCTTGCAGTCCTTGAAAAGCAATCGACTTTGTCCCGAATCGACCAGGCGCTGGCACGGATCTAAGCCGCCGGTTGGTATGGGCGAATGCCAGCAAGTCAGGCTAAAATGGAAGGATCCAATGGAGCGACGGCAAAGAGGATTCGCCGATGTCTGTGATCAGCCAGCCAAAGCCGCGGGTGCTCGATGAGACCTGCGATATACCGAGTGTTGCCATCTACCGGTTGACGGTCGAGCAATACCATCAAATCGTCCGCGCGGGCATTATCGGTGAAGACGAGCCGGTGGAGCTGTTGAAAGGATGGCTGGTACGTAAGATGGGCAAAAAGCCGCCGCATCGCTTTGCCACGGAATCGACACGCGAGGCGCTGGGTGAAGTCATCCCATCCGGCTGGCACGTGCAATCGCAGGAACCGATTACGCTGCTGGATAGCGAGCCCGAGCCGGATGTCTCGGTGATTCGCGGCAGCGCGCGTGATTACGCCCAGGAACACGCCGGCCCGGAGAATGTGGGGCTGGTGGTCGAAGTAGCGGACACTTCGCTGGCACGGGATCGCGGTTTCAAGAAGCAGATTTATGCCGAGGCGCGCATCCCGGTGTACTGGATCGTGAATCTGATCGACAGCGTGGTCGAGGTGTACACCGAACCTAGCGGCCCGGGAGAGCAGCCGGACTATCGCAAGAATGAGACTTATACCTCGGCGGACAAGGTACCAGTCGTACTCGACGGCCGCGAGGTCGGCCGAATCGCTGTCCGCGATTTGCTGCCCTAGAAGGCAATTCAAGGTTATCATGCGCACCCTTGACGAAATTCGCAAACACCGAAAGGCCATCCTGCAAATGGCCGAAAAGTACGGTATTCGCCGGTTTCGCGTCTTTGGTTCGGTGGTGCGCCAGGAGGCGACGGCGCAAAGCGATGTCGATATGTTGGTTGATTTTGAGCCAGGGCGCAGCCTGCTAGACCAGGTCGGCTTCGAGCAGGATTTGGAAGCTCTGCTCGACTGCAAAGTCGAAGTGATCGCAGAGGGAGGAATCAGCCCGCACCTTGAAAGTCGTATTCTGCAGGAAGCAGTACCCTTATGAAGGATGATCGCGTCTACTTGTTGCACATCCAGGATGCAATTCAACGCGTATCCAAGCTTGTCTCGAAAACCTGTCAGGCACGACCCCGCTTGCCAATGAATCGAAGAATGCTCCGACACTTGTAGATCGAGGTGGTTCAACCATGCAAAGAAGGGAATCTGAAAGTGAAAAGGGCAAAGATAGCAAGGAACCCGCTGCCCCGGCCAACTTTATCGACACCATCATCGAAGAGCACAACCGCACTGGCCGTTTCAGCCGCCGGGTGCAGACGCGGTTTCCGCCGGAGCCGAACGGCTATCTGCATATCGGCCATGCCAAGTCGATTTGCCTCAACTTCGGCACCGCGGCCAAGTACGGCGGCAAGTGCAATCTGCGCTTCGATGACACCAATCCAGTCAAAGAAGATACGGAGTACGTCGAATCGATCATGGAGGACGTTCGCTGGCTCGGGTTCGACTGGGAGGACCGGCTCTTCTATGCTTCCGATTACTTCGAGCAGCTTTACCAGTGGGCCGAGCAACTGATCAAGGCGGGCAAGGCCTATGTCTGCGATCTCAGTGCCGACCAGGTACGCGAATCGCGCGGCACTTTGACTGCGCCCGGCAAGGAGAGTCCGTATCGCAACCGGTCCGTCGAGGAGAACCTGGATCTCTTCCGGCGCATGCGCGCCGGGGAATTTCCGGACGGGGCGCGCACCTTGCGGGCCAAGATCGACATGGCGCATCCCAATCTCAACATGCGCGACCCGGTCATGTACCGCATCCTGCACGCCGAGCACCATCGCACCGGCAAGAAATGGTCGATCTATGCCACGTATGATTGGGCGCACGGACAGTCGGACTCCATCGAGAAGATCACGCATTCGATCTGCACGCTGGAATTTGAAAACCATCGGCCGCTTTACGATTGGTACATCCAGAACCTCGGTATCTACGCGCCGCAGCAGATCGAGTTCGCCCGCCTGAATCTCACGTATACGGTGCTCAGCAAACGCCGGCTCATCCAGCTCGTGCAGGAAAAGCACGTGAGCGGCTGGGACGATCCGCGCATGCCGACCATCAGCGGTTTCCGCCGCCGAGGTTACACGCCCGAATCGATCCGCAACTTCTGCGAGCGCATCGGCGTGAGCAAGTACGACGGCGTGATTGACATGTCCTGGATCGAGGACAGCCTGCGCGAGGATTTGAACAAGCGTGCTCCGCGTGTGATGGCGGTTCTGAACCCGCTGCGCGTCGTGATCGACAATTTCCCGGAAGGCCGCAAGGAGGACCTGGAAGCAATCAACAATCCGGAAGATCCCACGGCCGGTTCGCGCAAGGTCCCGTTCTCACGCGTGCTCTATATCGAGCGCGACGATTTCCGCGAAGATCCGCCGAAAGACTTCTTCCGCCTGGCCCCCGGCCGAGAAGTGCGCCTGCGCTGGGCGTATTTCATCAAATGCGTTAACGCCGTGAAAGACCCGAAGACCGGCGAAGTGGTGGAGCTGCGTTGCACCTACGACCCCGAAACGCGCGGCGGCAACGCCCCGGACGGCCGCAAGGTCAAGGGGACGATCCACTGGGTCTCCGCCGAGCATTCGCTGCCGGCCGACGTTCGCCTCTACGACCATCTCTTTGTTAAAGCTGATCCGGATGATGTGCCGGAGGGGCAGGATTACCGCGCCAACTTGAATCCGAGCTCGTTGCAGGTCTTGAAGACTGCGCGTGTGGAACCGAGTCTGGCCGGCGCGACTCCGGGAAGTCGCTATCAGTTTGAGCGTCTCGGCTACTTCTGCGTGGACAGCAAAGACTCCCGGCCAGGCGCTCTCGTCTTCAACCGCGCCGTCACGTTGCGCGATACCTGGGCGAAGATTGAAAAGGCGCAGCAGAAGCCGAAGAAGTGAGCGCTTGCAATTTTCATTCGGTTTTCGCGTTCGGATCGATCTTCCACCAAAGCGCCGCTCCCAAAATACAGACAACCGAGCCGAGACTAATCGCCAGCTTCCAGCGAAACATTTCATCCCATCCGGTGGGCAGATAAGCGCAAACCAGAGGCGTCACACTTGGGGCCAGCAGGCCGCCGAGGTTGCCGCCCGTGTTAAAGATGCCGAAGGCCGTGCCGCTGTACCGGTCGCCTAGCTCGATGGCTGTCGTCCAGAACGGGCCTTCGCTGGCGCCAACCGCGGCCAGGGCCGATGAAAACCAGATAACGATCCATACCGGTTGCGTGGCCGCGAGACCACAAATCAGCAAGAACGCACCGGCCAGCATTCCTCCGGCCGCAACGATCAGCCGGGCCCAGCGACGGCCATGCCTTTGTTGCAGCCGATCCGAAAGTCTGCCTCCCAGCACCATGCCGCCGGCCATGGCCAGCAAGGCGATGCAGGTGTAATAGCGACTGAGCTGTTTGTCCAAGTGAAGAACATCCACGAAATAATGGTGCATCCAGAAAAAGAACAGGTACTCGAAGTAGCCGACCGCGGCATAGCTGAGGGTCAAGAGCAGAAGACTCCGGTTGCTGAACAGCTTCACCCAACTGCTTGAAACAGGTCGCTCCGGCGCCTGGCGAAAGGCCTTCCAGGCAGGCAACCTTTCAGCAGCCGCAATAAGGCGTCGCTCAGAATTGTTAACCTGGGCGTGCTGATCCGGATGATCTTTGGCCTTAAGGGCCCACAGGATCGCTACCGACGCAGTGAGGTACGCGGCGATGGTCAGGGCGCCTGGCCAGTCAAGCCAGTCGATCAATGCGCCGAGGATGACGAAGCTACTGGCGTTGCCCACCAGTGCCGCGCCGGTGATGAACCCGTTGGCGCTGGCGCGGCGATCCGGTGGCATCCAGTGCCCAACGGCTCTACCGCTCGCCGGATAAATCGGTGCCGTGCACAGACCCATTGCGAAACGCACCACCAGCAGGTAGGTCATTACAAAGTTTGCCGTGGCAGCGACGCCCAGCAAGGCGAATGACTGTGACGAGGTGAGGAAACCCAGATAGCCGGTGAGCGTTGTAAAGAGGGCGGAGCCAAAGCCGACCAGGAGCAGTGCTGCGCGGGCGCCGATGCGATCTGCCAGCCATCCGCCCGGTGTCATGAAAATCGCATAAGCAAGGAAAAACGCCGAATACACCATGCCGATCTGTTGTTCCGAGATGGCAAACTGTTTCTTGATCTGGAGATCGTATGCGACTGCAATGCTCGTGCGGTTCAGCCAGCTCATGAAGCTGAAGGCCATGAGTAACGCGAGAATCTCCCAGCGCACGCGCGTCGGGCGCTCCAGGTAGAAGCCGGTGGTTTTGCTCATGGCGCCTCGCTGCGTGGTGCCGGGAGATTTCAGGCAGTCTTGCTGTGCACGCGGGGCAAGTCAAACAAAAACAAAGAAAGTGGCTGGCGGACGGAAAGCAGATTATAATCCGGCACAACTTCAGCTCGGACAACCACACCAGGAGTGCTGCACATGGGCATCCGTCGCTTTCGGCTGTTGAGCCTGACAATCATCCTCGGTCTACTTTCCCTGAGCATAGTGCTGCGAACGCTTGGGCGAGCGGACTCCAGTAAGCGGGGGTCCGAGCCGGTGCCGCAGGCGCCGGAAGGGATGCAGGTGCGTGCTGTTGCCCAGTTCACGCCTCAGGATCAGGAACCCGTCCGCATCGCCGCTCATCCGCAGACTGGCCGGCTTTATGTGCTGGGTGGCGGCGGTGATATCTATTTGCTGGACGGGGAATCGCAGAGCAAACAGCGCGTCCTCTCCGGAGCCGAGTACATCGATCAGCCCAAACGGCAGGATCGCAACATCCCGCTGCCCGTCGATGCTCAATGGGTGAACTCGCCCATCACGCTGCGGGCGACGCTTTGCCTGGGACTGTGCTTCGACCGCGATGGCCGACTGTACATCGTGGCGAACGTGCAGATTCCGGGACAGATCTATATCAATCGCGTCGCACTCTATCGGACTGCGCCCGTGCCTGCTGACGGAATTCCCGCCAAGCCGGAGCTGTGGACGCGGTTCGATTACCCGTATGGCGTCGGCGGCTTCAATCACGGGGCCTGCCGCATTGCTCAGGGGCCGGATGGCATGATGTACCTGGGCAGCGGCTCGCGCAGCGATCACGGTGAGGCCGGTACCCAGCCGAACATCAGCCGGCTGGGAGAGTTGCCACATCCCGACGTGCCGGGCGGGCCAGGTTTTGCGGGCGGGGACTTCACCGCCTGCATCCTCCGGTTTGACCCTGCGAAAGGTCAGCAAGTGCCGGAGGTCTATTCGCGCGGCAATCGCAATCCATTCGGTTTTGATTGGGATGACAAGGGCCGGCTCATCGATGCCGAGAACGGCCCCATGGCGGACCATCCAGAGGAACTGAATGACATTCAACAGGGCAAGCATTACGGCTTCCCCTACGTTTTCGGCAATAACGAGAAGCCGGATTACGAGGACGCGCTCAAGCCACCGGATGGGATGCACTTCGAGCCGCCGATTCAAAACCTCGGGCCGGGCGGCCTCCTGGGCGATCATCCCATGTACAGTTTGACCGCGCACTCAGCGCCCGGCGGCATGATCTTTTACCGCAGCGGCCAGCTCCCCAAAAAATATGACAACACATTCTTTCTGACGCGCTTCGGCAACCTGGTGAACTACAATCGCATCGGCTTCGATGTGCTCAACGTTCGCCTCGAGGAGAAAGACGGCAAGCTGGTGGCGCACACGGAACGCTTCCTGGACCGGCTGGGACGGCCGCTGGACGTGTGCGTGAGCGGGGGCAAGCTGTACATCGTCGAGTATTGCCGGCAAACGGAAACGGCCGGCCCCGGCAGTGAAGGCTATGGCGAAGGCGGACGGGTGCTCGAGGTTTTGGCCAGGAAGTAGTTCGTCGGGGTTGAATCGATTGCTTCTACGCGCACAAACACGAGCGGCATGCTACGCTTGAGAAGTTTCCGTTTGTGGAGCAGATGATGGACAGCTGGGACTCATCCGCATTTCTCGCGCGTTTGGCCGTCGCGGCATTTGCGGCCTACGTTATTTATTTCTTTGTCTTTCGCAAGCGGTCTGAGTTTGCGATTCGTCTCCGGCGCGGCTCGGTCACGTTCCGCGGCCGGGTGCCCCTCGCCGTTCAGCCAGGCATTTCTCAGTTCCTCCTGCAAGACCTTTCTGTTACGGAACCTGTGAGCATCTACGGCGCGTGGAATAACCGGCGACTGCACATCTGGTTCCGGGGCAGCTTGACGGATGGCGAAAAGCAGCGGATACGCAATTTCCTCTCCGGTCGTCTCTGAGCTCTCCGCAGAGCACGCAGAGAGCGCAGAGAAACGCTCTTATTTTTCTCCGCGCTCTCTGCGTGCTCTGCGAGAGCCGCTTTCCGGTCCACCTTGCCCTTGGACATTTCCCGCTGCAATCCGTACATTTCCACCATTACTTCGGACCTGAGAAGCGGTCCTGCCGTGCCTCTTGTGCCAATCCTCTCCCAAGACGAAGTGCGCGTGCGGGAAGAGAACGACCGGCTTACCCACAGGAAAACATTTTCATGAGCAAGTACGTCTATTTCTTCGGCTCCGGCAAGGCGGAAGGCCGGGCGGACATGAAGGAACTGCTGGGCGGCAAGGGCGCCAACCTGGCCGAGATGACCAATATCGGCCTGCCTGTGCCGGCAGGCTTCACGCTCACCACAGAAGTCTGCACCTACTATTCCGAGCACGACCATACCTACCCGCCCGAGCTGAAGGCCGAGGTCGCCGAGGCGATGAAGAAGACCGAGGCGGCCATGGGCAGCAAGTTTGGCGACCCGAAGAACCCGCTGCTCGTATCGTGCCGCTCCGGCGCCCGTGTCAGCATGCCGGGCATGATGGATACCGTCCTCAACATCGGTCTTAACGAGGCCACCCTGCGCGGCCTGATCGAGAAGACCGGCAACGAACGCTTCGCCTGGGACAGCTATCGCCGCTTCGTGCAGATGTACGGCGACGTGGTGCTTGGCCTCAAGCCGCAGTCCAAGACCGAGATCGATCCGTTCGAACAAATCATGGAGGAGCTCAAGCACGCCAAGGGGGTCAAGCTCGACACGGAGCTGAAGACAGACGACCTCAAGGAGTTGGTCAAGCGCTTCAAGAAGGCAGTCAAGGACCGGACCGGCAAGGACTTTCCTGAAGACGCTTATGAGCAGATGTGGGGCGCGATCGGCGCGGTCTTCGGCTCGTGGATGAACGACCGGGCGATCGTCTACCGCCGGCAGTACAACATTCCCCACGAATGGGGCACGGCCGCCAATATCTGCTCGATGGTGTTCGGCAACATGGGCGACGATTGCTGCACCGGCGTCGCCTTCACGCGCGACCCGGCCACGGGCGAAAAGGTCTTCTACGGCGAATACCTCATCAACGCCCAGGGCGAGGATGTGGTCGCCGGAATCCGCACACCCAAGAAGATTGCCGAATTGCAAAAGGACATGCCGCAGGTCTACAAACAACTCGACGAGATCCGCAACATCCTGGAAAAGCATTATCGCGACGTGCAGGACATCGAATTCACGGTGCAAAAAGGCAAGCTATGGATGCTGCAGACGCGCAACGGCAAGCGGACCGGTTTTGCGGCGGTGCGCTTCGCGGTCGATATGGTGCAGGAGGGGCTCATCAAGAAGGAGGAAGCCCTGTCAGCCTCGCGCCTGCCGCCGGACGACCTCAACCAGCTCTTGCAGCCGCTGTTTGATCCGCAGGCCAAACGCAAAGCGATCGTGGACGAGGACCGGCTTCTGGCGAAGGGCATCAACGCGGGTCCCGGTGCGGCCACGGGCCGGATCAAGTTCCACGCCGAGGACGCCGAGGCCTGGGTGCAGAAGCATGGCAAAGGCGGGGAAGGTCGCGTGATTCTGGTTCGCCGCGAGACCAGCCCCGAGGACATCCGCGGCATGCAGGCGGCGGATGGTATTCTCACGGCCTTCGGCGGCGCCTCGAGCCACGCGGCGCTCGTGAGCCGCCAGATGGGCAAGGTCTGCGTGGTCGGCTGCCAGGCGCTCAACATCGACTACACGAAGGGCACCATGAGCGTGGGCGGCAAAGTGCTCAAGGACGGCGACTGGCTCAGCATCGACGGCTTCACCGGTGAGGTGATCGAGGGCCAGGTCGCGACCAAGCCGAGCGAGGTCGTCCAGGTGCTCATTGACAAGACGCTCAAGCAGGAACAATCGAAGGTGTACCAGCAGTTCGCCGAGCTGATGAAGTGGGCCGATGAAGTCCGCAAGCTGCGCGTGCGCACCAACGCCGACAAGCCCAAGGAAGCCGCGGAGGCGGTCGCATTCGGCGCGGAAGGGATCGGCCTGTGCCGCACCGAGCACATGTTCTTCGAAGGCAACCGCATCGACGCGATGCGCGAGATGATTCTCGCCACCACCCTCGACGCCCGCAAGAAGGCGCTGGAGAAGCTGTTGCCGTACCAGCGCGGCGATTTCGAAGGCATCTTCAAGGCCATGCAAGGCCGCCCGGTGACCATCCGCACGCTCGATCCGCCGCTGCACGAGTTCCTGCCGCACGCTCCCGAGCAGCAGAAGGAACTCAGCGCCAAGATCGGCGTGCCGGCCGAGACCATCGCGCGCCGTGTGCACGAGCTACACGAAGCGAATCCCATGCTCGGCCACCGCGGTTGCCGGCTGGGCATCGTCTATCCGGAGATCACCGAGATGCAGGCCCGCGCGATTCTCGAAGCCGCCTGCAACGTGCAGAAGTCCGGCACCGAGGTTCACCCGGAAATCATGATCCCCCTGGTTGGTTTCTTACCGGAACTCAAAGCCCAGGCCAAGATCGTGCACGACACTGCCAAGCAAGTTTTTGCCGAGAAGGGCGTAAAGGTCGAATACCAGGTCGGCACCATGATCGAGTTGCCGCGCGCCTGTGTCGTCGCGGACCAGATCGCCAAGGAAGCGCAATTTTTCAGCTTCGGCACCAATGATTTGACGCAAACCACCCTGGGCATGAGCCGCGACGATTACGGCAGCTTCATCCGCTACTACATGGAGCACGACATCGTCGCCCGCGATCCGTTCCAGACCATCGACGTGGACGGCGTCGGCAGCTTGATGCAGATGGGCGTGCAGCGGGGACGGAGCGCGCGGCCGGACCTGAAGGTCGGCATCTGCGGCGAGCACGGCGGCGATCCGGATACCGTGAAATTCTGCCACAAGATCGGGCTGAACTACGTCAGTTGCAGCCCGTTCCGCGTGCCCATCGCCCGGTTAGCGGCGGCCCAGGCGGCGCTCACAAAGTAATGGTGTGGCGCAATACCGCGTAAGTCCATTGAGGGGAAAGGAAGTACCGCGTTCTGCCGAGCGGCCGGTGGTAGAATCGCAAAATGCGGGGACTGTTAAAGCGCTGGTGGGTGTGGCTTGTCGGCCTGCTCTTGGCGGCGACCTTGTCGGTGGCCGGCGTGCTCATTTCTCACGGTTCCACTCCCATCAACCAGGCGACGTTCGACCGTATTCACGTAGGAATGACGGAGCAGGAAGTCGAAAGCCTACTCGGCGGACCCGCCACCTGGGATGGCTTGGATCGCGACGACGGAAATTCGAAGCTCTCTTCGTGGAGTGAAGGTAAGAGCACAGAAGACTTCATGGAGGGCGGCACGATCGACATCTGGTTCGGCGATGACGGCAAGGTCGCTTGGAAGAGATTTAGTGCGGACAAACGGCCCCTGATCGACCGCCTCAAGAAAAGAATCGGTAAAGCCCTTCGCATTAAATAGGCCAAAGCCGACGCCCATCTTGAGTTTTTGGAGACTTGCGAATTGCCTTGCAGTAAAATCTACGCATGCAAGGCATGGTGAAGAAGACACTGCTTAGGACTTTTTTCATGCAGCGCCCGTGCCCTCACCATGGGTGGCCGGCTTAGCAGCTAAGCCCTTCTTGTAAGCAATGAGCAAGACAAAGGCGAAGGCGAACAGAATCGCACCCCCGACCCATCCGCCCATCACAACCTGATCCGGCGCCATGAATCCGATCGCGAATCCAGCGCCAAGGAGCGCTGCCGCGAGCACGGCAAACGTCTTCATCCCGTAGAGGAACACAAACGGCAGATAGTGCGCACCAACAATGACCAGGCACCCTGGATAAAACCAGCCCGGCCTGTAAAGCGCGGCGGCGCCGGCCAGGGGGAGAACGAAAGGCACGGTGAACGCGATCTGTATTGCTAAACTTCGCAACGGGTTCCGTGGCGCAAGCACGCCTCGACGACCGGCCATGCGGAGTAGTGCCTGGGTCAGCGGGAAGATCGCTGCCCCACCAAGCGCCAACGCCCAGAAGCCGGTTTTGGCATTGACCAACGTAGCAATCGCCGCAGATGCAAACCAGATCATGGCCGATACAAGCTGACCGACAAACCCGCCAAGATAAGCGGTTCGCGCTTCGCACTGTGCCTCAGAAAGGAGCATTTCTCTCTGCTCGGCGCACTCATGGTTTGCGGACAGGGCGGTCATGGTAACTCCTCAAGGCAGGTCGATCAGGGGGCCAGTGATAAGCGCGTGTCAGCTCCAGCGATGAGCTGCTGAATCTCTTTCGCCTGCGCGGGATACTGCCCTGGTAGTTTTTCCAGGGCCTGGCCGCTCCTGTACGGGGGCGGACGCCAAGACGGCCGTGCCTGGCCGTCTTGAGGCGGTCGCTGCATAAAGCGCGGTAACCGTCAATAGTATTCGGCGGCTTCCGGCCGGAATTTGCCAAGTTCTTCCAAGAATGCCAAGACTGCCACTGTGTTTGGCAGGCAACCTTTGGCCAAACGCGGCCAAGCGCCACGTTCCGCTGAGTTTTTCAGGCTTTTCCCGTGCCCGAGAATTCTCGGGAACGGGAACAATGGCGCCGCACTTTCAGCCATTCTGTGCCAGCGGAGTGGCGGTGTTACTCGGGCAGCGGCGGTGGATTCCATGACGGCGCCCCGCCAGGCCTGCCGCCGCCGATTGCAAGAGATGTGTTACTGCCGCGCGAAGTACTCATCCGAACCGGCGATAAAGGCAATGAGCTCTTCGGTCGGCGTGCCGTTCAGAAGCAGTCCACTCAAAACGGCAAGGCCGCCCGGGTCGGCGTTGCGCCTGAGGAATCTCTGATAGAGCAGATCCACGCTGAGCCGCGCGGCCTCTGCACCATTTACAATGGCCTCGATCACCGCCGCGCGGGAAGCGCCATTGTTGAAGGCCTGTAGCCAGACCTGAGTCTCGGCGGCAGCCGGCTGCCGCCTGAGCGCATCCCGGTACAGCGCTGTCACCAGCTCGGTGTTGTCTGGGTGCTTCTGCATGAATTCCGGCGAGAGAAACAACAGGGTACGCAAGGCGTCGGAGGTGCCGCCGGCGGCCAGGAAGTTGCTCCAGAAGGCCCGGCCAACGGGGTCGGCGGAGCGTTCCAGGGTTTCGGTGTACAGGGCTTCGACGACATGAGCGAAATATTCTGAACTATGCTCAAGCGCCAGCGCAACCTGGGTCCGCGTCGCCTTGCCATCGTCGAGCAATCGCGTCCAGCCCTGGAGCCCGATCGGATCGGGGGGCCGGTTCAAGAGGTCGAAATAAAGGTCAGCCACAAATTTCTCATTGTTCACATCGCTAAAATAGCGGGCGACCGCGAGACTATTGCCGGCCGAGGAAGCGCCGGCCACGACAATCTTGCCGTCGGGCTCAACCACCAGCCCCGACGGAGTGAACACCTGGTTGGTCAACGGCGGTGCGGGCACCGCTTGCCCGCCGGCGCCGAAGCCGGTATCGATCTGGCCGCCGGCTGTAACAGACATCAGCAGGAGTTGGCGGGACGAGCTGTTGGGCGTGGTACCGAGAATGACAATCTCGCCGCCCTGCTGGATGGCCAGGCTGCCGGCGATCGGCGTATCGACGAGTTGGCCGTTGTGGAACGTGACATCGACGGTGCCGTCGGCATTCAGGCGCATCAGGCCGGCGCCGCTGGCGCCCGTGAAGCCATCGACCAGGATTTTGCCGTCGGCCTGGATGGCCAATCCCTCGGCCAGGCCTGGTCCGTGCGCGCTAATTTTGGCAGTCCCCCCGGAAGCGAAGCTGGTATCCAGGGTGCCGTCCGTATTGAAGCGCAAAACCTCCCAGGCTGCGCTGGGGAAGAAAAAGGGCGGAGTGACGGCGACCAGGATCCTGCCGTCCGGCTGGAGTTCCATGCCGGAATTGCCGTCCGCGACACTGCCGCCTACTGCCGCGTAAATGCCGCCACTGGCGAAGCTGGTGTCCAAGCTGCCGTCGAAGTTGTAGCGCAGCACTTCCACGGTGCCGACATCTACGCCCATGCCGGTGCCCGTGACAACGATCCGGCCATTTTGTATGCGCACACTCTCCGCTGTGTCCGAGAACGCCGTAACTCTTGTCGTAACCCTACCCGTGCCGTTGAAGGTCGTGTCCGGGGAGCCGTCGGCGTTGTAGCGGGCGACGAGGATGTCGGGTCGTTCGCCGGCCAGCAAGGGATCGGGGAAAGCGGTCTTGCCGACCACGACGATCTTGTCTCCCTGCAAGGCGACGGCATGCGCCTCTCCCAGGAAAGACGAGATCACGTAGCCGGTGCCGCCGAAGCTGGTGTCCAGGCTGCCGTCCGGATTGAAGCGCGCAATGAGGAACTCGCCGGGATTGCCATGCAGAGAGCTGTGCACCGTACCGGCAGCCACGATCTTGAAGTCCGGCTGAACAACCACGGCGGTGGCCGCGCTGAAGGCGAGGTTGAGTGCGGCCACGCCGTGGTTGCCGAACGAGGGGTCAATGAAGCCGGCGGTCATAAGCGTGCGGTCTTCAAGCCGCTCGATCGCCAGGCCGCGTTTGTTTAGCATCCGCATCGGTTTGGATGACATAAAAGACTCCTGACCTAACTTCAATTATGGCATCAATTCCCAGCGTATTGGGAGGAGCGCTTAAACTGCGCAATACTTGCTCTATACCCTATCCCGCATGATCAGACAAAAGGTTACAGCGCGAAGCGGTTTTCCACTGCACGAGACGGGACATCGCTTTGCCGCCGCTGACCAACGTGCAACTGGGCAAGAGCCCGCTACGAGTTGACGGCGGGCTCCTGTCCCGGGAATGTGCCGACCTTTTCGTGCAGTGGCAAAAGAGCGGCCAGGCCCGGCCCTATTGAAGGCCGCTCAACACCTCATCCAGGCAGCCCGCCAGGAAATCGGCATCGTCCTTCGTCAGGCACATGGGCGGCTTGATGCGCAGCACATTGCCGTAGAGCCCGCCCTTGCCCACGAGCAGACCGCGCTCCTTGCAGCGCTCCACTACCTCAGCGGTTTCCTGTGTGGCCGGTTCCTTGCTTTGCCGGTCGCGGACCAATTCGACCCCCAGCATCAGCCCCATGCCGCGGACTTCGCCGATGAGCGGCTGCCGTTCCTGGACTTCTTGCAGACGTTTCTTCAGGTGCATGCCGACCCAGAGAGCATTCTGCTGAATGTTGTCGCTGTCGATCACTTCCAGGGTCGCCAGCCCCTGGGTCATGGAGACGGGGTTGCCGCCGAACGTATTGAAGTGCAGCCGGTTTTTCATGACCGCGGCGATCTCCGGCCGCGTGACGCAGGCGCCCAGCGGCGCGCCGTTGCCGATGCCCTTGGCCATGGTCACGAGGTCCGGCGTCACGCCCCAGTTCTCGAAGCCCCAGAACTTGGTGCCGGTCCGGCCAAAACCCGTCTGCACTTCGTCGGCAATGCAAACGCCGCCATGCTGACGCACGATCTCGTAGACGATCGGGAAATACTCCGGCGGCGGCGTAACGGCCCCGCCCACGCCTTGAATCGGTTCGGCGATGAAACAGGCCACCTCGCCGGACGTTTCGTAACGGATCAGCTCCTCTATATCCCGCGCGCACTTCACGTCACAGCTCGGATATTCCAGACCGTAGGGACAGCGGTAGCAGTATCCGGGCGTGCCGTGTTTGACGCCGACGGAGGGGTTGCTCTTGAACTTCCAGGTGCCGTGCGCCGTCAGCGCCATGGTGGCTTGCGTGCCGCCGTGGTAGCCGTTGCGCAGACTGATGACGTCATGGTTGCCGGTATGCTCGCGCGCGGCCAGGATCGCCACTTCATTGGCCTCGCTCCCCGAATTGGTGAAGTACGAAACCGACAGCCCGCTGTCGGCCGGCATATGTTCTGCCAGCTTCTTGCCGAAGAGCCCTATGGTGGGGTGCACGTAGATCGTGGTCGTATGCTGCAGCTTGCCGACCTGCTCGCGGACCTTCTCCACGACCTTCGGATGGCAATGCCCGACCGACACGCTGACAATGCCGGCGAACCCGTCCAGATACTGCTTGCCGGTCTCATCCCAGACATATTGCATATGCCCTTCGACAATGAGCAGCGGCTCGCGGTAATAAGTAATCAGCCCCGGCGTCAAATACTGCCGCCGCAAGGCCAGCACCTCATCGCGCGAAGGCCCGGTGTAAGGAGCCGGCTTGTGGGCGGAGAGGGGCAGTGGCACCGTTTTCCTGGTCGCAACAGCGGTATCCTGGATGGCCATGTTTTCCCTCGCGTGGATCGAGCCAATTGGATTGTGAGGTCTTGCAGGGCTCATTGTGGCGACTGAAGCTATGCCTGGCAACAGGCCCCCGGCAATGAATTGTGACTGACGGGGAGGTTGGATAGAATCCACCAGGCTCCTTGACATGACGGACGAATTTGCTCATGACAAGATTCCAGACTCTCCGGGTTGTGATGATCGGCCTTGCTCTTTGGCCCGCCTGGGGACGAGCGGCGGATGACGCTCTCTTCAGCCGGAAGGTAGCGCCTGTCTTGCAAGAGCGCTGTCTGCGCTGTCACAACGCGCAAAAAGCTCGGGGCGGACTCGATCTGACAACGCGCGCGCAGATGCTAAAAGGTGGTGATGAAGGGCCGGCGATTGTCGTGGGGGATTCCGGCAAGAGCCTGCTCGTGACGATGATCAGCGGCCGCGAGCCCAAGATGCCCAAACAGGGGGAACGTCTGACCCGAGAACAGGTGGCGGACATCCGTTTGTGGATCGATCGGGGGGCAGCTTGGCCTAGGGGAGCCACACTTGCGGAGGCCAAGTCAAAGTGGAAGGTCGGGCCGGATTGGTGGTCGTTGCGCGGGCTGAGCAGGCCGGCAATTCCCGCAACCGTAAACCAGACCTGGGCGCGGACCCCCATCGACGCTTTCATCCTGGCGACGCTGGAAGCCAGGGGCCTCCAGCCTGCCGCGCCTGCCGACCGCCGTATCCTCATTCGCCGCGTCACGTTCGATCTGCACGGCCTGCCGCCGACGCCTGAAGAGATCAATGATTTCGTCGAGGACCATGGCCCTGGGGCCTATGAACGGCTCATCGACCGGCTGCTGGCTTCCGCGCGGTATGGCGAGCGCTGGGGCCGTCACTGGCTGGACATCGTGCATTACGGCGACACGCACGGCTACGACAAGGACAAACGCCGCGATCACGCCTGGCCGTACCGCGATTACGTCATCCGCTCGTTCAACGCGGACAAGCCCTATGAGCGCTTCATCAAGGAGCAGATTGCCGGCGACGTGCTTTCTCCCCATGATGCGGAAGGCATCACCGCCACCGGCTTCATCGCCGCCGGCCCGTGGGACTTTGTCGGCCACGTCGAGTTGCGCGAGGGCACGGTCGATAAGGAAAAGACCCGCCTCCTCGACCGCGACGACATGGTGTCCAATACCATCTCGACGTTCCTGAGCCTGACTGCCCACTGTGCGCGCTGTCACGATCACAAGTTCGATCCGATTCCCAGGCGGGAATATTACCGGTTGCAGGCGGTGTTCGCCGGCATCGAGCGCGGCGATCGGCCCTGTGGCGCGCAACAAACCGTCTTTGCCGTTTTGCCTCATGCAGCGCGGCCGATTTATGATCTTCAGCGCGGCGATGTGGAGCAGCCCGGAGAGCGCGTTCCTCCCGGGGCGCTCACTTGCGTGCGCGGTCTGGATGCCGACTTCAACGCCGCCGCCTGCGTCAACGAAGGCGGCAGGCGGCTGGCGCTGGCGGAATGGCTGGCGCAGCGCGACAACGTGCTGACCTGGCGCTCCATTGTCAATCGCGTCTGGCAATATCATTTCGGCCGCGGCCTCGTCGATACGCCCAACGATTTTGGCTGGAATGGTTCGCGGCCGAGCCACCCCGAGCTGCTCGATTGGCTGGCGGTCGAGTTCCGGGACCGTGGGCAGTCGTTCAAGGAGCTGCATCGCCTGATCTTGCGGAGCGCCGCTTACCAGCAATCTTCCCAGGACAATGCTGCAGGTTCGCGCCTGGACGCCGACAACCGCTACCTCTGGCGTATGAATCGCCAGCGTCTGGAGGCGGAGGAGATTCGCGACACGGTGCTGGCCGTCAGCGGACAGCTTGACTCCAGAATGGGCGGCCCGGGCTTCGACCTGTTCCGCTTCAAGGACGACCATTCGCCGATTTACGATCACAGCGCCGTCGACAAGATCAACGACCGGGCTAACTGGCGGCGAACGGTTTATCGCTTTACGGTTCGCAGCGTGCCGAATCCATTTCTCGAATGTCTGGATTGCGCGGACCCGAACCTGAACACACCGGTGCGCGGCACGACGCTGACCGCCCTGCAGGCGCTGGCGCTGCTCAACGATCCGTTCATGCTCAAACAGGCCGAGCTTTTCGCGGAGCGGCTGCAGAGGCTAAGCTCAAGTGAAGCGCAGCAGTTGGAAGCGGCGTACGCGTTGGCACTGGGACGAGGGCCGACAGCCGTCGAAACCCAGGCGCTCAAGACCTATGCGCAAAGGCACGGCCTGGCCAGCGCCTGCCGGTTGCTGTTCAATCTCAATGAATTTGTGTTTGTTGATTAATGTGCGGGTTTTGTCACCGCACGTCTGTGCATTTTTGTCCGCCGTTGGCCATAGTCCGCCCGCCAACGCACTTGGCGGACTATGGCGAAGTTGAAAAAAGTTGCTGAATTCTTGCCGGAACCTTCGGAATCCTATTGACGCTAAGCGCAGCTTTATGCATCGGCAACCGCCAAGATGGCCAGGTGGCCATCTTGGCGTATGAGGGCACTACGCTAACCTTCTTCCTCACCGCGACGAAGAACAGGAAGGGAAGGTCCATAGTCCATAGTCAATTGCCACTGGCAGAATTTCGTACTGATTATGGACTATGGACCATGGACTATGGACCACTGACTACATCCCATCGAAAAATTCATTCGAGCCGAGCAGGTTGGCCATGAGGGTCTGGTCGGACATGCCTTGCTGGAGATGGGTCAGCCAGGCGGCCAGGCCGGCGGCGTCGGCGGGGCGGTGCAGGTACTGGAGATAGCCGGCTTGCACCAGGTCTTGCTCGGCTTCCGGGCTGGCGAGGAGCTGGGCGGCGAGTGTGGCGCGGTCTTCCTGGGCCAGGGCGGCGCTCCAGCCGGATTGGCCGGCGGAGTCGAGGGCGCGGTTGAGGACAGAGTGGTAGAGGGCTTGCAGGAAGGCGAGGTTGCTGCTGCCGGCGCGCTGGAAGTATTCGGGGGAGCCGAGCATGATCGCCTTGACTTGCTCGATGGTTGTGCCGCTGCCCAAAGCCTGCACGAAGCCGGCTTCGCCGGCCGGGTCGGCGGGGCGGGCCAAGAGCGTCGTGTAGAGACTGTCCACCAGACGGGTGCGGTATTCCTGGCTCTGCTCTATGGCCGCGGCCACCTGGGTTCGCGGCGTGCCCTGGGTCAGGAGCGTCACCCAGCCGGACAGGCCGCCTGCATCGGCGGGCCGGCCGAGGAGCTGTTCATAGAGCAGGTTGACATAGACGGCATTGGCGCTCGCCAGGGCGTAGGCGGGCGGCGAGTTGTCGCCCCAGTAGCGGGCCAGGGCGAAGCTCGTGCCGGCGCTGCCGCCGGACACGAACGTGCCGTCGGGCAGTTGCACCAGGCTGGCAGCGCCGGCGTTGCTGGTCGGATCGAATGGCGTCAAGACCTTGCCGTTGGTCCCGAAGGTGGCATCCAGCGAGCCGCTTGACAGATACCGGGCCAGGAAGAAATCGGACGGTCCGTTCGGCGCGTACACGCCCGCGACGACCAGCTTGCCGTCCGGCTGGATGACCAGGCTGTTGGCCGACTGGTTGACGCCGCCCAGGTCGGTGGTCACCTGCCCGGCTGTGCCGAAGCTCGTATCCAGACTGCCGTCGTTGTTGTAGCGCGCCAGGGCCAGCTCCGCCTTGCCGCCGATGAACGTGGAGCCAACCGCCACGATCTTGCCGTCGGCTTGCAATACGGCATCATGAATGTCGTCCAGCTGGCCGAAATTCGTCGTAACGACGCCAGTCGTATGGAACGTCGTATCGAGCGTCCCATCAGCGTTGTAGCGCACCAGGGCAAAATTGAAGTTGCCGCCGCTCGTGGACGTGTGGCCCGCGGCCATGATCTTGTAGTCGGCGGGATTGGTACTGGTATTGGCATCGGGCACGATCAGGACGGTGTTGGCCCCGGCGTCAAAATCGCCCAGTTTGGTGGTAACGATGCCGCCGGTGCCGAAGGTCGTATCGAGGCTGCCGTCGGCGTTGTAGCGCACGAGCGCGAAGTCCGCGGCGCTCGAGAAGGCGCCGGGCTGCACCGAGCCGGCGACGAGGATCTTGCCGTCGGGCGCGACGGCCACGCTGGTAGCCGAGGCAATGCCACCCGGGTTGGTGAGCACGCTGCCCGAGCGCAGGGGCTGGGGCGGCTGCGGTCCCGGCTGCTGCACCGGGTCGCCAAAGGTGCTGTCCAGGCTGCCGCTGGGGTTGTAGCGGGCCAGGGCAAACTCCTGGCTGCCGCCCGGCCCGGCAAAGCCGGCGACGAGGATCTTGCCGTCCGGCTGGATGGCCAGCCCGCGGGCCACGCTGTTGGGGCTGCTGCCCAGGCTGGTCGTGACTTCGCCGGCCGTGCCGAAGCTCGCATCGAGCGTGCCGTTGCGGTTGAAGCGTGCCAGCGCGAAGTCCGCGCCATTGCTGCCGGCCTGCCCGGCCGCGATGATCCGGCCATCGGCTTGCAAGGCCAGCGCCTCGACCTGGGCCGCGCCCAGGCTGAAGTTGGCCGTGGCCTTGCCGCCGCCAAAGACAACATCCAGATCGCCGGCACTGGGCAGCAGGCGGTCTTCTAAACGTTCAAGAACCATTTTTCCAAGGAAGCGTTGCATGGCTGCACCTTAAAGCTTGGAATGTAGTTGGAATAGCCACGGGAAGTGCGCGCACCCCGACTGTCTCTCCGCGATGGAGAAATCTGTCCCGTCGCTCGAACTAGTGGTTCTTAAGTGAGCGAACTTCGTGAACGAATTCTCTTGAATTCCTCTGTTTTCTCTGCGTGCTCTGCGAGAAACTCTCTTCCTCACAACTGCAAGCCTATCCGGGCGGTTTGCCGGCGCTCGAAGGCTTGATACTTGGCTTCGTCAAGCACCGGCGCCCGATCGCCTCGGGAGGCACCGGCCAGGTTGAACAGCCGCGCACCAATGGCCGCCACGCCCACGGCGTTATCGAGTCGCGCATAGCAGCCCTGGCAGATCACCGCCCAGCGGTAGGTCAATTTCCTTTTCGTAAAAGGCGTACGCCGCCGCGTCGGCCTGCGACTCCTGCGGGTCATATTGCCGCCAGGGACGCACCTTGACTTTGCGCGCCAAACGGATTTCTCTATCGC
>Ga0185299_10002895_pt1 | contig 24635 bp, 17 predicted proteins | sample PaiPotPPA55metaG_FD_128002 | JGI IMG/M metagenome (GOLD analysis project Ga0185299, IMG submission 128002) | Iron sulfur acid spring bacterial and archeal communities from Banff, Canada, to study Microbial Dark Matter (Phase II) - Paint Pots PPA... ...
AGAATTACACGCCAAGTTCGTGGAACATAAATTTTCCAAGATGCCCGTTTACGAAAAGACGCTGGACGATATTTTCGGCGTGGTGAATGCGCAGGATTTGTTGCACATCGCGGACCAGGATTTGCCTAAACGCAAAGTGCGCGAACTGGCCAGGCCGGTGTTATTCATACCCGAAACGAAGGCGGGCTCGGATCTTTTGCGCGAGATGCGGCAAAAGGGTCAGCCGCTTGCCGTGGTAATCGATGAGCACGGATCCGTCGCGGGCATAGCCACCGTCGAAGATTTGGTGGAAGAAATCGTGGGTGAGAGCGGTTACGATGCCAAGCAGCCGCTAGCGGACGTGGTGCGTGAAACGGATGGCGGCCTGGTCATGCGCGGCAGCATGTCCATCGACGATGTTGAGGAATTGCTCGGCGTAAAATTTGGGGACAAGTCGGACGCGGCGGTTACCACCATTGCGGGACTGCTAAGCCACGTTTCGGGTAAAGTTCCAGAGCCGGGCGACAAGATCGACTTGGAAGGGCACAAATTCGAAGTGCTGGAAGCAAATCAGCGAAAAGTTTTGCGCGTGCGTATACGCAAGCAGGTTGCCGCGCAAGCGCAACTCAGTCATGTCCGGGCCCCCAAGCGTTGAATTCGGCGCACCGGTTATTACAGCATTTAGAAAATTTCAATGCCTGACAAAAAAACTCTAGACAAAAAAGCTGCAGATAAAACAACTACGGACAAGACAACTGCAGACACGTCGGTTCGCACCGGATTCAAGTCAGGATTCGTGGCCATCATAGGCCGCCCGAACGCCGGGAAGTCCACGCTCATGAATCGCCTGGTAGGGCAAAAAATCGCTATCGTAACGTCCAAACCGCAAACTACGCGAAACCGCATTCAAGGAATTGTCACCAAGCGCGAAGGACAAATCATTTTTATCGACACGCCCGGATTGCACGATGCGGATTCCGCGCTGGGCCGCCAGATGATGCATGAAGTAGCCGCCGCGCTCGAAGGCATCGATGTGCTCTTACTGATGGTGGACGCGAGTCGTGCTTATCCTCACGCTGACGCGCTGCTGCTGCAAAAGGCCGAACGCTTCCCCGGAAAGACCATCCTCGCGCTAAATAAGGTGGATAGGCTTCCTAAACCCAAGCTTCTGCCGCTGATTGACGCCTTTCAAAAAGCCTTTGATTTCGCCGCCATTGTGCCGATTTCCGCGCTCACGGGCGCGGGTTGCGAGGAATTGCTGGAAGCGATTCTGCGCGAGCTGCCCGCCGGAGTACCGTACTTTCCAGAGGATCAAATCACCGATCAACCGGAACGGTTTTTGGCCGCGGAAATTATCCGCGAAAAGGCCATTCAGGTGATGTATCACGAAGTCCCTTACGCGCTGGCGGTAATCGTGGACAAATTCGAGGAGCTGCCTAAACTTTTGCGCATTGAGGTGATCATGAACGTCGAGCGCGACTCGCAGAAAAAGATTTTGATTGGTCACAAGGGCGAGATGCTCAAAAAGATCGGCACAGAAGCCCGCAAAGAACTGGAAAAACTTTTCGACATCAAAATTTATCTCGCATTGTTTGTGAAAGTCGTGCCGGACTGGCGCGAGAATCCCCAAAAAGTTCGGGAACTCGATTGGCATTTTCAGCTGGAAGGTCTCAGCGAAGACATTGCGCGAAAATCGCCTGCGAATGAGGACCCTTCCGAAGATCCATCCCACGAATAACATTATTTGGACGCTCCTGTGAAAAATGCCAACAGCGCGGCGCTCGGATTTAGGGCGCACTCCGGATGGGCGGCCGCGGTCGCTCTGGTCGGATCGCCGCGTTCGCCGGAAGTGATTGATCGTCGCCACATGGCGCTTGTGGAGTCCGGCTCGCCGGGTGGTGTTCAGCCCTATCATGTCGCCCGCACGATGGATTTGCCGAAAGGGGAAAAATTTATCAAAGGTGTTATCGTCGCGGTCGATCGGTCCACATCAGTTGCCGTGCGCGATTTCGCGGAAGCAATCAATAGCAACGGGCACGTGATAGCGTGTTGCGGAATTGTTCTTGCTTCCGGCCGGGCGCTGCCTCCCCTGGAAGCCACACTTCGCTCGCATGCTATGGTGCACACCGCAGAAGGGGAATTGTACCGGGCCGCCATCGCCAGAGCGGCCAAGACTTTAAGCTGGCGATGCCTTCGTGTTCCGGAGCGCGATCTTTACAAAGTAGCCGCCAAGCATCTGCGCATTTCTGAAGCAACGTTGAAAACTCGCATCGCCGAAATGGGTCGCGCGTTAGGCAGCCCGTGGAGCGCGGACGAAAAATGCGCGACGTTGGTCGCCTGGCTGGCCCTCGCTGGTTTTGAAACGATGTAATACTGAGCAGGCATCCCAGTCTGCCCCGGAGAATAATGTTGGATCGCCTTCGTTGGACTTTCGTCGCCGCTTGCTTATATTTCGCGACTCTAACTTCTGGCGCCCCTTTCCAGCAGATAGGTGCGCAATCCGCCGCGTCCGATCCGCAATCTCAAAGCACCGGCGCTGGCGCTCCTTCCACGCAGCAAGATTCTAAACGTGACCCGCTCGGCGGCAACGCCGCTGCTCAACGAACCGTGACCGCCACGAAGAGATGGCTGGCGGGCACCATGTCCACTCCTGGAATGAGCGCGCAACTTCGCGAAATTTCTAGAGCTACATTTAAAGGGAAAATGGAAGTCCAGTATCACATCTTCGTAACCGGCGCCCCCAAGGATCAAATCTATACATTGGTGGATTGGCCTCCCAGCGCTCCTGATCCTTCTCCTTCGATTGCCGGACTCAGCATATTGGAAGACGGCCTGGTCGTTTGCGCCGGAAGGGCCACCGACCAATGTAGTCATCCCGACAAGCCTGAAAAGAAAGATGTCCCCGTAAAGTTGGTTTTTTACCCGCTGGACGGCGAAGTGTATCGCCTGGCTTTGGTATCGCAAGATCAAAAAGCAAAAATATTTTTTGCCGTCATGCCCGCGCCGATTCAAGCGACAGACAACGGTTGCATTCTCGAAGCGGTAAGTCTCCGTCTGAAAAATCAGCTAGTGTTGATTCGCGGAAAAGGATTTCTGCCCAACGAATCGGTGGTCTTCCAGTCCAAGTCCTACGAACAGACCCAAATCCGCGAAGACCCTGATAATGTTGACGCGAACGGCGAGTATCAATTGCCCTTGGAGCCGTTCGTCAAAGGCAAAGACCGAGGCACCACGGAAATCAAGCTACAAGGTGCCAAATGCGCCCCAGTCCTCAGGTTTCAGTGGGGCAATTGACAGCAGCCACTTAGTCTGGCGCGGCGATGCCCAGGCTTTTCATTTTGCGGTACAGGTGGCTGCGTTCGAGGCCGAGCGCGCCCGCAGTCTGCGTCATGTTCCAGCGGTTTTCCTGCAATTTGCGTAGGATAAATTCGCGTTCGTAGGCGCTACGCGCTTCATACAGTGTGGAGTACGGCTGCTGCGGGCTTTCAGCCACGCCGCGAAATAATTCCGGCGGCAAGTGGTGCGGTTCGATGCGCGGCTGCGGGCAAACAATCACCAGGCGCTCGACCAGATTGCGCAACTCCCGGACGTTTCCCGGCCACGGATAACGCACCAGAATATCCATCGCGGGCTCGCTGAGTTCGCGGCCTTTTTTTCCATAGGCGCCGCTAAACTCATTTAAAAAATAACGCGCCAGCGTAGGTATGTCCTGCAAGCGGTCGCGCAGCGGCGGAACGAAAAAGGGAATGACATTCAGGCGATAGAAAAGGTCCTGGCGGAAACGCGCGTGCGCGATTTCCTGTTCGAGGTTTTTATTGGTGGCGGCGATAACCCGCACGTCCACGGTAATGGTCTGGTTCGAGCCCACTGGCTCAAAGCGTTGCTCCTCCAGCACGCGCAACACTTTTGATTGCGTGCGCAAACTCATGTCCCCAATTTCATCCAAAAACAGTGTCCCGCCGTCCGCTTTCTCAAATTTGCCGATTTTATTTTCCGTGGCTCCAGTGAAGCTGCCTTTCAGATGACCGAAAAGTTCCGACTCAATCAGTTCGTCTGGAATCGCCGCGCAATTTACTTCTACAAAGGGGCCCTTGGTTCGCAGGCTCGCGGCGTGCAAGGCATGCGCGACCAATTCCTTTCCGGTGCCGCTCTCGCCGTAAATCAAAACGCGGCCATTGGTAGGGGCAGTCACGGCAATCTGTTGGCGCAACGCTTTCATAGGGATGCTGTCGCCGATCACCTGATAGCGGTGGCCCAATTGATTGCGAAGGGTTTGATTTTCTTCTTCGAGGCGACGCTGCTGCACCGCGTTGCGCACGCGCAAAACAATTTTCTCGAGCGAAAGCGGCTTTTCAATGAAGTCGAAGGCACCCAGCTTGGTGGCGCGCACCGCCGTTTCGATGGTGCCGTGTCCCGAAATCATAATGACCGCCGGCGGATGCGCTGCAGACTGAATGCGGCTCAAAGCTTCGAGACCATCCATGCCAGGCAGCCACACATCCAGAAGAATCAATTCCAGTTCGCCGGCGGCCACGCGCTCCAACGCTTCTTCGCCTGAGCCGACAGCGTCCACAAGATAACCCTCGTCGCGCAAAATGGAAGCCAGAGACTCGCGAATCCCAGGCTCATCATCCACAATCAATAGGTGGGGCTTAGGGATCATCGCGAAGATTCCGGCGCCGGTGTGAGAGGCTCGCCAACGGCCAGAGGGATTGCTTCCGTGACCGGCAACTCAATCAGAAAACGCGAACCGGCCGGATGATTGTCTTCCGCGTGAATCGTGCCGCCATGCTCGGCAATAATGCGCGCGGCGATGGCCAGACCGAGACCAGTGCCGCGATCCTTGGTGGAAAATTGCGGCAGGAAAAGCTTGTCTTTATCTTCAGGCGAAATGCCGTGACCGGTATCGGCAACGGAAATTTCGACGGTTTCAGCCTCCGCGCGCTTCAGGGTGGAAACAATAATTTCGCGGCAAGAAGAATGTTCTAGCGATTCCGCGGCGTTGTCGATCAAATTGATCAACACGCTGCGCAACAAACCGCCGTCAGCGCGCACTTGCGGAAGATTCTCCGCCAGCATGGTTTTGATGGTCACGCCATCCAGTCGATTCGCGAACACTTCCAACGCTTCCTGCACGATAGTGTTTGCTTCCGTGGGCACCAGTTTGGCGGTAGGGAAGCGCACGAACTGAGAAAACTCATTCACCAGCCCTGCCAGCGTGGACACTTCGCGCTCAATCAATCGCGAACATTCCTGCACGAGCGTGGTTAGCTCGGCATCGACTGGCTTGGAATCCGACGTGGTGCGGCGATCGAGAAAGCGCAGCAACCGTTGCGCGGAAAGCTGAATCGGCGTCAACGGATTTTTTATTTCGTGTGCGATGCGCCGAGCAACTTCCTGCCAGGCCGCCGATTTTTGCGAGCGCAGCATTTCGGTCAGGTCATCCAGCACCAGCACGTAGCCGGTGTTGCCGCGCCGCGGTCCCAGAGGGCTCACCGTGACGGCCAGATGTAAAACGCGTCCACCCGCTACGGTTTCAATTTCTCGCGACACCACTCCCATACGCAACGAACGCCGCATCAGGTATTGCACCGCGCGTGAAGCCTCAGGTCCCAACAAATCATCGAGCGATTGTTTGTCGCGCGCGTTCGCGCCCAGCATTCCGTTCACGGCCGTATTGCAGCGCAGAATAGCGCCGCTGGCGTCCAGCGAAACAACTCCGGTGGGAATATTCTCGAGTACCGTCTCCATGAGTTGGCGGCGCCGTTCCAGTTCTTGCACCGCTTGTTGCAGATTGCGCGTGAACTGATCGATTTGCGAACGACTGTCGCGCAACTGCTTGGTCATGTTATTGAACGAACGAGCCAGCACGCCTAACTCGTCCTGCACTTGGTCGGGAACTTGATAATCAAAATTCCCCGAAGAAATTTCGCGCGTCCCTTCGGCGAGAGCTTGAATAGGCACAGTAACTTGCTTGGAAAGAAATAACGCTACCCACATCACCGAGAACATCACCAGCATGGTGAAGAACAGCAGGATCAATAACATTTGCCGTTTCAATGCACGAAGACTCTGCTTCTCCGCGTAGTACTGCGCGGTTTGCGCTTGAATCTGGTTCAGACGGTCAAGGAAAGTCGGATTGGAGCGATACGCGGCTAGCAGAAATCCGGAATTCCCACGTGAGTCCTTGATGAGAATACGCGCTGCTGAATAAGTGGAATTGCCCGCTTCCCAGATTTCAATGCCGCTCGGAAGCACGCGCACCTGTTTACCCAAAACACCCGGCACGATGCAAGTCTGTGCGTCGCGGACATCCGGAGGATTATCACAAATCACGCCTCCGCTGACAGCGTTGCCATTTTGATCGAGAATCCAGACCGCATCCGCGCCTATGGTGAAAGCACGGCCCAGAAATTCCTTCGGTGGTTTGTTTGAGAGCGGCTCAACCTGGTGCGCAATATTTCGCAACCCCGGAATTTGCGTCCGTCCTAAATCGTTCAGCAACAGTTGCGTTTGCTCAGAAGCGATTTCCAGTGGGCGCGGGAACCATCTCCCGAGGGTACGATTCAGCAGCGAATAACTGACAAAAAACATGAACAGCACCGGGAGCAAAGAAATTGCCATGGCCCCGACCACCATTTTCGTTTTGAATCGCGCGCCTAACTGATCCTTGCGGCGCTCCGCCCACAGGCGTAAGGCGGTGCGACCAAGTATTAAACCGAACGTCAGCAGCGCCGCGGTGATAAAGCTGGAAACCGCATAGAGCGTCAATACGTCGCGCCAAGTTTTAGGTTCAAATGGGACGCCCAGAGACCCAAAAGTGAACACGGCCGCGAGCAACAAGATGAGAAATAGCGCCCCAGCAGCGAAGCCCCAACGTTGCTTGGAAGTAAGACGACTCATCGCCCTACACCGTTTACGGCGCTGTGAGATGCAAAAAGTTTAGTGAGCGTACCTCGCGCCTCTGTTATCGCAAAGTTTTCAATGAGCGCTGTGGAAGGACGTCGGCAGCAGTCAATCAAACCCTGACACTCATCGCTCAACGTTTCACTGTGGCGCCCAAACGCGAAATGGGAACACAAGGAAGGCATCTCTTTGGCACGATAGCCAGCACATGAGAGCAAGTCAAGAATTGCACCTGTACTTGTGGCTATCGACCTGCACTAAAGTGCAGGTATTAGCCATTTTAGAACTACGCTCGAAATTCGCGCCACTGAGCGCTTTGGCATTTGTTAATGTGAGCCTTGGCTGTTTTCTGCTGCGGGAGTGCTGCGGATGTCCATCCGTTTAGGCGAAATCTTGGTTAAAGAGAGCTTGATTACGCAGGACCAGCTCTCTAAAGCGCTCGAATTTCAGCGCTCCAATGGTGGCAAGCTGGGAAGCTGCCTGGCCAAAATGGGCTTCATCACCGATGACGATATTACCGGCGTGCTCTCCAGGCAATACGGCGTCCCCTCCATAAATCTCAAATATTACGAAATCGATCCCATCGTCATTAAATTGATTCCGCAAGACACCGCGTTGCGTTATCAAGTGATTCCGCTTTCTCGCGTAGGTTCTGTGCTGACTATCGCGATGACCGATCCCACGAACGTTTTCGCCATGGACGATATCAAGTTCATGACCGGCTTCAATGTGGAACCGGTGGTGGCCTCGGAGTCCGCCATCGGCGACGCCATCTCGCGATTCTACGGCGGTGCGTCGAGCAATCACGAAGAACTCAGCAACCTCATGAAGGACCTGGTCGACGAAGACCAGGAGTTGGAGCTGGCCGCGGAAGTCGCCGAACTGGACACCGCGACGCTCGAGAAGGCCGCCGAAGAAGCGCCAATCATCAAGCTGGTCAACCTGATTCTGACCGATTCGGTGAAGCGTGGCGCGAGCGATATTCACATCGAGCCGTATGAGCTGGAAATGCGCGTGAGATTTCGCGTGGATGGTCAACTGCAAACGGTGATGAGCCCGCCGCTGCGATTGAAAGACGCAATTACCAGCCGCCTTAAGATCATGGCGAAGCTGGATATCGCCGAGAAGCGGCTGCCTCAAGACGGCCGCATCATGATCAAGTACCGCGCCGACGGAAAGAAAAAGGAATTGGATTTCCGCGTCTCGACGGTGCCCACGTTGTATGGCGAAAAAATCGTCATGCGCTTGCTGGATAAAGAAAACCTGCGCCTGGACATGACCAAGTTGGGTTTCGAGCAAGAGTCGCTGACGAAATTCGAACGCAATATTTTCCGGCCCTACGGCATGGTGCTGGTTACCGGCCCAACCGGTTCAGGAAAAACCAACACGCTGTACTCCTCGGTGTCCACGTTGAACAAGGTGGACACCAACATTATGACCGCCGAAGATCCCGTCGAATTTCAGTTAGCGGGAATCAACCAGGTGCAGATGAAAGACCAGATCGGTCTTAACTTCGCCGCCGCTCTGCGCGCCTTTCTCCGCCAGGACCCCAATATTATTTTGGTCGGCGAAATCCGCGACTTTGAAACGGCCGAAATTGCGGTGAAAGCCGCGCTCACCGGCCACTTGGTCTTGTCCACGCTGCACACCAACGATGCGCCTTCCACCATCAGCCGTTTGATGAACATGGGCATTGAACCATTTCTGGTGGCCACTTCCGTGAACTTGATTTGCGCGCAGAGACTGGTGCGGCGCATTTGCCAGAACTGCAAAGTGGAGCTGGAAGTTCCAGAACAGGCGCTCATCGATGCCGGCTACAGCCTCGAAGAAGCCAAGACTACGAAGATTTATCACGGCAAAGGCTGCAACGTTTGCAACAAAGGCGGATACAAAGGACGCACCGGGCTTTACGAAGTGATGGAAATAAATGACGAACTGCGGGAATTGATTCTTGTAGGAGCGTCGGCGCTGGAACTGAAAAAGAAAGCCGTTGAGCAGGGAATGATTACCTTAAGACGCAGCGGATTGACCAAGGTGGCATTAGGTCAGACAACGATGGAAGAAGTAGTACGAGAGACAGTGTTGTAAGGATAAGAGTGAACGAACCATGGCTGGAGTGAATTTAAGCGAATTACTCAAAAAGATGATCGAGATGGGCGGCAGCGACCTGCACATCACGACCAATAGCGCCCCACGTGTGCGTGTACACGGACATCTGCGTCCTCTGGACATGCCGCCACTAACGGCGGCGGACACCAAGTCGTTGGCGTATAGCGTTTTGACGGACGCGCAGAAGCATCGCTTCGAGGAAAATCTGGAGCTCGACTTTTCCTTTGGCTTGAAAAATCTGGCGCGCTTCCGCGGCAATGTGTTCAATCAACGCGGTGCCGTGGGCGCGGTGTTTCGCACCATTCCATGGGAAATCAAAAGCTTCGATGCCTTGGGTTTGCCGGCCGTTGTGCGAGGCATGTGTGACAAGCCGCGCGGCCTGGTGCTGGTTACCGGCCCAACGGGCTCGGGCAAATCCACTACGCTCGCCGCCATGCTCGACAAGATCAATGCCGAACGTGAAGAGCACATGATCACCATCGAGGATCCTATCGAGTTTTTGCACAACCACAAAAAGTGCCTGGTCAACCAGCGAGAAATCCACGCGGATACGCATTCTTTCGCGAACTCGCTGAGAGCCGCATTGCGTGAAGACCCTGACGTGGTGCTCATCGGGGAAATGCGCGACCTGGAAACCATTGAGTCAGCGCTCCGCATCGCGGAAACCGGCCACTTGACCTTCGCCACCTTGCACACTAACTCGGCGGCTTCTACCATCAACCGCATCATCGACGTATTTCCTGCGCACCAGCAGCCCCAAATCCGGGCTCAGCTTTCCATGGTCCTGGAAGGCATTTTGTGCCAAGCGCTTCTACCGCGTTCCGACGGCCGCGGCCGCGCCATGATCATGGAAGTGCTGGTGCCCACCGCGGCGATCCGCAACCTGATCCGCGAAGACAAAATTCACCAGATTTATTCCGCCATGCAAACGGGCACGGGCCAAACCGGAATGCAGACATTCAATCAGGGGCTTTGTAATGCCTATTTAGCCAAAGCCATCACGCTGGATATCGCGCTGTCGCGTTCGTCAAATGCCGACGAACTGCAGGACATGATTAACCGTGGCGTGGTTTCCACCCCAACCGCCGGCGGCGGCAGCATGAAATCGCCAGTGAAAATGCCGGTGGCGGGTAAGCGTTAAACGGAGATTGCAATTATGAACACGAACAATTTGGACGGTATCGAGGCACTGAGGAGGGCAGCACATGCCGGACTTTAAATATCAAGGAACAAATCGCTCGGGCTCCAGTGTGAGCGGAGTGATGACCGCTAACAGCAAAGGGGATCTGCAAAATTTGTTAAGGCGTCAGCAAATCACCGCCACGAAGATGTCCGAGAAGGGCAAAGAGTTCAACATGCCCACCTTCGGCGGCGGCGTGAACGCCAAAGAGCTGGCGATTTTTACCCGCCAGTTTTCGGTGATGATCGACGCCGGTCTGCCGCTAGTGCAGTGCCTGGAAATCCTGGGCGGCCAGCAGGAGAACAAATTCTTCCAGAAAGTGTTGGTCAATACGCGATCGATGGTGGAAGGCGGCGCAACCCTTTCCACCGCCATGCGCAGCTCGCCGAAAGTGTTTGACGGCCTGTACGTGAACATGGTGGAAGCCGGAGAAACGGGCGGTATTCTGGACATCATTCTGCAGCGTCTCTCCACCTACATTGAAAAGAACGTCAAGCTGCAGCGCGCCGTAAAATCCGCTCTGGTATATCCCGTCGGAGTTCTGACCGTCGCCGGCGGCGTTATTACGCTGCTCCTTTGGAAGGTGGTTCCAATCTTCTCGACCTTGTTCACCGGCCTGGGAGTCACCCTTCCGTTGCCCACAAAAATCGTGATCGCTCTCAGTAATTTTATCGGCAGTTATTTTGGTTTGCTGATCCTTGTGGGCATTATCGGCGGCATCGTCGGACTAAAGGTGTGGTACGGAACCCCCACCGGAAAATATATTTTAGATACCATTATCTTGAAGCTTCCGGTCATCGGTATATTGATGCGGAAGATTGCCGTGGCCCGCTTCACCCGGACGCTTGGCACGCTGATATCCAGCGGTGTACCCATCCTGGAAGGTTTGGACATCACAGCTAAGACTTCCGGAAACGCGGTGGTCGAGCGCGCTCTTCAAAAGGTGCGCAAATCGCTGGAAGAAGGCAAATCACTCACGGAACCTTTGAAGGAGTGCGACGTATTTCCGGGTATGGTCACGCAGATGATTGCCGTCGGTGAACAGACCGGCGCGATGGACGCCATGCTGCAGAAAATCGCCGATTTCTACGAGGAAGAAGTGGATGCGGCGGTGAAAGACCTTTTGACCGCCCTCGAACCGGTAATGATCGTGTTCCTCGGCTTGGTTGTTGGTGGCGTGGTTATCTCCATGTATTTGCCACTATTCTCGCTCATTGGAAAACTGGCCGATGCACACTAAAGGCAACGCGTCTGACGCGTATTGTTGAAACCACCGGCCGGGCGGCAAACATTTGCAGCCCGGCTTTTTTCTCTTTTATATTGGTGAGTTAGATTGGTCACTGGGGCTAGCTAACAGGGCGCGGGCGAAAAATGCAGCAAAGTGCCAGCATGAAAGAATGGCTCGAATGGCTGACGCGTGTTCGCTTATTAATGATCACGCTGATCCTGGCCATTGGCGTCGTGTGGCCGAAATATGTGCCCGCTTCCCCCGGGAAAGCCTTTTTCCTTCCGCTCATTATCTTTTGGATAACCCTGGGCATCCTTCACCTGATTTTGCTTCGCTGGCTTCCGCAGGCGCCGTGGCACGGCGGACTGCAGGTGGCCTGCGATATAGTCATGATTTCCGCTCTGGTGTATGCCACCGGAGTGCAAGACAGCTACTTCATTTCGCTGTACCTGCTGGTAATTATTGTCGCCAGTATTTTATTTTCGCGCGGCATGGCCTTTGCCACCGCGGTTTTCTGCCTGGTGATATTGGGCGGAATGGCGGGACTGGCATTTAACGAGAAGATTACTCGCACCTACGTGGGAATCGTTACTAGCGAGAGCCTGCGCACCTGGTTTTTAAGCACGCTTTTCGGATTTCTGGCGGTAGCCTACCTGGCCAGTTTTTTGGCGCAATCTCTTCGTCGCAAAGGCGCTGAGCTAGACCAAAAGCAGGAAGAGTTGCGCGACCTGCAGGACTTCACCGAAGACATCGTTCATTCCATGCGCGGCGGTTTGGTGACCACCGACCTTGAGGGCCGCGTCCTGCTTTTGAATCGTACCGGCGAAGAAATTTTGGGCCATCGCTTCGCGGCGCTACGCGGTTGTTTGTTGCAGGAACTCAATCCTGACTTCTGGTTGCCGGGAGAACGTGGCCTGGAAAACGTTTCCCGCCGAAAAGAGATCGATTTTCGCACTCCCGATGGCCAGCAGCGTTACATAGGCATCAGTGTTTCCCCGTTGCGCTCCCGGGATAACAGCCGTAGCGGCTACGTCTTTAATTTCCAGGATCTGACCGAACTGCGGCGCCTGGAGCAGGAAGTTGCCACCAAGGAACGCATGGCCGCACTGGGCCGACTGTCCGCGGCCATCGCCCACGAAATCCGTCAACCGCTTACCGCTATGGCTGGCGCAGTAACAGAATTGGCCCGGCTTGTGCCGTTGGAAGAAGATGAAAAGCATCTCGTCAATATTGTCAGCAGGGAATCGCAGCGTTTGAATACGATCATCACCGATTTCTTGAAATATTCGCGCGAGAAAACTTACGAGTTTCAGGATGCCGATGTACGCTGGCTGCTGGACGAGACCCTGACGTTAATCGAAAAGAAGCCCGAGATCGGCCCAAATTTTCGCATCCTGCGGTCTTTTAATGGCCACGAACTGCGCGCCCGCGTCGATGCCGGGAAGATTAAGCAGGTGTTCTGGAATCTTTGCGACAACGCTTTGCGGGCCATGCCCGGCGGCGGCACTTTGACGGTGCGCATCGAGGAAAAACCCTTCTGGCTACGCATTGCCTTCTCCGACACCGGAGTAGGGCTGGACGCCAAGCAGCGCGCCAAGATCTTTGAACCGTTGCAGTCCGAATTTGAAGGCGGCACGGGTTTGGGACTTTCCATCGTTTACCAGATTGTGCAGGCTCACAGCGGAAGAATTAGCGTCATATCGGAAAAAAATCGCGGAGCAGAATTTATTGTGGAGTTGCCGCGAGTTGCATGAAGACGCCGCGTTTGAAGTGCGTGAGGGTTTATGCAAGGCGCTAAAACAGTGAAAGAAACCGCCCGGGAAATGCCGCATATCCTGGTTGTGGATGACGAAAAATCCATCTGCGAACTTCTGGAGATTACTTTCCGCAAGGAAGGCTATCGCGTTGAAGTCGCCAACAGCGTGGAAGGCGCCAAGCGCAAACTGGAATCGCAGATTTTCGACATCATCGTCTCGGATATCCGCATGCCCGGCGAGGGCGGCGTCGATCTTCTAAAATTCACCAAGGAAATTGCCCCGGACTGCTTTTTTCTGCTGATCACCGGAGTGCCCACGGTGGAAACGGCCATTGCGGCTATAAATTCGGGCGCCGACCGCTATGTGATCAAAGACCATGAGTTGGTCGACCAGCTGCGCCGGGCGGTCCGTGAAGTCTCGGAAAATCTCCGTTGGAAAAAAGAAGCGGGCTACCTCCGCCGGGAACTGCGCAGACTGACGGGGCTGGACAATATCATCGGGCAAAGCCCGAAAATGCGCCCCATTTTCGAACTGATTCAAACCGTGGCCCCGCAAACCAGCCGCGTATTGATCACCGGAGAAAGCGGCACGGGTAAAGAATTGGTCGCGCGCGCGATTCACGAGAACAGCGCCCGGGCACAAGCTCCGTTCATCACCATTAACTGTGGGGCCTTCCCGGAATCGCTGCTGGAATCGGAATTATTCGGATACATGAAGGGCGCCTTTACTGGTGCCAATGATAATCGCCACGGACTATTCCAGGCCGCCAATGGCGGAACATTGTTCATGGACGAAATCGGCAATATGAGCTTGACCATGCAGGTGCGGCTTTATCGCGTTTTGCAGGAAGGTAAAGTGCGGCCCATCGGCAGCACCGAAGAAAGCGATGTGGACGTGCGCATCATTGCCGCCACCAACAAGGACTTCGAGAAAGAGATTGCCGCCGGCCGGTTTCGCGAAGACCTTTATTACCGGCTTAGCGTAATCCCCATTCAACTGCCTTCCCTGCGGGAGCGTAAGGAAGATATTCCGTTGCTGGCACGACACTTCCTCGAAAAATTCCGCAAAATAATGGAAAAACCGATTGAGGGTATTTCTCCAGAGGTAATGCGGAAACTGGAGTCCTACGACTGGCCTGGGAACGTCCGCGAGCTGGAAAATACTATGGAGCGCGCTGTGGCCCTGGAGACTACCGCGGAGATTACGTTGCGCGTATTGCCGGACCGTATCGCGGGGTATTCTTCAGCCATTTCGAGCCAGACGGACAACGGTTCCCCGGTTAGCTTTCCGGAGAGCGGGGTTGACTTCGAGAAGGAGGTTGCTGGCGCAGAGCGTCGCTACTTGGTGGCGGCTTTGGATGCCGCGAAAGGCATCCGCACCGACGCTGCAGGCCTTCTAAATATTAGTTACCGGTCCTTCAGGCACTATGCAAAGAAGCATAATTTGTAAGTCGTGTCGCCTTAGTGGTTGTCGGGACCGCATCGCTCTGTCTATATGGTGTAAAACTTTAAGGCGGCTCTAAGGTCAACCCCGGAAAGACCAAGAATCCGGGCATTCTGACGTTTCTTGACGACCGTTTTGGTCAATCCAAGGTGACAAAAATGGGCACAATGAGGGGGTCCGAAGCTTCTACGGAGGACTCTTCATTTCTGACTACCCCTAAACATATGAAAGGAGAGGTCTTATTGTACCTCTAACGCCTGACACCTTGGTTTTCAGACTGGCACGCATCTTGCCCTAGTGTAGGTGTGTTCTGGCAATATAAACTCTCAATCGTCTCTCAAGGAGATACAACAGTTATGAAGAAGCAAAAGGGTTTCTCTCTTATCGAATTGCTGATCGTCGTGGCGATCATTTTGATCATCGCGGCCATCGCAATCCCGAACTTGCTGCGCTCGAAAATGGCCGCCAATGAATCTTCGGCTGTCGGCTCGCTGCGCACCATCAATACTGCGGAAGTTACCTTTGCTACCGCCTATCCTAGCATAGGGTATTCTTCGACCCTCGGCGCTTTGGGCGGCACAGCCACGATTTGCGCGACCGCGACCGGCGCAACCCAGACGAATGCATGCTTGCTGGACAATATACTGGCAACCGCTGTTAGCGCTGCCACGGCCAAGAGCGGCTACTACTTTACGTTTGCTCCCGGCGCGACTGCGGGCACGGCATACACCGTTCAGGCTCCTCCGGCAGTCCCCGGCACCACCGGTCAGCGCTTCTTCTTCACTGACCAGACGGGCGTAATCCGCTATGGATTAAGCAGCCAGCCCGACATCACCAGCTCTCCCCTGTAATTAGAAAAGGGACGGCGAGCGTCAAAGAGGGAGGTCGAGAGACCTCCCTCTTTCATTTTGCGTAAAGGTTGTAAATCAGTAAATCAGGACGCTCGCTTGACTCCAACTCCTCTAAAAATATTACTTGGCTCGCCAGTGTTCATTCGTGCCTCGGCTTATGATTCGGCGTCAGTTGCCATTGAAGACGCGACCTTTAGACGCTTTCTGTCACTTTCAAACGACACAAAAAGGCAATATTAGGGCCCCCGGGGACTTTACGTGAAAAAATTATATCCCGATTATTGCTAAGCTAATGTCATTAAACACCTTAGCCTATGAGAGGTGCTAGTACTACTGGTTTTTAATTGGTATGCAGCTTGCCCTAATGCAAGTGTGCTTTTAGCACTAGCTCATAAACTCTCAGGATCCTAAGGAGACACAAAGGTATGAAGAAGCAAAAGGGTTTCTCTCTTATCGAGTTGCTGATCGTCGTGGCGATCATTTTGATCATCGCGGCCATTGCAATTCCGAACTTGCTGCGCTCCAAGATGGCCGCTAACGAATCTTCAGCGGTCGGCTCACTCCGCTCCATCAACACTGCGGAAGTGACCTATGCGACCGCGTATCCTAGTGTTGGATACTCGAACGCACTCACGGACTTGGGTGGTACCGCCACGGTTTGCGCAGCCGCCACCGGGGCAACCTCGACCAATGCATGCTTGCTGGACAACGTACTGGCGACCGCTAGCAGCGCTGCTACGGCCAAGAGCGGCTACTACTTTACGTATGCTCCTGGTGCAACGGCAGGCACGGGCTACACCGTTCAGGGTCCTCCAGCAGTCCCCGGCACCACCGGTCAACGCTTTTTCTTCACTGACCAGACGGGCGTAATCCGCTACGGATTGAGCAGCCAGCCGGACATCACCAGCTCTCCGCTGTAATTAGAAACGGGCGGCGAGTTTTGCAAAGGGGGGAAGTCGCAGGACTTCCCCTTTTGTTTTGCCCGAACAGATGTAAATAGAGGAAGTCTTAAGCCCAGGCCCTTGGTGTAATTCGATTGGTGCGTAATTATTCAGGAGTTGCGCAATGAAGCGGCAAAAAGGATTTTCACTAGTTGAGTTACTAATCGTCGTCGCGATCATACTGGTCATCGCGTCCATCGCTATTCCCAATTTCATGCGGTCCAAGATGGCCGCTAATGAAGCTTCGGCGGTTAGCTCGTTGCGCTCCATCAACACGAGCGAGATCGCCTATGCGTCAGCCTATGCTAGCGTGGGCTATTCCGCAGCATTGAGTGACCTCGCTGGAAGTGCCACCACCTGCGCGGTTCCGACCGGCGCTTCATCAACGAGCGCGTGTTTGGTAGACAACGTTTTGGCGCTAGCTAGTTCTCCAGCAACCGCCAAGAATGGCTACTATTTCGTATATGCTCCGGGAGCATCGGCTGGCACGACGTACACCGTGCAGACGCCGCCAGCAAACCCAGGCATTACCGGCACCCGCTATTTTTTCACCGATCAAACAAATGTGGTTCGTTACGGCTTGAACACCCAGCCGGACATCACCAGCTCCCCCCTGTAAGAACGTTGCGGTTAGAACGCAACACCGGGCGATCGACTGATCGCCCATTTTTCTTTCTGACGAGTCGGATTTTGTGACAAGTTCGACCTATAACTTTGAGGCTTAGCGCAGTGTTGTAGGCGCTCTATCTGGATGTTCTAGGCGGTGTAAGGCTTGTCGGGCTTCAACATTCGCGGGATCCGTGGCCAGGCCGGCCCGGTATTCGCGCCGCGCCTCTTCTTCTTTGCCCGCACCCTCCAGGATTTTGCCGAGTTGAAAATGCGATTGGCTATCGAACGGATGTTCTGAAACCAGTCTGTGCAAAATTCCCTCGGCTTCAGAATTTTTACCCAAACGTAGATAAAGTTCCGCCAGATCTCGAAGCGTGTTAAAGGAATCTTCCAACTGCAGCGATTGTTTCAGCTGATTCTCCGCGAAATCGAGCTGGCCGTTTTGCTCCAGGGCTTCTCCGTAACAGCGCTTGGCGACGGCATTCAACGGCGACAAAGTAACAGCACGATCGAATTCTTTTAGCGCTTCGGGCATGCGCCCGGTCTTCTGCAGCAATATTCCATAGCTATAATGCGGCGTGCCCCACAGAGGTTTATCGCTGATGGCTCGCTTTAGCATGGTTTCCGCTTCGCTGTAGCGGCCCTGTCGTGTATACAGCTCACCCAGCGAGTTCATGGTGACCACGTTATCCGGCTTCCCGGCGAGCGCTGCGGTCCATTCCTGATCGGCGCGCGCCAGATCTCCATTCTGGAAATAGGTGCCTGCAAGATTGCTACGAATGATGGCGGCATCGGGGTCGGTTTGCAGCGTTCTCGAGTACAAGGTCAGGTCATCACGCCAGATGCGATTGCGCCGCACCACGCTGAAAACCGACAGTAGCGCGATGACCGCGATTGCCGCTATCAGAAGTTTGCGTGGCCATGTGGCAGACGATGCAGATGCCGCGGATGAGGAACTGCTCCGATCCCATATCCGCATGGCACACCATGCGACAAGCCAGCAGAAGCCCACCGACGGCAAATACAAATAACGCTCCGCAAATACGTTGGTAGCCATCCAGCGGGCGTTGAGTACCGGGGCAATGGTGATGCCCATCCACAGAATGCAAAATGTCGCGGAGGGTGCGCGTTTATACAGATACAAGATCAGTGTCACTGCGATTAAAACGACAAAGATGCCCAGCACCACCGGCATCTCCAATGGCGAAATGTTGGGATGAAAAACGTGGAACGCCGACAAGGGCGCGGGCCAGAAAAGATATTTGGTGTATCCGGCGAGTAGCGCGAATCCCGAGTAAATGGCTTGAGGCCAGGTAAGCTTGGGATGCTGCAAGACTGGAGCTAATTTCCCGAATAGAATGACACGCAGCAGCAAATACGCTGCCGCCACGCCGCAAAGTGGAGCGTACCTCATCACTTTGGCGGTTGGGGAGGTGCCGCGGTTGTTTGGTCGAACGAAGTGTTCGAAAGCAATCGCTAACGGCGCAAACATCAGGGCCGGTTCCTTGCAAAGCACGGCCAGCGCGAACGACACGACGGTTGCCAGCTGAAATTTCCACAAATTTTTGTCCAGTCGCGTGAACAACCAGAATGTCAGCAGCACAAAGAACGTTACTTCCAGCTCCGGAACGGCCGCAATCCAGTCGACCACCTCTGTGTGTATCGGATGAATCGCAAAGAGCGCGGCGGCAATCCAGGCCACCCGTCGATCCCGAAACAGCCGACTCCCGGCGGCAAAAACCAACACCACCACGGCCGCATTTAACGTGACATTAAACAAATGGAAGCCGAAAGGAATGTTTTTGAAAATTTTCCACAGAGCCAGGAAGGTAAAGGTCATCAACGGGCGGTAATAATTGGTCGTCCCCGCCGCGCCCACGAAGGACCACACCGTGGTGCTAAAAATCTGCGGCAGGTAATGCCAACTTTTTACGTAAGGGTTTTGCAGAATTTGCTGCGCGTCGTCATACACGAAGCCGTTGAAGAGCGAATTTCCATAGCAAAGTACGGCGAGCAGGATGAGTAAGCCGATCAGAGCCTGGTCAGAAAGATGAATGGAGCGCCAGCGTGAAGGGGCTCTGGTGACCGCAGGCGGTGCGCCTGGCGGGCCGGGAGCGCTAATCATCTCCGGTGGATCAGCGACGGTAACCATTTTGGAAGGTACAGACATTGCATTCTTCTTCGCGAAGTCTGTTTGAACAATTTTAGTCTAGTCAAACACCACGCGCCTACCTGATTATGATGATTATCAGCTGTCCAGTTCCATCATTGAACTGCAACGACATGTCAGCGGAGACGGACCTTGTCGACGGACTTCGCTATACTAGGTGAATGCATGTCAGGAAATATTGGTCGCGCATAGCGCGGCTGTGCGCGCCTGCTCTGAAGGTAACGCTTTTGGCTTGCGCTGTGGCTGGCACGATCTGGGCCGCACCGGCGGCACAAAAGTCGGCTGACATGGAGCCAATTCGCCGCATGGAGCATCGTTACCGGGCGGCCAAGACGTTGCAGGCGACTTTTCTGGAGCGCTACACTGAGAACGACCGGACCGTGCGCGTAGAATCCGGCGTGGCCTATTTTCGGCGGCCCGGCAAAATGCGCTGGGAATATGCGGCTCCGGAAAATAACTTGTTCCTGATTGATGGCAAGGTGGCCTGGTTTTACGTGCCTGCCGACCATACCGTTACGCGCGTGCCTGCCAAACAAAGCACGGATTGGCGAACGCCGTTGGCGCTGTTGGCGGGCGAAACTAAAGTATCGCGTGTGTGCGCGCGAGTTGCGCTGGCACCTGAGCAAGCCCCGGAAAAGGCCGGCGACGCAGTTTTTAGCTGCACTCTGCGAGGAGCCGTGGAGAGTAAGACTCGAACCGCGGCGAAAAATGCTAATGCAGCAGCCCATCCTGGAGAAGTTTCAAAATTAACGAACCTTGCGCCGCGGCAAAATAGCGAGCAAGAAGACACCGTGCTACTCGAAATTGGCCGCGAATCCGGCGAGTTGGTGCGAATTGTAGTGCGCAACAAAGGTGGAGTCGGAATCGAATTTCATTTCGCCCACTGGCTGGACGATCCTCCGATCGCTGAAGCGCTATTTCATTTTCAGCCGCCCGAAGGAGTGGCCATCGTTAACGCAGAATTGCCTTCCGGAACGTCCAACCCGCAGTAACATTGGCGCGTCAGCCTGCGGTCTTTGGGGTACCCGTTTCTGGGAAGGAACGGCAACCATCCCGGTTGTCCGCGCTGACATCTTACTTGGGGTAAACTGAGGGTATATGGGGGAATTTGTTTGTCGCGTCGCGGATGCTAACGGCCGGGTGTTTTCGCAGGTCGAGGCCGCCGGCACTCTGGATGAAGCTCGCCAGAAACTGCTGGACCGGGGTTTTTATGTTTACTCCGTGGAGACCCGCGGAAGTGTGCTCGCCCTGCTGAGTCGCCGCAAGCAGCGGCAAATCGGGGGCTCAGACTTCCTCATCCTGAATCAACAGTTCAACACCCTCATTAAAGCTGGTATCCCGATTTTGCGGGCGCTTGATTTGCTGGCCACGCGCGCGACTACGCCGAAACTTAGGCCGATGATTACGCAGATACGCGACCGCGTGCGCGAAGGCAAATCGTTGTCCGAGGCGGTCGACGAGGCGGGAGTTTTTTCAAAAGTTTATTCCACAGCAATTCTGGCAGGCGAGAAGAGCGGAAACCTTTCCGGCGTCCTGGATTTTTACATTGCCTATCAGAAGGTAAGCACTGGCGTCCGAAAGAAAATCCTCGCCTCGCTGGTGTATCCGGTGTTGTTGGTGGTGGTTGCGACTATCATCGTGACCTACCTGGTCACCGCCGTGGTTCCGAAATTTGCGCTTCTATATAGAGACTTGGGCGTAGAGCTGCCCACCTCGACGAAACTTTTGATGGCCCTGACGGTGGACTATCGCTTCGGAGTGTTGGGAGTGGTAGGCCTCGTCGCGCTCGTGGTCTTAGGCGTTTTCCTGTGGTCGCGAAGCGAAGAGGGGGGGGCCACCTTTGACCGCCTGAAATTCAAGCTGCCGGTGATTGGTGATACTTTGCTGAAGTTTCAGGTTGCGCAATTCTCGCGGACGCTGGCGACGTTGCTGACTGGTGGCACAACTTTGGTGACCGCACTGCAAACCGCTTCAGATTCCCTGAGCAGCAAGCTATTACGGGTCACGATTCTACGCTCCACGCAAAAAGTTCGGGAAGGTGAATCGCTGCACGGCGCTCTGGCTGAGACAGGCGTGATGCCAGAAATGGCGCTGGATATGGTGGAAGTTGGTGAGAGCAGCGGTGCGCTGGGGCCCATGTTGACCAGCATCGCGGAATTTTACGAGGAAGAAGTGAGCCTGCGGCTCGGCGCGCTCGTGTCTATCATCGAGCCGGTTATGCTTATATTCATGGGCATTTTGGTGGCATTCATACTCATTTCACTTTACCTGCCTATATTCTCACTTTCAGTTTCGGGCGGAGCTAAGTAATGGCAACTACAGATTACACACACGTAGCGGCAGCGTTAACCGGCACAGCAGAAGAACAACACGAGCGGGAATTCGCGAGCAAACTTGCGCAGCGGTACCGCTGCAGCTTTGTTGATCTGCGCGAGCAGCGTATCGACCCGGAGCTTTTCCGCACCATTCCCGCGGACTTAATGTTCCGCTATAACTTCGTGCCACTTGAAGTTCACAACAATTTGTTGTCCATTGCGGTAGCCGATCCTAGCCAGGTTTTGCTCAGCGATGAGCTTCCCTTACTTCTCGGGAAAAAACTCGCGATTAAGGTCGCGACTGCTCACCAGATCAGCGACCTGCTCAAACGCACCGAGCAGTCGCAGCGCGTGTTGGAGCAAGCTACCGAAGCGTTCACGCTGCAGGTTTCGAAGGAAGAAGGGGAGAGCGACGAAACCATTTCCGGCGACCGGCTTACGCGTGACACCGCGGTCAGCCCGGTAGTCCGCTTGGTCGAGACGGTTATTTTCACCGCTCTGGAGCGCAGAGCGAGCGACATTCATATTGAAGCGCGCGATTCCGAAGTCGCCGTGAAGTACCGCATCGACGGCGTTTTACAGCACGCCATGCAGCCCATCGCCAAGGAATGGCACTCCACGGTAATTTCGCGCATCAAGGTTTTGAGCGATTTAGACATTGCCGAGCGCCGCGTCCCACAGGACGGCCGTTTCCGCGTCAAGTACAAAGGACGCTACATCGATTTGCGCGTTTCCATTATGCCCGCGAGCCACGGCGAAGACGCCGTGCTTCGTGTGCTCGACAAAGAAACGCTCTCGGAAAAATTTCAGAGTTTAAGCCTCGACGTCGTCGGCTTTTCCGCGGAAGAAATGCGCCGCTTCCGCCGCTATATTCGCGAGCCATACGGCATGGTGTTGGTCACGGGTCCCACCGGTTCCGGAAAAACCACCACGCTGTACGCGGCCATCAATGAAATCAAGTCTGACGAAGACAAGATCATCACCATCGAAGATCCCGTCGAGTACCAACTTCGCGGAATCACGCAGATACCTGTAAACGAGAAAAAAGGCCTGACCTTCGCCCGCGGCTTGCGCTCCATTTTGCGCCACGACCCCGACAAAATCATGGTCGGCGAAATCCGCGACCAGGAAACCGCCCAAATCGCCATTCAGTCCGCGTTGACTGGCCACTTGGTATTCACCACCGTGCACGCCAACAACGTCACCGACGTAATTGGCCGCTTCATCAACATGGGCGTCGAGCCTTACAATTTTGTGTCCGCCCTGAATTGCATTATGGCGCAGCGACTGGTGCGCATCATCTGCATGAACTGCAGACGACCGAAGCAGTATTCGTCCACGGAATTAAAGGAAGCGGGACTCGATCCAGGGGCCTGGAACGGTGTGACGCTCATGGAAGGCGCAGGATGCCTGGAATGTTCGGGTACCGGTTATCACGGGCGCACCGCCATCTGCGAACTGCTGGATCTGACCGACCGCATTCGTGAAATGATCGTAGACCGGCGGCCCACTTCAGAAATCAAACGTATCGCCCGCGACGAGGGCATGATCACGCTGCGCGAAAGCGGTCTCGCGAAAATTCGCGATGGCATTACCAGCGTGAAAGAAATCAACAAGGTGACATTCGTTGAATAGCGCAACTGCATTTCGCCAGGGAATTTACAAGAGCGAACTGGTGCGCCGCGTCACTCGCTGGCTGGACGCCACGCCTCATCCTCCGCTGGCGATGGAGATAACTCCGGAACGTGTAGCCGTGGCGCGCTTTGGCAGGACCGGAGCGCTGGACGGATACGCCGTCGAGACTCTGCCTCAGGGCGCGATCGTGCCGTCGGCGGTGGAATCCAATATTGGAAATGCTGCAGCGGTCAAACTGGCGGTAAGCAACGCCTGCATCAGGTTGAGAGCCAAGGATGAGGACATTGCCTTGATCCTTCCTGACCCGGTGATCAGAGTTTTCGTCCAGCACTTTGACGAATTTCCGCGCTCGACTCAGGAAGCGGAGCCGATGCTGCGCTGGAAGTTAAAGAAGAGCGTTCCCTTCGAAGTGGATGAAACGCTGATTTCTTTTATGCGTCAATCTCCGCGCGAGGATGGCGTGGACATTGTCACCGCGCTGGCGCGACTGCGCATCGTTCGTGAATATGAAGCGTTGGCGGAAGCGGTGGAGTTGCGTCCTGGCGTGGTGCTGAGCTCCTCACTCGCAGCCATCACCTTGCTGGACGATCAGAGGCCCACGCTGCTGGCTCGCGTTTCGGGAAATTCCTTGACCACTGTAATCGTTCGCGAAGGCATCCTATGCGGTTATCGATGCACGGAATTGCCCGCGCAGGGCCTGGAGCTCACGCCGCAAATGCTGCTGGAGGAAATTTATCCGGTCGCGGCCTACTACCAGGACACTTGGCGGGAAGGGGTGCAGGCTGTGAGCCTCACGGGACTGGGCTCCCGGTTGCCCGAATTTGTGCCGCCCTTCCAGGAAGAATTTCAGTGCGAAATCAGTTCCTTGCTGCATTCCGCGGTGGCTGGCGGGAGGGTGCACGACGATGTTCGGCCTCTTGTAGAGCGGGAACTGGAAGGTTTGGTCGGCTGGACCATGCACCGCGGCTAAACCGGCAACATAGTGAAATGAAAAATAGTTTGGAGTTTTTTTAACACATGAAAGTTCGGCTCAATCTAGCAACCAAAGCGCAACAAACGCACCGGCGTTTCATGGTGGTAGCGGGTTTGGTAGCCGCCGTTGCGGGCATTATATTTCTCGCTTTGGGTTGGCACGTGTACTCGGTACGAAATGTGGATGCCCGCCTCCGTGCCCAATCGGAAGTCACCAGCCGTAAAATCGAAGAATTACAGGCCGAACGCGCCGACCTGGAGCGTTTTTTTGCTCAACCGGAAAACGCCAGGTTGCATGATCGGGCGGCGTTCCTCAACTCCCTGATCGACGGGCGGAGCTTCAACTGGACGCAGATGTTTATGGACCTGGAGCGCATTCTTCCCGGTGGCGTGCGCGTGGTAAGCATCGAGCCGCGACAAGCCAAGGGACACGTCGAGGTAAAATTGACCGTGGGCGCTTCCAGCGACGATGCCAAACTGAAATTTCTTCGCGCTCTGGAAGAGTCCCATCAATTCAGTGAAATCCAGCTGGACAGCGAA
>Ga0185299_10002896_pt1 | contig 24634 bp, 22 predicted proteins | sample PaiPotPPA55metaG_FD_128002 | JGI IMG/M metagenome (GOLD analysis project Ga0185299, IMG submission 128002) | Iron sulfur acid spring bacterial and archeal communities from Banff, Canada, to study Microbial Dark Matter (Phase II) - Paint Pots PPA... ...
AGACGACGCAGCTGAGGTGGTCCGGCGTCTGCACCGCGCATTTTTCGCGGAGGCTGATCCGGAGGTGTTTGCGTAGCTCACGATCGACCGTGGGAGAGCATCAACCACAGAGGACACAGAGGCGCACAGAGCAACACAGGGAAAACCAAACGCAACAAAGGTTTTCCCCTGTGTCGGGCTTCTCTGTGTTCCTCTGGGACCCCGGTGGTAGGCTCTAAGCGTTCACCATGAATCTCCTAGTTCTAGGCCGTGGCAAAACAGGATCGCTGGTTGCCGAAGTGGCGCACTCGCGCCGGCATCATGTGCAAGTCCTGTTTGCCGCTGAAAACGCCGATGCCGGCGCTCTTACGCCCGATTCGCTCGCAGCTACCGACGTTGTGATCGACTTCACGACGCCCGCAGCGGTCGTGGCCAATGTTGAAGCCTGCATCCGCGCGAAGAAAAATCTTGTTGTCGGAACCACCGGCTGGTACGACCAAGTGCCGCGCCTGCGCGAAATGGTGCTCTCCGCGGAAACGGGCTTTCTTTACGGATCGAACTTTTCCATCGGCGTGAATCTGTTCTTTGAGATCGTCGCGACGGCAGGGGCTGCGCTGAAATACGATTACTCGGGTCAGATTTTCGAGCGTCATCATGCGCAAAAAAAAGACGCTCCTTCGGGAACGGCGGTCACGATGCAGCAGATTGTGCGCCAGTCCGGAGGCGAGGAACTTGAGATCGTCTCCTTTCGTGAGGGGGACGCGGTCGGGATGCACGAGTTGGTCTTCAATTCTCCCGACGACCGAATCTATTTGTGCCACGACGCCAAGTCGCGCCGCGGATACGCTGAAGGCGCCGTGCGTGCCGCCGAGTGGCTAGCGGCGAAAAAAGGGTTCTATGAGTTCCGCAACGTCTGGCGAGAACTTTAAGAACGCCAGCTTGGCGTTGCTCATATAGTTCCTCACGCGAAAATTTGTCGCGGGTCCGCGCGCAAGTATTCGCGGCGCGGCGATTATCGTCCCATCGAATTTCCTTGCAGCAAGAAGTCAACTGTGCGATAACTACGTCATGCGTAGTACGCGAAGCGTAGTAGCGGCCAAATATGACCCGGAAATGGGGCACTATTCTGACCCGCCGTTGCTTGTGCTTGCCAGCCTGGCCAGCGGACCGAAGCACGGACACGCGATGATTGAGGACATTGCCAGCATATGCGGGACCCATCTGGGCCCGGGAACGCTGTATGGGGCAATTGCCCGCCTGGAACAGCAGGGTTGGATCGAGCCGCTTCCACCCGAGGAGCGACGCCGGCCCTATCGCATGACCGCTGAGGGTGCGCGCGTTCTCCGCGCAAAGCTAACCACCCTGCGACAGTTCACCAAAGCCGGGCTGCAGAGGTTAGAAGCCTTATGAACGACCCACTCGCTCACCTGCTTGTGTGCCTGTATCCACGTCCCTGGAGAGAGCGCTACGGCGCGGAATTGGAGGCGCTTCTCCGGACCGGCCGTGGCGGCCTGCGCACGTCGGCAAACGTGGCTTGGTCGGCATTTCATGAGCACGTCTTTCCAACTCCGGGCCTCAAAATAGAGCAGAGCCAATTCCAATCCTGGTGCGTCCGAGCGCCGTGGGCGATGTTCGGTCTGGCCCCGCTCTTCCTTCTCGCTGGGGCCTACTTCGTGGCCTGTTTCATTTTGTGGTCGGGGTGGAAAATTTTTCTGCCGGGAACGAATACGCCTTTCGTCCCGATAGATGGGCTTGCGAGCTTCTATTTTCAAGTCGGCAGGTTGATCTATTTCAGCGCGCCGATTCTCATCGGTTGGGCAATCGGACTTGTCGCCGTCCGCCAAAGGTTGAAAGCGGTTTGGCCCGCTGTCGGTTGGATCCTGATCGCATTGATCGGCGGCACGGCCCAGGTTCACGCGAGTCGCACAGGGGTCCTCAGCGGACTCGGGCATATCCGCATGGGCTTCGCCCTGGGGCCTTCCGTTCATGGCATTCCAGACGGACTGTTTCACGCATTGGTGATTCTGTCGCTCACCGTGCTGCCGTATCTCATTTGGCGATTACAAAAAACCCACTTTGTTTCCTCTTAGTTGCGGTTCGACATTCGGTCTCAAAGTGGGGACGCCTAAATATTATGCGCGCGATCAAGATTGTGGCCGTGGTGGCCCTGTTCGCTGTTGTTGCAATCGCCGTCTTGCTGGGATTGATGTGGCTGGACCATAACAGGGAGACGGCGCTACCCACGCCAACTGGGCCGTTCGCGGTCGGCCGCACGACGTACGTTTGGAGCGACCCTGCCCATCTGGACCCAATGGCGCCGCAGCCGGGCACCAAGCGAGAGCTTCTTGCCTGGATCTGGTATCCCGCAACGCCTCGACAACCGTCCCAGACGATTGCTGAATACTTGCCCGCTCCATGGCGGACGGCCCTTGAACGCCAGAGTGGCGCGCTGCTCACGCAGTTCCTGACGCGAGATTTGTCGCGAGTCCGCACGCATGGTATTCGGGACGCCGAGGTATCGCCGCAGCAGCGTTCGTATCCAGTAGTGTTCATGAGAGCTGGACTTGCGGCCCTGACGACGGACTACACCACCCTTGCCGAAGACCTTGCGAGTCACGGGTATGTGGTAGTGGGCTTCGACGCACCCTATCGAAGTTTCGTGGCGGTGTTCCCCGACGGAAGGGTGATCGCGAGGGCGCCACAGAATAATGCCGATCTCGTCAGTGGACCACCGCAGGAGCAACTCGCCAATAAGCTGGCCCAGGCATGGAGTGCGGACATGGGCTTTGCGCTCGATCAGCTCGAACGACTGAACGCGTCTGACCCTTCGGGCCGGTTCCTGGGACGGCTCGATATGCGACGGGTCGGAGTGTTCGGCCACTCGCTCGGTGGCGCCACAGCCCTGCAGTTCTGCCATGACGATTCTCGCTGCAAGGCTGGCATCGATGTGGACGGGGCTCCCCTCGGCAGTGTTGTCGCCGATGGCGTCACCCAGCCGTTCATGTTTCTTCTGAGCGACCACAAAGGCGAGTCCGATGCGGGCGAGTCCGAGGCGATCCGCCTGGCCGGACCGAACATCCACTCCATTTACGATCGGCTGTCCGATGACCGCAGGTTGATGATCATGATCCGAGGTGCGGGTCACTACGGGTTCTCGGACGACGGAGCGATGTTGAAGAGTCCACTTATGATGCGCGCGATGCGCACGGTAGGCGTTGTGCGCCTCGATGGCCGGCGCCAAGTTGCCTTGACGGCACACTACATCAGCACTTTCTTCGACGTATACCTGAAAGGGGCCCCGGCATCCCAGCTCCAGAGCCAACCGGAGTATCCGGAGATCGAATACGTCCATTGAGCACGTTGTGGCCGAAGGCTCAAGAAGAACGGGCGGAGCGCCGGCAAGCCTGGCTCATGCAAGCGCGTGCGATAAGAGTTATCCTTAATTCATGCAACTGCGCGGCTGTGGTACCGCTCTGGTCACACCGTTCTCTCAGGACGGCGCGGTCGACGAAAATGCGTTGCGCAATCTGGTCGCCTGGCAGGTCGAATCCGGCATTGACTTCCTGATCCCCTGCGGCACGACGGGAGAAACTCCCACGCTCACCCACGATGAGTGGCTGCGCGGCATCGATGTCACGATCGAAGTCGTCGCCGGACGTGTACCGATCATCGCCGGCGCTACCTCGAACTCGACGCAGGAGGCTGTCGCGAAAGCGAAAGAAGTGGCGGCGCGGCCCGGCGTTAATGCCATCCTCACCGCTTCGCCGTACTACAACAAGCCGACGCAGGAAGGCCAATACCGCCACTTCCGAGCTATCGCCGAAGCGGTCGACAAACCTGTCATCCTCTATAACGTGCCGGGCCGCACCTCCGCCAACATCGAACCCGCCACGCTGGCGAGGTTGAGCGAGGTCGCCAATATCGCGGGTGTGAAGGAGGCCAGCGGAAACATGACCCAGATCGCGGAGGTGCTGAATTCGGTGCCGGAGCGTTTCCTGGTGTTCTCCGGCGACGACGCCCTCACTTTGCCGGTGATCGCGCTCGGCGGAGTAGGCATCATCTCGGTTGCGTCCAACGAAATTCCCCGCGAAATGGCGGAGATGACGCGCGCCGCTCTGAACAATGACTGGAACACGGCGCGCACTATCCATCGCAAATATCTTCCGCTGATGCAGGCGAACTTCATTGAGTCGAATCCGCTACCCGTGAAGGCCGTCCTCGCAATGATGGGCAAACTCGAAGAGATCTATCGCCTGCCCTTGCTTCCCATGCGCCGCGACACACGTTCGAAGCTGCAGAAGATCGCGGCCGACGCCGGATTGATTACCCGGCCCGCCGCTCAGCCCGCCGCTGCAACCGAGTTCTTTGTTTACGAAAATTGGGCAGCGGGTCCACACAAAGCGATTCTGCACCGCGCGTCTTGTGGACAATGCAGTTCCGGCAAAGGACGCCCCAGCGGGCACGATCCCAATCATTCGCGCTGGCACGGACCGTATGGCAATCTCGCCGAAGCGCGCGAGGCGACTCATCAAATGCCCGGTGTTTTGATCCGCAGCGAATGCAAGTGCGTGGGGTAAGGGCAGCGCTTCGCACTTCGCCGTTAGCATTGAGCTCTTAGCATTTGGCCGTTAGCTTTCAGCTCTGGGCCATTCGTTTCTTTTGCATTTGATTTTGAGTGCGCAACACTTCAGCGCTGCGGTTGCTGGCAGAACCGGCTTTAGCCGCCGAGGTTAGGCAGCGAGTTTCACCACGGACTCCTCTACTTTCCTATGTCAGATTCACCACTCACTCTTAAGTCCGCCATTGAACGTCTCTCCACCCGCGAAACGATCGGCAACCCCGACGAAGCGCGGCGCACCTTTCTCGATTTCCGCGCTGCTCTGACTCGCGGCGAGGCTCGCGCCGCTGAGAAAGTTGACGGGCGCTGGGTCGTCAATGCTTGGGTGAAGCAAGGCATCCTGCTCGGCTTCCGCCTGGGCGAATTACAAGAAATGTCGGACGGTGACGTACTGTCCTTTGTCGACAAGGATACTTTCCCAGCCCGCCGTCTAACTCTCGCAGATCGTATTCGTCTCGTGCCCGGCGGATCTTCGATCCGCGAAGGAGCCTACGTTGCGCCCTCGGTCATCTGCATGCCTCCCATGTTCATCAACGTCGGCGCCTACGTGGATGAAGGCTCGATGATCGACTCGCACGCCCTCGTCGGCTCGTGCGCGCAGATCGGCAAGCGTGTGCACCTGAGCGCCGCCGCGCAGATCGGAGGCGTACTGGAGCCAGTTAACGCCGCTCCGGTGATCATCGAAGACGATGTGCTGGTCGGTGGCAATTGCGGAGTGTACGAAGGTACGCTGGTCGGCGCCGGCGCGGTTTTGGGAGCGGGAACGATTCTGACGCGGTCCATGCCGCTCTATGACCTGGTGCGAGGCGAGGTGTACCGGGCATCGGCGGAGCAACCGCTGGAAGTCCCGGAGAACGCGGTAGTCGTCCCTGGCTCTCGCGCGGTGACAAAGGGCATGGGCAAGTCCGGCGAGTGGAACCTCTCGCTCTATACGCCGGTGATCGTGAAGTATCGTGACGAGAAGACCGAGCGCGGGATTGAATTGGAACAGTGGCTGCGGTAGAAACCTAGCCTCTGCGGGGAATGCAAAGCCTCCCCACAGGGAACACAAAGAAACACGGGAAACGCTGAGGCGAGCGACTGACCTTGCGCTGTCCCCTGTGTTTCTCTGTGTCCGCCCGTGGTAGAGATTTGATCATGACGACAATGTCGGCGAAGACGCGCCCGGAAGTTGCCTGTGTTCCGTCGCGAACCTGCGCCGCGCTTCCAGATGCTTGGCACGGAAATGCGCTTGCGCCCGCGCCCCCCATGCTCGAACGAAATAATAGTTCAACGCGCATCCGATCGCCGAGCTGGCAATCGGAATCAGGCGGCCCGCCCACTTCTCGACCACCTCGGCGCCGGCCTTGGCGGCAATCCGCTGGATCACGCGCGGCACGAACTTATTGACTACTTCCTTTTCCAACAGTTCGCGGCCGATGTCGATGCCGGCGGCGCTGGCCGCTGCAATCCACAGCTCGGCAATCTCGTCCTCGGTGTTCAACTCGAACCCGTAAATCAGGCTGAGTTTCTGGATCGTGCGCATAGTAATGGCAGAAAGAATGCCGAGGTCTGGCACGATGGTGAGGATTCCGCCCAGACCAAAGCCGGCTCCCTCCGCTGCCGCCATCTTCATCCCGCCGCGAATTACCGACTCGGCGACGTCGTCAAGGCGCTCGACTGGCAACGTGTACACGCCCTGAAATGTGGCTAGCGGCAATCCGTGCGCCACGCGCAGCTGCATCAGGAAGTGCCCCGGATCGACCTTGATCGTGTCGTAGGTGCGAGTCAGGCCCCCGCGGATCGCACCTTCGACGCGACGCCGCATCCACGATTTGCTCTCGTCGGCCATGGTTGCTTATAAGTTTACCAGTCGCCCCTGATTTACCTAGAGACTCATCTTGCCGTGTCTCTCACCGCCTCCAAAGCAGACGGGCAAGCCCGGTCTCTACACGAACCTAACCCTGTGCTAGCATCAATTCTGCGAATGCCAACTGGAAAACTGCATATTGTTCCGCTGGGTGGGATGGGCGAGTTCGGTATGAACTGCATGGCCATCCGCTTCGGCGATGACATTATCGTGGTCGACGCCGGCCTGATGTTCCCCGAAGCCGAGTTGCTGGGCGTCGACATCGTTGTCCCTGATATTTCTTATCTGCTCGAAAATCGCAAGCATGTGCGCGGCATCGTTCTGACGCACGGCCACGAAGATCACATCGGCGCTCTGCCTTGGATTCTAAGTGAACTGAATGTTCCGGTTTGGGCGACTGAGTTCACGCTGGCTTACGTCGAAGATAAGCTCGACGAACACCAGCTCCTCGACGACGCCGACCTGCGCGAAATCCGTCCCGGCGAACGGTTCCAGGTTGGGCCTTTCACCATTCATCCGTTGCAGGTAACGCACAGTCTTGTGGATTGTGTCGCGCTCGCCATCCAAACGCCGCTCGGCGTCGTCCTGCACACCGGCGACTTCAAGGTCGATCCGACGCCCACCGACAATCGCCTCTTCGATCTGCACGGTTTCGCCGAGTACGGCAAGGAGGGAGTGCTGGCGCTCTTGCAGGATTCGACCAACGTCGAGCGCAAGGGCTACACGCCGAGCGAGCGCGCGGTCCACCGCAAGTTCGAAGAGGTGTTTGTCCGCACCAAGCGGCGTCTGTTTATTTCCTGCTTCTCGTCCTCCATTCACCGCATCAAGCTGACCGTCGACATGGCGCGGGAGCACGGCCGCAAAATCTGTTTTCTCGGCCGCTCCATGGAGAATTCCTCCGAGATCGCCGAAGACTTGGGTTATATCCAGATTCCGGAAGGCATGCTGATCCATCCCGGCGAAATGAAAAACTTCGCGCCCGAGAAAGTGTGCGTCCTCATCAGCGGCACGCAGGGCGAACCGATGTCGGCGCTGTCGCGGGCGGCGGTGGATAATCATAAGCACGCCAAAATCGAAAGAGGCGATACCGTCGTGCTGTCGTCGCGCATCATTCCCGGCAATGAAAAAGCCATCTACCGCATGGTGGACCACCTGTTCCGGCGCGAAGCGTTCGTCATCTACGACGACGGCTCTTACCCGCCGATCCACGTCAGCGGACACGGCAGCCAGGAAGAATTGAAGCTCATCATCAACCTGGTACGGCCGAAATATTTCATCCCCATCCACGGCGAATACCGGCAGCTTAAGTTACACGCCGAACTGGCCGGATCCATGACCGGAGCAGTTGGCAAAGTGATGCTGATCGAAACTGGAGACGTCCTCGAAATCGACGAACTCGGCGCCCGCAAGGCCGGCCGGGTCAACGTGGGCCGCGTCTGCATCGATTCCGGCTCGCGCACTGACGTCGTCGAAGACATTATTGTCAAAGACCGCCGTCATCTCAGCGAAGACGGCTTCGTGATGCCGGTGATCGCCATCAACAAGCTCACCGGACGGGTCGAGACTTCGCCCGAGATTGTGACGCGCGGGTTTAATCCTGGCGACAACGGCGTGATCGAGCGCATCAAGGAGATCGTCATCGAGACCCTCGATTCTTCGAGCGCCGAAGAGAAAGCCGATTATGGCGTGATCAAAGAGAAAATCCGGACGGATTTGAAGCGCTACATCTCGCGGCAGAACCAACGGCGACCCTTGATTATGCCGGTGATCGTGGAGATTTGAGAATTCTTTCACCGCCGAGACGCCGAGAGCCCCGAGGAGACACCCCGTATCGTCACCCTAGCTGACATTCAGCAAGCCCAAGCTCTCCTCCAAGGCATCTCAGTCCGCACGCCCCTGTTCGAATGGACCGGCGCCGCGGATCCCCGCAAACTCTTCCTCAAACTCGAAAACCTGCAGCCGATCGGTGCCTTCAAACTGCGCGGCGCATACAACAAGGTCGCATCACTTGGCGAGGACGACCGCCGCCGCGGCGTCATCTCGTATTCCAGTGGCAATCACGGGCAAGGCGTGGCCTACGCGGCGCGGGCGCTTGGGGTGAAGGCCATCATCGTGATGCCAGGCAATGCTCCGAAGAATAAGCTCGAAGCCACCGCCGCTCTCGGAGCACAGATCATCATCGTCGGTCCTGGCAGTGAAGAGCGCCGACTGCGCGCCGAAGAACTGGCTGCCGAGCACGGCTACGCGATTGTGCCACCGTACAATGACGAAAAGATTATCGCCGGCCAGGGCACCGTCGGACTCGAAATCCTCGAAGACCTCCCCAACGTTGAAACGGTACTAGTGCCGGTCGGCGGAGGTGGATTGATCAGCGGCATCTCCGCCGCGATTAAGCTCAGCAATCCCAAGCTTGGTCATCCCAAGTTAAAAGTGATTGGCGTCGAGCCCGAACTTGCCGCCGATGCGCAAGCCAGCCTGCGCGCCGGGCGCATCGTCTCATCTCCAGCCGAGCAAGTCTCGCGGACACTGGCGGACGGCCTTCGCACCCAGAGCATCGGCGCGATCAATTTCGAACACATCCGCGCCTATGTGGACGACATCGTCACCGTGACCGAGGACGAGATTCGCGAGGCCATGCGCGCACTGAGCGGGAACGCGAAAACCGTTGCCGAGCCTAGCGGTGCCGTGGCTCCGGCTGCATTTCTCTTCCACGCCGATCGACTGCCTGACACGAAGATCAACGTCGCTGTGATCAGCGGTGGGAATATCGATCCCCAGATACTGCGCGAGTTCCGGAAAGACTCTCGGGGGATCGAATGAAGTTCGACTTGACATTTTGATGATTCGGTAAATACTTGGTACCCCCCGTTCTTCTCCGGAGGCCGCAGTGGACCGCTACGCGTTACGAATGGGCATCGGATTTTTGTTGTACTTGGGCACGTGCTGGGGAGGTCCGCTTCCAAGCATCGCTGTCGGAACTTGCAAGCCCAACCTCCAAAGTTACTCGACGATCCAGGACGCCGTCAGCAATGTCGCAGCTGGCGGAACCATCTTGGTTTGCGCTGGCGCTTATCCGGAACAGGTACTCATCACCAAACCGCTGACGATGAAGGGGGTGCTGTCCGGGAAAGCGGCAGCATCAATCATTACTTCCCCGAAGGGCGGCTTGAAACAAAGCACTATAGACCACCTTGGCAATATCTGGGCCGCTCAAGTGCTTGTGCAAAGCACCGCCGGTCCAGTCAATATTTCTGACCTATCGGTCGACGGGGCAAACAACGGGATCAGCGGCGGCTGCCCCGGGTTAAACGTGGTTGGTATTTATTATCAGGAAGCATCGGGTGTCGTCGACCGAGCGGCTACGCGGAACCAGACGACCCCCTGCTTCCATGATGCAGGGATTTTTCTGGAGAGCTTCGGTCCGGCAAATCAGGCGGTAACGGTTGAAAACAGCAGCATTCGCCGATTCGACGGAACCGGAATCTACGCCGATACCGACTCCACCACGCCGACTCTCACGCTGACCATTGCCAGCAATCTGGTTACCGGAGAAGTGGGTACGGCGACAGGTATGGCTCTCGGGAATATCAAGGGCACGGTGAAATCAAATATCGTGGAGCGCATGTTTTACGGAATCGAAGTTTTTCACGCAACCATGACCGTGACGTCGAACACGGTCACTGGCGACGGCGGATCGGGGGCGCCCTTTTTGATTGACCGCGACGGCAGTACGTTAATGGGCAACAAAATTGACGCCGCTGGGGCAACCGGAGCGATCTTTGGCGACGCCGGCACCAGCATCTTCAAATCCAATACAGTATTCAATTTTTCTCTTGCGGTTTCAGGTTGTGGCGGTTCTTTCCCGCCCCCAAGTGGGTACACGTCAAGCGGAAATACGATGACTGACGGGAATAATGGGCTGAGAATGACGAACTCCAACACGACCGCGCCCAATACTTACTCCAGCGTGACGACTCCTGTATCTTCTTGTACATGATTCGCTTTGGTATCGCAGGTTTCGGTTTGCACGCGGTGCGGCGGCTGATGCCGGGTTTCGCGCTTGCCCGGAATTGTAAAGTGATCGCGCTATCGCGTCGTGATTCCAACAAAGCACGCGAGGCCGCCGCGCAGTATGGCATCCCGCATGTCTTCGCCTCCACCGAAGAACTCTGCCGCTGCCCCGAAGTGGACGCCGTGTTGGTCACGACTCCGAATGCGTGCCACCTGGAGGACGTCCTCGCCGCGGTTGCTGCCCGCAAGCCGGTGCTGTGCGAGAAGCCGATGGGTATGAACGCGGACGAATGCCGCCAGATGGTCGAAGCGGCGCGCAACGCCGGCGTGCTCCTCGGCGTCGCGCAGGTCTTTCGCTTTGAGGAAAGCACAGAAAGGTTTCGCGCACGCATCGCTGCTGGCGATATCGGTCGGCCGATCTTCGCTCGGGCCGAGTTTTCCTTTCCCGATTCAGGCCATCACCGCACGTGGCTGTACGACCGGTCATTGGCAGGAGGCGGTCCCATCGCCGACGTGGGTGTCCATTGTATCGATGCCTTGCGCTATATCCTGCAGGACGAGCCGCGGCGGGTATGCGTTGTCGGACGCTCCGACGAACGATCGGGCAACGTGGAGTCGGCGGCCATCGTCACGCTCGAATTTCAACGAGGCACACTGGCCACTGTGCTGGTTTCCTTTCGCGCACACTATCGCACTCCCTTGGAGATTGTCGGCGACGCTGGCGTGCTCCGTGCAGACGATGCACTGAATGTTGAGTATCCGATTAAGCTGGAACTGTGGCGCGACGGACAACGAGTCGCCGAAGAAACCATTTCCAACCAACTTGCCTATGTGAGGCAGGTGGATGCCTTCGCTGCCGCGGTCGAAGGGCAGGAAGCATTTCCAGTCCCTGGGCAGCAAGGCTTGCAGAACCAGATTATTCTGGACGCCGCCTATCGCAGCTTGTCGTCGGGAAAAAGTGAAGAAATGCCGATGTTTTCAGACGACCCGGGAAGGTAATTCTTTGTACGCCACCGCAATCGTCTGGAGATGGAACTTGGGGCTCTTTGGGAAACTTCCCGCAAATAAAAAGCGCCCCGGATCCAAAGAATCGCGGGACGCTTGAACAGCCCTCCCCCAGAACTGCTCACCCGCTAAAGATATGGCAACCCGGCCCCAGTGCGACATTCCACGATTGAGGGATTGGATGGCACGAACGAGCCACTTGCCAAATCTCGCGCTTGTGCTAGCATGGGTCACCTCGCGACTGGTTACTAAAGAGTTGCGCAAGGTTCTGGAAGCGGATCCCCCAAGGATAAGTTTTCCTTCTGATCGAGAGATTTCCCCTACCGATTCCGAACCCATGGCTGTTCCGTTTCGTGGTCGGCCACGCCGCCTGCGGGATTGAGCCCTCTGGGCGATCTGGGAAAGCGAGTTGTTGCTAGTATGCAGCAGATTGCATTCCGAGGTTCGGGACAGTCACGGTAGATGTTGTTAAGTTATTGATAAATAACAAGAAACAAGGTTCTATAGTTTTGGAACCGCAAATGCTCTAGTAACAGCGGCGACCTATACCTTGGACACGAAGTTCCACGGTGAAAAAAGGAAAAGAAGAAAAATTTGGGAGGGAATTAAGATGAGGCGAGTGGTAGTTCTGGTATTGCTGGCATTGGCGTTGCCGATAGCCGCTCGGGCGGACGGTATTACTCTCACTAACCAGTTTGGCACGGTTTCGGTTTCGAATGCGGGCGTCTCGTCGTTCGGTTCGCAACTGAACAGCTTCAACGGTGTCTCAGCTGCTCCGGGTCACTCTCTCGGTTCGGTCACCTTCACAACCGGCGCTATGAACGGCGGCACGCTCGCCGGTGGCGGATCGTTTTCATCCGTGGGTTCAACGTTTAGCGTGGTTGGCAAGGGCAACTGGGCACACGGACACAACACAGTACTCTTCTCCGGCAGCTTCACCGGTAACATTAGTTGGAGTCTGACTGCCGTGAGTGGGCAACTTAAAACGTACACCATGGTTGGAGCGATCTCAGGCCAGTTGTGGGACGGTCGTACCGTGACTGGAACGACACAGCAGACCATCTATGTCGTTAACAACAAACAATTCAGCCAGGGTGTCGGGCACATCCACGCGGGTACCACGAACCTCACCGTGCCGGAACCGGGAACCTTGGGTCTTCTCGGAACAGGGCTTGTGGGTATCGCTGGAATGTTCCGTCGCAAGCTGATCGGCGGATAACTTAGTTTATTTGTTTGTTGGTTTGTTGGTTCGCCCAGAACACTCAACTCATGGCCCCGCCGCAAGGCGGGGCTTTTGATTTTGAGTGGAATCCACTGGATGCCTTTCCCTCATCTTGCGACCGTCTCGACCGCTTCGCTTCCCGGGACGGGCATCCTTCGAATGCCGCTTCGACGCCCACCCCATATTCTCTCCGGTTACTGCCGTAACGGGCCGTGATGGCTTTGCCGTTGACGTTACGTTTGTCCAAACCTACAGTCAGGCGCAGGGGGACGTATGAAGGATATCCATGAGGTCTTGCGCCGCAAGCAGGGGCAGTACACGCAACTGGGCAAGCAGATCGAGCTGCTGCAGCAGGCTGCCGAAAAACTGCGCGAAGTCGCGCCTTTGCTTGCCGAAAATGACAACGAGGACGACAGCGCAGTGCTGGCTGAGGTGGACGACGAAAACTCCAATGCGATGGCTGCCAAGGCCAGCGCTCAGCCCTCGACTGCCGCGGCCAAGCCAGCACGCAGCGTAACTCCGCGCTGGCCGTAGAAGCCGGAAGTTAAGAAGAAAGGTGCGAGGCGGGAAGGGTTCAGTCGCATGATATTGCGGGCATTGCTGGTGTCAAAGGACGACCTGACGGCGGAAACGCTGATTCAGGTCCTGGCGCAGTTCGGCGTCGCGGTTGATCGGTCGAGTGCGGCCGATGTCGCCGTGACGCGACTGGCGGAGGAGCGGTTCGATCAGGTCATAGTTGACTTCGATGCCGACTTCGACGGTCCCGAAACGGCCTCTCTGCTGCTCGATGGTTGCCGCCGCCTCGCCGGCCCCGACCGCAATCCGCCCGTTACCATTGCCTTGCTGCACGATGCCTCGCAGATTCGCTCCATCCTCGGCGCAGGCGCTCATTTCATCCTTACCAAGCCCATCGCCCGCGAGCAGGCTCAAAACACCTTACGCGCTGCCACTGCGCTGCTGAAGCGAGAAAGGCGGCAATCGTTTCGAGTCGCTGTCCAGGCGGCAGTTTCGATTCGTGTCGACGACAGCAATACGGTGGAAGGCATCCTGCTCGACCTGAGCGCTGGCGGCATGGATGTGCTGGCGGCCAAGCCACTTCCAGCCGCGGCCATGGTTCGCGTATCTTTCGAACTCCCCGACAGCGGTGCTGGCATTGAAGGTGATGCGGCAGTTGCCTGGAGTACGGCCAATGGCCAAACCGGCTTGCGCTTTCTCGACATGGACGGCAAGATGCGCGAAGAAATGGGCGAGTGGCTGACTGCCCGCGCGCACGAGGCTTTGCCCGAAGAGCCTGATGCAGCCAGCCCGTGTAAACTGACCGATCTTAGTCTCGGCGGCTGCTATGTGCAGACCGAATCTCCCTTCCCTCAGTCTTCAGCCGTCGACTTGTGCCTTCGCGCCGCCGGGATGGAGATTCACACTGACGGTTTGGTCCGGGTCATGCATCCCGGACATGGCATGGGCATTGAATTTCCCGCCCGCACAGAGGAGCAGCGCAAGAGCGTCGGCGAGTTTATCGAGTTCCTCACCGGCCAGCCCGGCGCCACTCCGCAACTGGAAACTTCTCCTCGTTCTCTCGTCGCCAACACTGTCGACCTAAACCAGACCGGCAGCGCCGCAACCGACGCGGAGGATCCACTCCTGGAATTGCTGCGGACCGGCAATAGGCTGGAAGAAGAAGCGTTTCTCGCCGAACTGCACCGCCAACGAAATCCAGTGAGCGTCAACCAATAGAAGCGAGTCTGTAGACTTCCGCCAATAGCAGCGACCCCGCAGGCTTCACCGAGCATCGCCCATTTTTAATAGCAGCAAGAAACGTACCCAGCAAAAACCGGGAGTCAGATCGTCACCGCGTCTTTGGTGTCGGTCCAGTCCCCGGCGGTCTGTGATACCTCGTTGATCGCAGACTACCTCGACTCCCCTTCTGAATGGTCTCGGTGCGATTAATTTCCCGAGAATTTTCTAATGCAATAGAATTGCTCTGCCCGGCGCCGACCCCACCTGTAGAGCGCAGCTTGCCCTGTCTCCGCCGCGAAAAGAGACGCGGCAAGCCGCGTGTCTACTGAAATTAAAGTAAGCTAAAGGTTCTTTGCTCAGGAACCCGATCTCGCGTGCATTGGTGCTCGCTAGCGCCTGTCTGCTGGCCATCGCTCCGTTTTTCTGGCGGGGCAGTCCGTCCGGACATGATTTCGAGTTCCACATGTTTTCGTGGATGGAAGTCCTAGGCCAATGGCAGCACGGTATCTTATATCCGCGCTGGGCGGCGCTGGCGCACTGGGGATACGGCGAGGCTCGCTTCCTGTTTTATCCGCCCACTTCCTGGACCCTGGGCGCTGCGCTCGGTGCCGCTCTGCCCTGGAAGATGGTGCCGGGCGCGTATTGCTGGATGGTGCTCACGCTTGCCGGAGCGGCCATGTACCGGCTTGCCCGCGAGTGGTTCCCGCTCCCGGACGCTTTGTTTGCCGCCGCGTTCTACGCGCTGAACCCCTATCATCTGCTGATTGTCTACTGGCGGAGCGCATACGCCGAACTTCTGGCCGCCACTCTGCTGCCGCTTCTGCTTCTTTGTCTTCTGCGGCTCAAGGAGCCTGGCTTTCGCCCGACGCTGTGGTTGAGTCTCACGCTGGCGGCGGCATGGCTGACGAACCTGCCCGCAGCCGTGATGATCCACTACTCAGTGACTGGCCTGGCAACTCTGTTGGCCGTGCAGAATCGATCATGGCGTCCGCTGTTGCGAATGGCGCTCGCCGTCGCACTCGGAGCAGGCCTGGCCTCGTTTTATCTGCTCCCGGCAATCCAGGAACAGGGATGGATCAACCTCAGCGAGGTGCTGTCACCGGGCGTGCGGCCGCAAGACAATTTTATTTTCACCGGCATCGCCGATCCCGATCACAACCGCTTCAATCTTCTGGTTTCGACCATCGCGCTTGCCGAAATCGGCACGCTCGCGTTCGCGATCTGGTTTTCCCGCCGGACGAAGCACGTAGGGACAGCCGCCCCCGGCTGTCCAGGAGCGCGCAGTGCGGCAGGGGCAACCAGTAACCAAAGCCCGTGGACGCTACTTTCCGCCTGGGGCGCCGTCACTGCGCTCCTAATGCTTTCGGTGACCAATTTGCTCTGGCAGCACTTGCCCAAGCTCCGTTTCGTGCAACTTCCATTCCGCTGGCTGCTTTGTATGAACGCCGCTTTGGCCATGCTTCTGCCCATGGCCGCCAAACGCTGGACCTCGCGCTTGCTGGCATCTGCCGTTCTGCTGGCCGCGGTTATCCTCGCCGGCTATCGCATTCAACCCCCTTGGTGGGACTTGGCGGCCGATATTCGTGAGATGAGCGACGCCATCGCTGACGGCACCGGCTACGAGGGCGCCGACGAATACGTTCCTGCCGGAGCGGACCCCTACGAGTTGAACAAATCGCTGCCCCGCGTCAGCGACGACAAGGGAGCACCGGTTCCGAGCGAGATGCTGGCGTGGGCGCAGACGGAAAAACATTTCAAGGTTCACACCGCGGCCGCGCAAAATCTAACCGTGCGCCTTTTCAGCTACCCGGCGTGGGAAGTCGTCGTGAACGGCAAGCCCACCGAGACGCAGCGTACCGATGTCACCGGCCTGATCGTCATCCCCATCGCCGCGGGAGACAACGACGTTCAAGTTCATTTCCACCGGACGCGTGATCGTCTCATCGGAAACGTCGTCTCGCTAATCAGCCTGGCGCTGTTCGTTATAGCATGGTTTAAAACCGGCAAAGGTCGCATGTCCTCACTCAGGGTTCTGGTCGCAACCTCGAATGCCGGCAAACTTCGCGACTTCGCCGGAGCCGCCGCGCCATACGGCATCGCGATCGCAACCATCCCGAACTTTTCTTCCCTGCCCGAGCTTATCGAAGACGGCACCACCTTCGAGGAGAACGCGCGCAAGAAGGCGGAGTCCTGCAGCCTGGCCGTTCCCGGCGAACTGGTTCTAGCCGACGATTCTGGCCTGGAGATTGACGCGCTGGGTGGCGCTCCCGGAGTGCGCTCCGCGCGCTACGCCGCCGATGAACTTGCCCGCGGAGATGACAACGACAACGAACACGGCAATGAGCGCCCAGATGAACCTGACGCCGTCGAACGCAATAGCAATAGCAACGACGAAGCGAATAATGGTCGCGTGCTACGCGAACTCGCCAACGTCGCCGCGGAAAAACGCACTGCCCGATTCGTGTGCGTGCTGGCCGTGGCCCGCGACGGCCAGACGATTCACACCTTCCGCGGTACCGCTGAGGGCCTCATTCTGGACGCGCCCCGAGGCAACAACGGATTCGGATATGATCCGCTGTTCTACTTCCGGCAAATCGGCAAGACTTTTGCTGAACTGAGCACGGTAAAAAAGGCGCACTACAGCCATCGCGGCGCAGCTTTTCGCGCGTTTCTGTCGTGGTATTGCGAAACCTAGCGTCTTATCAAGAAAAGCCCGGTCTTGACGAGCGCGTCTACATCTTGCGTCTCCACCGATTGTTCAGGCTCTCTCGACGAAAATACATAGACACGCCGAAAACGGGCTCCTGCAATGATGATGGTTCCTACTCCCCGGTAGACGAGGTGGAGGCCGGCGGCTAGTTTCTCCGTCTGAGATTCCGTCAATGGTGCCCCATCCGGCGCACGTGCGATCGAGATATGATTTTGCTGGCTCATCTGAGGTTCCTCTTAATTGGTTCAAAATTCAGTGTCGAAGCTTCGGCGTTAGGCTTCGGTTGTCGCGCGGGGATTTAATGGATCGTATGCCATCGAGAGAATAGTGTCTTCAGGTCGAGAAACGTATCATTCGCAGTTCCAGGTGTTCACACCAGGTGTTCACACCTTGACTTCCCTTCCCGCTCAAAACGATAATCATTAGTTTTAGTTCGCAAGTTTTCGTTCGCACATTGGACCACGTAAGGAGCAGTCATCGTAGCGTCAACGGCCAGCCCCATGACTCCCAGTAACGTCTCTCCCAAAATCAAATCGGGAGTCGCTCCGCTGCGCGCTGGTGAGGGAACCTCGTTTCTGCTGCGCCGTCTGCACTCCCTCAGCGGCGTCGTGCCCATCGGAGCCTTCCTTCTCGAACACTTCATCTCGAACGCCGAAGCCTTCAAAGGCACCGACGCCTATGGCCGGCAAGTCGCGTTTCTGAACAGCCTGCCCTTCGTTTTTCTGCTGGAGCTGTTTTTCATTTGGATTCCGATCCTCTATCATGGCCTCTACGGAATCTTCATCTGGTATCAGGGCGAGACCAACGTCGCCGATTATCCCTGGGCGGGCAACTGGCTCTACACCTCACAGCGCTGGACCGGCATCGTGGCCCTCATCTACATCGTGCAGCATACTTACTCCCTACGCTTCACCGGCATCCACCTGCCGACGCATCCCGACCTGGCATTTGCCAAGGTGCAAGCGCAATTCCACAATCCATGGATGATCGCCTTCTACGCGCTCGGCATCGTCGCCGCTTCCTGGCATTTCAGCTACGGCCTGTGGCTGTTCGCCGCGAAGTGGGGGATTACGACCGGCGAAAGGGCGCGCCGCCGCTTTGGCTATGTATGCCTTGCGCTCGCCCTCGGCCTGGTCTCAATCGGCGCGGTCAGCGTGTACGGATTTCTGCGGACGCCACCCGAGCGTTTTGATCCGAACGCGCCTTCGGGAAACATCGTAATGCGGTAGCGAGAAATAGTACGTGGAGAAAAAGAGCGCGTGGAGAGCCGGGCGTCCTCGCCCGGCAGATCGGACTCATGGCAGCATGGCAGTCACTCCGAAAATCATCGTAGTGGGCGGCGGCCTGGCGGGCCTCGCCGCCGTCATCAAGATCGCCGAGATGGGCGGCGAGGTCAACCTATTCTCCATCGTCCCCGTAAAGCGCTCGCACTCGGTTTGCGCGCAAGGTGGCATCAACGCCGCCAAGAACCTTAAAGGCGAAGGCGATTCCACCTGGCAGCATTTCGACGACACGATCTACGGTGGAGACTTCCTCGCCAACCAGCCGCCGGTTAAGGCCATGTGCGACGCCGCTCCGGGCATCATCGATCTGCTCGACCGCATGGGCGTTCCCTTCAATCGCACTCCCGAGGGCCTGCTCGATTTCCGCCGATTCGGGGGCACGCTCTACAATCGCACCGCGTTCGCCGGCGCAACCACGGGCCAGCAACTTCTCTACGCGCTCGACGAGCAAGTCCGCCGCTACGAATCCGAGGGCAAGGTAAAGAAATACGAGCACTGGGAGTTTCTCTCCGCCGTGCTCGACGGAAACCGCATCTGCCGTGGCATCTGCGCGATGGACCTGCGCAGTATGGAAGTCTGCACTTTCCCCGCCGACGCCATCATCATCGCGACCGGCGGCATTGGCGCCATCTTCGGCAAGTCGACCAACTCGGTCGTGTGCACCGGGTCGGCGCAGTCCGCGCTCTACCAGCAGGGCTGCTACTACGCGAACGGCGAGTTCATTCAGGTTCACCCGACGTCGATTCCCGGCGAAGACAAGTTGCGCCTCATGTCGGAATCGGCGCGCGGCGAAGGTGGACGTGTCTGGGTTCCGAAAACTCAGGGCGACAAGCGTGACCCTAAGTCTATCCCTGAGAGCGACCGCTGGTACTTCCTCGAAGAGTGGTATCCGAAGTATGGCAACCTCGTCCCGCGCGATGTGGCGACGCGCGCGATTTTCAAAGTGGTGTACGAGCATAATCTCGGCATCGATGGCAAGCCGATGGTTTACCTCGACCTCACCCACATCGACCGCAAAACGCTCGACCGCAAACTGGAAGGCATCCTCGAAATTTACGAGAAGTTCGTCGGCGATGATCCGCGCGATACGCCGATGAAGATTTTCCCCGGCATGCACTACACCATGGGCGGCTTGTGGGTGGATTACAAACAGTCGACGAATATTCCCGGCATCTTCGCTGCGGGCGAGGCCGAATACCAATACCATGGCGCCAACCGCCTGGGCGCGAACTCTCTGGTATCGTGCATCTTTGGAGGCTTCGTCTCCGGGCCAAACGCCGTGCAATACGCAAAAAATCTGCAAGACGCGCCCAGCAACGGACACTTTGAGGCCGAGCGCAAACGCCAGGAAGAAACCAATGCGGGCTTTATGAGGTCCGACGGCAGCGAGAATCCGTTCCTGCTCTGGCGCGAACTCGGCGCGCTGATGACCGAGAACTGCACCGTCATCCGCTACAACAAAAAGATTCAAGCCGCCGATGGCAAACTGGTTGACATGCTGCATCGCTTCCAGAAGATCAACCTAAGCGACCGCTCGCAGTGGGCCAACACGACGATCGCCTTTACGCGTCAGCTATACAACATGCTCCAACTGTCGCGAGTGATCGCGCAGGGAGCGGCCATGCGCGACGAGTCTCGCGGCTCGCACTACAAGCCCGATTTCCCTGACCGCGACGACAAGAATTGGATGAAGACCACGAAGGCAACCTTCGCTCCCGATTTGGATGAACCGAAGTTCGAGTTCGAGCCGGTGGATGCGAGTCTCATTCAGCCGCGGCCGAGGAAGTACTGAACAATGCACAAGGGGTCTCAGACCACTTTGGGAATCTTAGCGGCACTTATCCTCGCGCCGCCGGCGTTCGCCGATACGCGGCAAGAAGCACCACCCGCCTCGCGGCAGACAGATCGGACGACGGGGAAAACACCCTCTAAACAGACGATCGAATACAGGAATGCGCGCTATGGTTTTAGTTTTACGCTGCCCGGATCATGGGAAGGTGGTTGCGGATGAGAAGATCAGCGTCAGCGCAGCACCAGTGCCACCGAGCCCGTTGGGGCACAATCGCAAGTACGTGTTTGCTCTTCCCGCTCGTTTCAATTACGGTGATGCGGCAGGCAGGCAAGAAGTACAGGAGATTCTGAGCTAGTACGACCCTCCACGCGTTCTGAACGGTTTTAATAGCGGTGGGCAGGTTCGCTCCCGAAGACGAAGTCGAGATTTAAGTTAGTAGCTAAGGCGAAAGTCTAAATGCCAAACATAAAATCCGTCCTCATAAAAATCAAGCGCCAACTCACCCCCACCGCCAAGCCGTCCTGGGAAGAGTTCGAGATTCCGTACAAGCCGAACATGAACGTCACCTCGGCGCTGATGGAGATCGCGGCCAACCCCATTACCCGCGACGGCAAGCGGACCACGCCTGTCACCTACGATTCGAATTGTCTCGAAGAAATCTGCGGCTCCTGCGCCATGCTGATCAACGGACGCGCCCGCATGGCCTGCTCCGCCCTGCTCGACCACCTCGATCAGCCGATCAAGCTTGAGCCCTTCTCGAAATTTCCTGTGGTGCGCGATCTTGCCGTCGAGCGCAGCGTACTATTCGAGAACCTGAAAAAAGTGAAAGCTTGGGTGCCAGTCGACGGCAGCTACGACCTCGGTCCGGGGCCGCGCGTGACCATGGAGGACCAGGAAAAGGCCTATCCGCTGTCGAGCTGCATTTCGTGTTGCTGCTGCATGGAAGCCTGCCCGCAGTTTAACGAGGACACGGGATTCGTCGGCGCCGCCGCCATCTCGCAAGTGCGCCTGTTCAACACGCATCCCACCGGGCAGGCCCTGAAGCGCGAGCGTCTGTCGGCGCTCATGGGCGACGGCGGCATCCAGGAATGCGGCTACGCGCAAAACTGCGTCGAGATTTGTCCGAAAGATATTCCGCTGACGACGTCGATTTCCGAAGTCGGTGGCCAGGTCATGAAACAGGCGCTCGGCGACCTGTTGCGGAAGTGACCGCGCTTTGCGGAACGTCGGTCCCTTCTGTAGAGACGGGGCTCGCCCCGTCGGCGATCATGCCATCTCCGGACGCGACAACCCGGCGTGTCTACGCGAACTCAGAGGGCGCATGAAATCAACAAATTACCTTCAGGTAATGACCCGTAACTCCCTTAAGTAACGGGGCTTAGACGGATTGCTTCACAAAATTGTTGATCTCTGGTTTAGAATCACAGCACTCATAAGGCATAATGAGGGATTTCCCGCAGGACCGCCGGTTGTTTCAAGTGAAGCAATGAAGCCATCGCCAATGACACAAAGATTCATAACCCGTGAATGGAAAAGCTCCAAATCGCCGGGTGCGTCGGTGGTAACGCTGGTCATGCTTGGATTCTTCCTCACGGTCGTGGCGCCTGGAACCGCTTTCGCTTTGCACCGCGTCGACCGTCGCCACAGGATCCTGCGTCACCTCCGCAGCATACTCTGGAACCCAATGTTCCGTCCGTCGCACGATTCCCTGCTGCGGCAAAACGAAGAAATCGACCGCATCGATCTGCCCCGCATTCAGGACGACGCTGAACTGGAAGCACTCAAGGCGACGGGCGCGCTGGTGCCCATCGAGGAGAGCGAATCTCTGAAAATTGAACGCGGTCTCGATCCCTCTCGCCGCTATTGCCGCCCCTGGACTCGCGATTTTGTTACCGACCTTTCCGAAGTCTATTACCGGCAGTTCCACTCTCAGATCCAAGTCAATTCCGCGGTGCGCACCGTGAAGGGACAGAAGAAACTGCGCCGTCACAATCGCAACGCTGCTCCAGCGGAAGGCGACACAGCGTCTTCGCATCTCGCCGGTGTCACGGTCGACCTCCAGCGACGCGGCCTGTCGAAAGATGAGATCCGTTTCATCGAGCGTTACTTGTTCTACCTGAACGCGCTTGGTCTAGTCGAGCCTGAAGAGGAGCGCCGCCATTGGTGCTTTCACGTGATGGTCTCCGACCGCTACAAAGACTGGCGCCAGACGCAGACGATTTTCCCGCATTCGCCGGTGGAAGAACCTGTCAACGCGCCAGCCATCGGCACTGCTACCTCGATGACGGCCGCAAACTGAACGTCCAGCTGGACTCCGCCTCCGCTACACTCTCCACAGCATGATCGTCCTGATGGCAGGTCTTCCCGGCACAGGTAAAACTACGCTCGCCCGCGAACTGGCCCACCGCACTCAAGGCGCGCTCCTCAGCAAAGATGAGATCCGCGCCGCCCTCTTCTCGCCAGAAGATATCGAATATTCCTTTAAGCAGGACGACTTGGTGATGGAGATCATGCTCGAAGCCTCCCGCTTCCTGCTGCAAAATGCTCCTGCTCGTAAAATCTTTCTGGACGGCCGCACCTTTTCCCGCCGCTACCAGATCAACCGCGTTCTCAAGTTCGCTAGCGAACTCGCTCAACCCTGGACGATCATCGAGTGCACCTGTGCCGAGGAATCCGCTCGTCGCCATCTCGACCTCGAACCCGATCCCGCGCACCCTGCGCACAACCGAACCTTCGCGCTCTACCTTAAAATGAAAGCCCGCTTCGAACCCATTGCCCACACCAAAACTACGATCAACACTGACCAACCGCTTGAGCAATGCGTCGAACAGGCTCTGGCCGCGATCAATGCCGCTTGAGAAATTCGATGGAGCCCCGGGCGTCTCGCCCGTCCACCGGCGCTCCTGCAGCAGCATCGCCGCCGGGCGGGGACGCCCGGCTCTCCACCGTCAAGCGCATCGTATAGAATTCTTGCTCACCATGAACAAGCGACGCCTTGCCATTGCCCTCTTACTTCCAATCGCCTTTGCCGTTGTCGTTCACGCCCAGACCGCCATCAGCAAGACGGCCCGCGAGATTCACAACTCCGCCATCGTCGTCGACACGCATGCCGACACTCCGCAGCGCTTCCTCGACGAAAACTATGACATCGGATCAACCGACCCCAAAGACCTCGGCCACATCAGTCTCGACAAGGCTAAGGCCGGAAACCTGGGCGCCGAGTTCTTTTCCATCTGGGTGGAACCGGAAACCAACCAGGGCCACTTCGCCCGCCACACACTCGATCTCATCGATTCGGTCTACGAGCAAGCGGCCCGCCATCCCGACCGCATGATGATGGCTTTCAGTGTCGATGATATCGAGCGCGCCCACCGCGAGCACAAACTCGCCGCGCTTCTGGGGATTGAGGGCGGACACTCCATCGAAAACGACATTCGCCTGCTCCGCGATTTCTACCGCCTCGGTGTCCGCTACATGACCCTGAGCTGGTCGAACACCAACGAGTGGGCCGACTCTTCCGGCGATATCAACAATCCCAAAGTCGAGCACCACAACGGCCTCACGGACGGCGGCAAGCAGATTGTCCTCGAGATGAACCGCCTCGGAATGCTGATCGATATCTCGCACGTCGCCGACAAGACGTTCTATGACGCGATCGCCATCACCAAGGCACCACTTATCGCCTCGCACTCTTCCGCGCGCGCCCTCACCAATCATCCGCGCAACATGACCGACGACATGCTCCGCGCTGTCGCCAAGAACGGTGGCGTCGTCCAGGTAAATTTCTACAACGCCTTCATCGACGAGAACTACCGCAAGGCGGCCGAAGCGCAAGCCAAAGACCGCGATGATGCCGTCAAGGCCTACACCGACAAACTCAAGGCAGAGGGAAAGACCGTCACCTATCTTGATGCCGACCGTATCGAGCGCGAGTGGGCCGCCAAAATTCCGCGCCCTCCCTTGAAATCGCTGATCGATCATATCGACCACATCGCCAAAGTTGCTGGCATCGATCACGTTGGCCTAGGCTCAGATTTTGACGGCGTCAGCGGCGCGACTCCCGAAGGCATCGACTCCGCCGCTGACCTGCCAACAATCACGCAGGCCCTGCTCGACCGCGGTTACAGCGCCGACGATATTCGGAAGATTCTGGGCGGCAACCTGCTACGCGTATTCCGCGAAGCCGAGCGAGTGAGCCGCGAAATGCAAGCCATGAAATAGAAAAGGAAAGTGGAGCGACGGGCGTCTCGCCCGTCCTGCCGGACGGGGACGCCCGGCTCTCCACCAGCAAGAGGATCGATTGTCGTACAATTAACACTTGCCAAAATACTTACAGGAGCATCCATGCGCACTCTACTGCAGACGCTTGTCCTGATCATCTCCACGTCCCTGCTCGGCGCCGCACAGGCAGCTTCAACTCCGCAGCCA
>Ga0185299_10002897_pt1 | contig 24624 bp, 26 predicted proteins | sample PaiPotPPA55metaG_FD_128002 | JGI IMG/M metagenome (GOLD analysis project Ga0185299, IMG submission 128002) | Iron sulfur acid spring bacterial and archeal communities from Banff, Canada, to study Microbial Dark Matter (Phase II) - Paint Pots PPA... ...
TTATATATATTTTCGAGGCGGCAGCTGAAGGGGAGGCGCAGGTCACCGTTCCGATTCTCCACTCAATTGACCCTGAGTGGACGAAACAACACACCTTTGTCATCACGATTCGTGTCGGACCTGCCCGTCTCAATTCGCTTGGACTCCGCGCATCCTTAAGGCCGGACCAGTCAAACACCGAACCGTGGAGGAATGCGTGGACCAATCTGAGGAACGCGCGGCAGGACTTCGTACCGTTGCTGCCGAGGCTTACCGGTATAGAAGTAGAACTAATGGTGGCCAACCCTGAACCAGGCCGTGACGAGGTTACGATGTGGTTGGCGGGGGAGAGTATTTCGAAGACTGTCACGGTCGCTGAGTGCAGCCACGTCCTGTTCCTTCTTCCCAAGGGTGGCGTGCAAGTCGTGCCGGGTCAGGTTTATAGCATCGTGCTGAACGGTGACCATAACGTCTTCGGTTGGAAGTACGTGGCAGGCGGGTACCCAAAAGGCGAAGCGTCATTGAACGGGAAGCCGCTTTCGCGCGACGCCCACCGCACGTTTCTGTTCCGGACATTCGGTGCGAGTTGAGCATGCTGCAACCGCGAATTACGCAGTCAAGTGATTGAGTGATGCTTGGAGAGAAGCCGCGGATAAAGGTGTGGTATGCGCGGAAAAAGCGGATGCCTGATTGCTTCTGCGCTGAGAGTCGGTGACAGGGCAGCGTTCTAACCAACTGAACTACGTCCCCAACTTGTTTTCATCGGGTTTCGGTAAACCCTTGAATTTCCTGTTTATTCCTACTGCCCACTGAGTCGCCCGCTTGAACCGCTTCCACCCCATTGAGCCGAATTCCGGGGTTTATCGACAGGAAACCGTAAGGAAATACACCCTGACGCGTCCTGACGCAAGCTCTACGATCCGGAGCATCTGTCCATGCCCAAGGGTTAATTGTAACAGAGGCCGGACTGATGTATCAGTGCCTGAGCCCCAGACGAATCTCGAAGCGGGGCTGCCGTCCCCAATCCTGAGGGCTCACTTCTCCAACGGCTACCTCTGCTTCACCAGCGATCCCGGAATACTCCGAGGCTGTCGAGATTTCCCGGTACGGAAGTCAAGACGTTCACACTCATTACCGTTCGGTTATTAACGTAATCGCGATATTTCAACAGTTACGCGAGGAGTCAGCTCTCACCATCCGTTTTGCGGAACAGCAGGTCGTCTTCAAAGAGTGCGTGCATGTACCTGTCGGGGTCAGCTAAGAATCTGCTGCACAGTTGGTAAGGAGCCGATTCTTTGTACGTAATTTCGTGAATCATGCCATCGTCAAAGGAAAGAATTTGAGCCTCAGGGTACGCCAGCAGAATGGGCGAGTGTGTCGCAATCAATACCTGCACGTCGCGGCCATGCCGTAATAAATCGTGCAGTATCACCATGAGGCTTAATTGGCGCTGCGGGGATAATGCTGCTTCCGGTTCGTCCATGACATAAAAACCATCACGGTTGAACTTGCTCGCCGCGAGCGAAATGAACGACTCGCCGTGCGACTGTTCGTGTAAACTCTGGCCGCCATATGCGTCTGACACGCCGAGCGCGTCTATGGCCGTCGCGGTATTAAAGAAACTTTCGGCACGAAGGTAGAACCCGGCCCCGGTACGTTTCGTAAACGCCACTCGCAGAGCGTTGACCAACGGCTCCACTGCACGAACGGTCTCGGTCGTTTCGGCGCGTAGATTTCGGTTTCCGCCTTCCCCGCCAAAACCGTAGTGGATGGCAATAGCCTCAAGCAGAGTGGATTTGCCAGAGCCATTCTCACCGACGAAAAACACTATCGGTTTGCGAACAGTGATTTCCCGCAAGGCCGCAATTGCCGGAACGTTGAACGGATATTCGTTCCAGTTGTTCACTCGTTCCGGTAACACCGATACCTTTTTCAGCGCCATGAGAGATGATAACTGCTGTAACCAGGCGTTAGCACTCGTTGACCCGGTTGTGAGTGTAATGGGGATGTAACGCCAATTGACTGCCGCTATAGAATGATGGCGTGGTGCATTCCCGGCGTGAAATTCCTGTAGTCCAAATCGTAGAATACCGTCTGCTAGGCATCGGTATTGTGATCTGTGGCCTTACCCTATTTGGGGCTGTTCTTCACAAGCTCCGTGGATCGCAGCTTGGGATTGCGGAGTTGCTGGTACTAGTCTTCGCCGGGGCAATGACAACAGCCTTCCTTTGGTACGGCTGGTACCTCATCAAGCAAGGGGTTCGAGACAAACGGTGAAGCTTTCCCCGCTCATTGCCTCTCAATTACGGCGTTGTGAGTGAAATCGGGATTTTTCAACAACCACGGCCCCCGATTTCGCCGGTGACAACGCGTTTGTGAGTTTGCGACATTCACTTTCCCCTGGAAGCGATGCTGCCAATTCGCCGAGGAGTACAACAATATAGAGGGCTCAGAAACTTGACCATCATCACCTCCTGGGTAAGAAAGGAACCTAATGTCACGATTTGTGCGACGAGGCTCGCAGTGGATTCAGATCGCGGTACTTGGACTGCTCACAGTAGCATGTTCGTCGACTGGTCGTCAGATACCCAAGATGTCACCCGCAGCGATTGAGGACAAGGCATTCGGACTCGAGCCAGCGTATATCGTGTCGGTGAACGTGCCCTCGGAGGCAGCGGAGAAGGTTTTGGGCAGTATTACCAACTCGGTTCCATTGGAGTATGGAAAGTACGATCACGTCGCGTTTCGTTCCGCGACAGGAGTGGAACAGTTCCGTCCGCTGCAGGGATCGCGGGCGGGTGAGCAAGCGGTGCTGTCGGCAGTTCCAACGACCCGCATTACGTTCGCTATTCCGGAAGACGTCAACATCTTGCACAAAGTTATCGCTGCCGCTCGGTATGCCCATCCATACGAGGAGCCTGTCGTCCATGTGGAGACCGGCTGGATGAGCCGAGCCAAACCCGCCGGCGATGAGTCGAATCCCAATCGCTGGTGGAATCGACCGCAACCGTCACCAGAAAAGGGATCAGCAGCACGATGAAGATGTCAAGGGGCTTTGTTCCTGACACACTGGTCCTGATTTCGCGTGAAATCTGTGTCGCGGGCTAGTCGCGGGCAAACCGGATGTAATTGTTGAGAACAGGCACACTCAGAATCCCGGTCAATGAAATGGCGATTTAACTCCAATCTCAACTTGGCCAGCGTTTAGCCATGTCTGTTGGTTACAATTCAAATTTGCGTGCAGGACAGGCGCCAACTTCGCAGGACAGAGCTGATAGAGGGAATAAGCCGTCATCGTCGTGTGCTCCACGCGTTGAACTTTGCACGAGGCAGAGCAAAACCGGCAATAAAGGACAAGATTGCCACCCGAATTCAGGAATTCACAAAGGAACTCGAAAAAATGGAAACGGAGTTGCACGACCTGAACGTGCAGCAGATTCGGAAGGAATTGTCGGGCGGGTAGGTCGGTTCTGAGCGTTTGACCGGCCAATCTGAGTGACCGAGATGCAAAGAGAGCTACAACAACAATCCAATCGCCCCGTAAACTGAAGAGACATGTAACCGAAGAACTTCGCCCTGATTCCATGACCGAAAGAATCACGACCACAGCGGATGTTTATCAATTCGTAGAGAGACTCAAAACCGCGAGCCAACAGGACGGCGCAGTGGAATTGAACCGACAGCTTGACCATGCCACGCGATTGGGCAGCTCCAGCCTTGAGATGTTGGGAGCCATTCGGCAAGCGGTCGTCGGGAACCTGAGCGATGTTGAACGCCTGCTCGGCTCGGACGGAAGGTTATGCGCTGACCAGGTGGTCGCCTTCGTAAATAAGGCGTTCGGTCAATGACCACGTGGCCGCCGACAGGGACTCCGAACCCGGTTGCTAGCGCAATCGGGATGTTTCGCCAACTGTCCTGTCTCTGTCGATTCCTGACCACAGCGAATATGCGAGCTTCCTCCTTCGGAAGGCGATGAGGGATAATCGACAGGAGTGAAGAAACGATATTCAGTTCGGATACTCGTCCTTTGCCTGCTAATGCTGGGTGTCAGGATCTCTTCGGCTCAGACTTTGACCTCTACCATTGAAACTGTTTTAGGCTCAGCAGACAACAACATTCCGGGCACGGACTTCAGTTTTGGGGGAATTGCCGGATTGGCGATAGATTCCTCCGGCGATGTCTTTTTTACTATTCAACCGCTCAGCCGGGTGTATCGCCTCGGGATCGACGGCCAAGTTACTGTTTACGCCGGCAGTGGTGCGCGAGGTCAATATCATGATGGCGTTGCGGCAACCGACTCGCCACTATTGAATCCGGCAAGTCTGGCAGTTGACGCGACAGGCAACCTATATATTGCTGTGCCAGATGCTCTTCTGCGCGTCAACGCCAATACTGGCATCCTCTCGACTGTGTTTACGACGCCATACCGACCACTAGGATCGCCCTCCGTGATTCGGGGTGTGGGCCGGATGGTCTTCGGACCCTCCGGCCGGTTGTACTTTTGCGATGACCTCCAGATCAAGAGCTATTCCTTCGGGTCCGGCTCGGTGTCTGTGATAGCGGGAAATGGAAAACGTGGAGCAACTCAGGTTGGGACGCACGCCACGTCGACTCCCTTAAAATACCCGCAATCGATAACTGTAGGCGCAGACGAAACCGTTTACTTCTCAACCTTGGAGCCTGCCGTATATCGTGTAGCACAGACAGGTAAGCTTGAGTCGATTGGTATTCGCCTTCCGAATGAGAACCGCGAACTCAACGACTACGATAATCCTCACTCCATCGGCGTAGATGAGCTGGGTCATCTTTTCGTTGCGCAGGGTAATCGATCGAGAATCCTGAGGATCGATCTGAAATCCGGTTACGTGTCGGTCTACGGCGGGACAGGCAGGCAGAGATTCAATGGCGATCGGATTAATGCGAGTCTTGCCAATATCAGCGCCCCTACCAACCTGGCGGTCGATTCTGCCGGCGAGCTCGTCGTTGCCGAACAAAACCGAATCAGACGAATCGGTGCCTCCAGCCAGATGATCGAAACAATCGTTGGGAATGGCCTGCCGTCTTCGGCGGCGCAGACTGGACCCGGACTTCGGGCACAATTGTGGGAACCAGCAAATGTTGTTCCCGCGCCCGGCGGCTTCGTGTACGTCACAAGCAGCTTCAGCCAACGCGTACTACGAGTGGATCCCGGCGGCAATGTCATAACCGTGGCGGGTGGTGGCGACCCTGTGCGGTTCCTGGAGCCCGGACCAGTCTCGAAAGTGTCGATAAGCTATCCGCAGGGTCTTTGGGTCAGCGAGTCCGGAGAAATCTTCTTTTCGGATAACGACAATCGAATCATCCGCCATCTTGAATCAGGACGGATCGATAACTTCGCAACGACGCCGAAGAACTCCAATTCATTTGGTCTATTCCTTTATTACGCTGCAGCGTTGGTCGCCGATGCTGATTATTTTTACTTATCCGATCCGAATGGCCACCGAGTGTGGCGCATCTCGCGCTCTGGTGGGAGTGTCGAGCCTTATGCCGGAACCGGGTCCGACACAAAGACCTCCGAACGAGAAGATGCACTCTCTCTGAGACTGGCCGCGCCTTCTGGCCTCACACTGGACTTAGCCGGTAATCTTTTCATTGCTGACGGCGTCATGAACGGTAAGCAGGGTCGCATCCTTCGTGTGGAAGCAGGCTCAGGTCGCGTTACCACGATCCTTTCAAATCTGCGCCAGCCGTCGGGTCTCGCGTTTCAATCTCCCGAGAACCTCTGTTTCGCCGAATCTGGTGCTAACCAAATTCGCTGCGTCAGTCTGGCGAATCGTTCAATCCGGTTGATCGCCGGCATTGGGGCAGCTGGTTACAGCGGTGATGGAGGCCCAGCGGAATGCGCGCGACTGAATCGGCCATCTGGGATCAACTTCGATCGGGCAGGCCGACTCTATATTGCAGATACAGGCAATCAGCGCGTAAGACTGGTGCGTCTCGGCGAGCATATCGCTTCGTGTCGCTAAACTACCTGACCTGCGAGAGAGTGATTTCATCCGCGCGTAACTTTTAACTGTCGAAACAGGAGTTAGCACTCATTGAGAATTTTCGGTAACAGTGCAGGGAGAGCGCAACGCAAACTAGGTTTGCTTGTGAGCAAAGTAGTATTGCTTCTCTTTGCCCCAGCCCAGCACTCTTGCTTGGTAGAGCACTCTGCGCTCCTGCACTTCTCTTTGGTAGACCCTCTCCCACTCCGGGACACCCGGCGTTCTGGTTCGATCCGTCCGGCTGCGGCGCACCATTCGGTCTTGCAAAACTCTCGCCGGATGCGTGAACAACCGCTCATACTCTTCACGTTCTGCGCGGGGGTCAAAACGTACCTGCGGCTGATGAGTTGCGGATTCCCAGGGGAACCATGGGGATGTTCTATGCATGAGAGTCTTCTGAGCGATTCGCAATGCGATATGCATCCGGTGACGGCAAGCAAGGATCGCTACAACATTGTAGTAGAGCAGGTTGGTCGGAAGTAGCTTCCGCAAACTGGCGATTTCACTAAGAACCCGAAGCGCCTTCTCAATTAGTGCAATCGCGATTTATCGCCAACTGACAATAGTTTCCGAGTAACCGACTAATCGAGACCTAGCGAAAAGCGGAGTAGCACGCGGAATTGCAGGTGATCAATCGGAGTCGTCAAGTTCAGAAGTTTTGTACTGCGCTGAAATGCACATGTACCATGAATGGAGGTTTCGCCGGAATCAAAAATGACGACGGGAACAGTGCAAAAAGGTCCACTGATTTGGCTGGGATTGATGGTGCTGGTTGTCCTTTTGGGGCTGTGCACCATCTTCGCGTCAGTGGTGACGGCCGCACAAGCTTGGCAGGAACACGCCCAGGCGCGATGGCCGGAGGTGACGGCGCGCGTTGACAGATGCGGCCTAAGTAAGTCGAGCAGCGGTCCGCGGAGGTACTACATCGATTGCCGATTGAGCTACGCGGTAGGCGCTGAGCAGAATGCGACGAATGTCTATTCGACCAAAGTTCCTCCGGCGGAAGTTCGGCAATACCCGCCCAACCAGATTGGGCCGTTCGAAGAGTGGGTGGACCAGCATCCGCCGGGGACGCCGATCGTCGTGCACTACGATCCCGCCCACCACACGAAAGTAGTGCTGGTGGCGGACTACATGCCGCGCGGCGGACCGCGAACTCCGAACAATGTGAAGCTACTGGAATTTCTGGCAGGAGGCTTCCTGGTCCTGCTGGCGATTGCACGAATCACACGCCCGCGATCCCTTTGGAAAAGCGGAAGTTCTTCAATGCCGCTGAATCCATAGGCAGTCGCGTTTCCGTCAAGTTCCGATTCAAGGGGCAAATCGGAAACTGCGATAGCTTCTGGATTACGGGCAAACCGGAAGTAATCCACAGCGGGAAAAGCTAGGATGTGGCAGGAGTTTGGATAGTTTACGTAACCAGGCGATTTCACTCTTTGAGAATTGGCCAGTGGTCAGTAAGCGTAATCGGGATATTACGTCAACCACGGCATAATTCCGGTTGGCCGACATCTGCGCGATCTACGAGATTGACGACAAGAGCGGCGAACCGAGACTTAACCACTCGCGGTTCCCAGAAGAAAAAACAGCCGCCTAACATTAGGCGGCTGTTGTAAAGCGATTTCCTGCCTGAATCCTACGGAGTCACCGTGAAGCTCGTCGCACTCGTGGCAATCCCGCCTGGCGTGGTGATTGCGATCCTCCCGGTCTTGGCACCGGTCGGCACTGCCGCCGTTACCTCGGTGTCGGAGTTTGCCGTGAAGCTAGTGGCTAGCACTCCGCCGAAGGTCACCTTCGTTGTGTTGATGAGCCCGGTCCCCTTGATCGTTACCGATGTTCCCACCGGACCGCTGGAAGGGCTGAAACTCTTCACCAATGGTGTCACGCGGTAGGGTTTATTGCTGTTCAGTGTGCCGCTCAGCGTCACCACGCTCACCAAGCCAGTGGTCCCGGCGGGAACGACTGCCTCCAGGTAAGTGTCTAAAACGACGTTGTAGGTCGCGGGTGTTCCACCGAAGGAAACGCTGGTTGTTCCGGTGAATCCCTGGCCGAGAATGCCTACGCGGTCTCCGACCTTCCCGGTCGTGGACACCAGTCCGGCGAAGGGCTTCATGCCCGGCTCGGAGAAGCTGTAGAAGGTGCCGGTGCCAGTGAAAGGCCCGCCGTTCTCCTCGGTGATGGTGCCGCCCTCCCCGGTATCGCCATACACCACACCGTTGGTGTGCTGCAGCAAAGTAAGTTGCGGATACCGGCCTGAAGTCAGGCGGCTGAACGTGAAGGGGACAGAGAAAATGAAATTCTTGTTTTGCGGTGTAAGTTGATAGAGAGTTCCATCGCCGGTGGTTGCTTCCACCGCAGTCACACCATAGAGGCTGCCATCGGACGCCGCGAGTACCCCACCAAGGGGGTCGCTGCCGTCCGTGGTGCCGTTAAGGTCGTGCAGAATCTTTATTTTGCCTCCGGGTGTGAGTTGGAAAACGACACCACATCCATTCCCGCCGCATGCGGTCAAGTCGCTGCCGCCCGCGGAAGTTGTGCCGTAGAAATTCCCATCGCTGCCTTGAATCAGCGCGGCCTTAGGGATGGTGCCATTCACGTTGTCAAAACTGTAAATAGTTTTTAATTTCCCCTTACTGGTCATTTGGAAGACTGAACCGTAACCATAGGCGCCACCTCCCGATGTAGTTCCATAAAAGTTGCCATCCGTCGCTTGCATAAGCGGAGCGGTGGGGTAAGCGAAGCCTGGCAACGAGTAAGAAGTGATCGAATAAGGTGGCGTAGGAGCCATCCTGTAAACAGTGCCTGTGACCGCGCCCCCCTGCCATGTGGTGCCATAGAAATAGCCGTCGCTACCCTGAATCGGAGGTGCGGTGGGGAATGCTCCGTCGGTGCCATTGAACTCATGAAGAGTCGTCAGATCTCCCCCGGTGGTGATCATGAAAATGGTTCCGTAGTTATGGGCGCCGCCGGCTTTTGTTGTGCCGTAGAGATTCCCGTCCGTCCCGAGCGTTACTCCGCCATCAGCCGCCGATCCAATGTGTGTTCCCCCCAAAACTCCATATCACCTTCACATTGCCGGATGGGGTCATTTGATAAACGGTGCCCCCTCCGAAATTACAATCCCCGCCTACGTCGCTAGTGCCATAAATGTTGCCGTCGCGCGCCTGAGCGAGAACGCCAGAATAGACGGGTGAGGCCGGTTCGCCTACGCCATTCGTGTCGCAGGCGTCCTCACTGTCAAAAACGTGGAGCACGGTCAAGGCCTGGGCGTTTGCGCGAGTTGACGGCGCGAAAGCCAATGCGAGGACGGCAATTGCGAGCATCAGCACGCGGGATGGTTTGGCTGGCTCGGAAACTTCAGAGAGAGACATGCTGGTTTGAGACATAATTATCCTTTTAATCTAGAACTTCCATTTCGGTGCGGGAGGCCAATAGTTATGAGCCTCCGGTCTGAGTCCGAACGAGTGAATGAAAGCGATTTATTGGAGTGTCTCTTTCACAATCGCCGGGGTGCGATTGGTACTTTTCCACAACCCCAATTTTTGCACCGAGTGTGAGTATACACGTGTCGTCTGTTCGGCATCGGACGAGGGCGTTACGACTTAAGGGCAACTTGGAGCCCTCGGAGCCAGATTTGAGCAATCCGGCTAAATCTGAGCAAGCCGGTAATAAAGAGCCCAGCTCGAATGATTGAGGATCATGACCACAGCCTGTTGGACAAGTTTGTCTTCTAGAGCCGGGATCGCTAATGGACGTTGCCGTCCATCTGCTTTCTCTATGTACACTCTTCTTGAGGGTTTCGCTCGATAGGATCCGCGATGAACTCGGCCATGAAGATCGATCAATCGATCCTCCAGTCCGTTTTCATACTCTTGCCAAGTAACCCCGTCCACTCCCGGTGCGGCTTTCCTCTTGAGGGAGTAAAAGCTTTCCCGCAGCAGATCAACGGTCAGATGGTGGAGCAAGGCGGTGAACTTCATCTCCTTATTTTCCCTTGCTGCTTTCCGCACGCCAGCCAGCCCCTGGGACACGCCCTTCCCGCTCCGTGTCGGGTACGTGTTAGGTTGACCAGCGTTCTCCCTTGCCGCTCATTCTGCTCGACATCGGGATGGCAGTTCTTGCGGTGCTATGGGTATTTCTCATTCCCGGACATTGGCCTCGCGCCATCGGCATAATCGCCGTTTTCCTTGTAATTACGTTTATCAGCACGAAGCTAGACGGACATTATGAACGAACGGGGCAAGCAGTACGGATTTCGCGAGCGAGAGTCGCCGTTAAGTTCCCCCAAGGTTTGCCCCTTCCCATGTTGGCGGCGCGTCTTTCATTCTTTGTCACCGTTGGCATCATGGTTATTTTCGGTGTGGCCCCAATTGCTGATTTGACGGCGAGACACGGCATCATCGCGTGTGTATTTGCGCTGATTGGTGTCGCTGTCCTAAACCTTGGCCTTGAGCACCATTATGTCAATACGGGCCAAGCGAAGGAAATGCAAGTATCGAACAGGCGGGACGTTTGAGACCTGTGGAATGCAGGGTCGCCCGTCCCTAACTGTTGAAACATCCCCATTACACTCATAAGCCGCGAAAAAGGCGAATAGAAGGCGCAAAGTTGTGCTATCGCCTCATAACAATTACCGGAATTGATAAAACAGGATTTCACCGTTGAAGCTGATAGTTGACTACAATCTGGGTCCTAACAGCGACAGGTTGCCCAAGTAGCAAGTAGGGCCTGTACTTCCATTGGCGTACGGCAGCAACGGCAGAACCCGCCAATTCAATCGGGCCGTCCAGCAGCTCAAGGTCTGTAATGTCGCCAGCTTTATCGATTTCGGCTTGCAGCACAACCGTGCCCTGAATGTATGCCCTTCGAGCCTCTTCGGGGTAAATGGGAGCAACCTTCTTGATCAAGAGGCCGGTCGTGACTCCGCTCGAGACCTTTACTCTCTCTGGCCGTCCTTGGACCGGCTTTGAGGGGCTGTCGTCCGCGGCGCCATCCAGCCCCGCCGATTGGACGGACTCCGGCGCACTTCGCGGAGGCAAGAGTACGATCGAGTTGAGAGTTGCGACAATCGCCGCGAGTCCTTTCTCGTTCGGCGCCCCCGCGCTCCAGATCAACAAATGGCGATTGGCTACAGTGCAGATAACGCACTGATGGCGTCCCCAATGTCCGTGAGCCACATTGACACGGAAGTAGCTGCGGCCCGCTGCCGAGAACTCCACAACACCGCTCTCAGGCTTGTCTTTGTTGTCCTGTGAGTGGGCAATCATCGCTTCGAGGCTCTTCTGGCAATCGGTGGCTGGCTGGCGGTAAGCGACGAGCGAAAAGAGAAGACTAGTCGCCGATAAATCCGATTTGGGAACATAGACGGCGGCGAGCAGAACGTCGAAGCTCTGAGGAGAATTGGAGGATTCGACCTTTTTACGAAACAGTTCGGTGGCTCGAACCCAATCATTTGAAAGCGGGTAAACAAGACCGAAATCAGCGAGCGACGGACTTGACTGTGCTGGCTCGGCGGCTTTGGTGACGGTCAGCGAATGAGCCACTAGCGCGACCATCAAGACCAGGCAGGCGCGTGAGAGTGTGACCACCGAAAGCTCCTGTTTGATACAGAGGGAGGATACGACACTCGCGCGTGCGATTCTAGTCTATCCCCGATCACTGGTGATAAATCTTAGTTCCCTATCGACAAGTGCGCCGGCGCTGAGCGTCCGCGTGGCCCCAAGTGCTTCCCGCTGGGGCACTTGCGATAGGGGGATTTGGATGAAGCCGCTGGCGTTTGCGGCGGATGCGGGCCGGTCATATCTTTATTAATGGGTATTGAATGGTCGTTTCGCCGTTTGATCGCCTCAGGAGTGCCAGAAGCCAGATCGTCGAGAAATGTAGGTACTGCACAGCGAAGCCTATTATCGCTCAAACACAAATCTTGTAGCTGAGAAAATAGCCGGCCAGCGAACACGCGGTAGCGTCCGCCGCGCCAGCGGCTTCGTCCAAATCGCGATTTCACTCACAACCCAGAAGCATTTCTCAGTTAGTACAAGCGCCTGGTTACAACTGTTACGGGGCGGCCACGGAGTTCCCCAGAAGTTTGTCGCGGAGATATCGTCGCGGCTTGCGCGCTGTGGATAACAAGAGCGCGGAGGAGCTTCGAGAGAAGAGCTCAATGGAAATTGCTGATCAGGATGACATCGCTGCTCTGATTGCCCTTGGCCAGCAGCAACTGTTTGCCGTTGCGGGCCCAGGTGAAATCGAATATGCGGCCGGAGGAAAAATTGGTGAGCTGGCGCGGCTCTCCGCCGGTCAGCGGTTGCTCCCAGAGGTTGGTGGCCCCTTTTCTCGTGACCAGATACTGGAGCGCTTTCCCGGAGGGCGCCCAGCGGAGCCCGACGGCACCGATCGGAGGTGCGATCGTAAACTGGAGTGGTCCGCCGGTAGCTGAGGCCACTCCTACTTTTGTCATGAGGAGTGGACTCTCCTCCTGGTAGAGGAACGCCACCTGACTTCCGTCGGGCGAAACGCGCACTAGCCAGGCGCGGGGTGTTCCCGCAACCGACAAGATCTCGACTGTCTCTCCCCCTTCTGGCGGCATCCGGTAGAGCTTCTCTTTCAAGGTGTAGAAAATCCACTTCCCGTCGGGCGAGCAATCGGAGTATTCGACTTTATCTAAGCGCTTGATGAGATTGGAGCCGTCGGCGTCCGCGCGCCAGAGCTCAATCTTGCCGTCGGTATACCGGTCGAACACCACGTAGCGGTCACCGCACGAAGAAACGGAGAGCAGGTTGTGCGTCTGTGGAACAAGGACGGCCCGCTCGCTGCCATCGAAATTCATCAACCACAGATCACCGTTACTGCCCACTGCGAGCAGCTTCCCGGAGGAGGCGGGTGCTATGGTCGAGTAGGCAGTTTCACCGGACGTGACTTGTCGGGCCTGCGCTTCATCGGTCGAAGGCTCCGTCCAGATATCGGAAATGCGAGCGCGCTGAATCGTCGCCAGCATCTTGCCATCGCGGGTCAGATCCAGAGCGGCGCTGTAATCCGAGAGGTCATTGGTGAAACGATGCATCTGGCCGCTTGGATACTCTATCGCCTGTAGTTGGCCTCTGCCGAGCGTGGTCTCGCCGACCGTCGCTACGAGAGCATCTCCGTCGCGCATCCAGACGGGACGGCCCACAAATCTTCCGCCCAGGGGAGCCAGTTGCCGCACTTTGCCATCTGCAATGTCGACGATGTTCACGGCCCAGTTTGAGTCTTTGCCGACGCCCAAGGAGGAGATAGCAATCGACTTTCCGTCCGGTGACCAAGTCGGCCCGTACTGAAACACGGACGATCCAGGCAAGGCAACCAGCAACCGCTCACCGGAGCTGTCCGCCTGAGCGATACGGACTTCAATCGTCTCGTTCTTGGGGACGCCACGCTGAAACACGAACTGCTTGCCATCGGGGGAGAAGTCGACGGGCGCATCAATGTCGCGAATGAGCTGACGTGCGGATCCACCCAGTACTGGCATTTGGTACAGGTAGCGGTACTGAGAAGTGGTTTTGTCGGAACGCACGAAATAGATGTAGTTCCCGTCGGGGGCAAAGGTGACTCCGGCGAACTCGACCAAATCGGGAGCAAGCACTTGCACATCGCTGCGGGTGGCCGCGTTTTGCACCCGCAGACTCTGGTTCTCTCCATCGCGCAGGACATAGACGATGTATTGGCCGTTGGGCGAGATCGCGACGGCGGTAGCCTTCCCGTTGTCGGTAAGCTTGGTGATCTGCATGTCCTGCAGATCGAAGCCGCGCTGCCGCGTGTGCCATTCGTAGCCGCCCAGGACGAGAAGAACGAGCAGCGTCACGACGCCAACCGCCATCCAGCCTTTCGGCCCACTGCGCTTCACGGCATCAGCGCCGGTTGCAACCCCGCCGGAAGAGACTGCAGCGACGCTGCGAGAACTGGTGGCGACCGGGGCGGTCCCGCTCGCAGCGTGCTGGCGGCCTGAGGTGGTGTCGCGTTTCAGACGCTTCAGGTCCGCCCGCAGCTCGGCTGCGCTCTGGCAGCGCAAGTCGCGATCTTTCTCCAGCGCCTTACGGATGATCTCCTCCAGCTGTGGGGGCACCGCGGGATTGAACTGCAACGGCGAGATGGGATCGTGATTCAGGATGGCGTCAAAGATCACCGCCGAAGTGGCGCCTTCGAACGGCACCCTGCCAGTCGTCATCTGATAGAGAACTGCGCCCAGGCTGAACACGTCGCTGCGTGCATCCAAGTGCTTGCCGCGGGCTTGTTCCGGCGACATGTAGCAGACCGTGCCCACCGCGACCCCGGGGCTGGTCAGGAAAGCTTCGGCGGTCGCGACCGTGACTGCGGTCGCGGCTTGTGGTTCCATGACCATTTTTGCAAGGCCGAAATCCAGAACCTTCGCATGCCCGCGCTTGGTGACGAAGATGTTCCCAGGCTTGATGTCGCGATGAATGATTCTCTTGCTGTGCGCCGCATCGAGCGCGTCAGCAATCTCGATGGTGAGGTCGAGCAGCGTATTCAGCTCCAGCGGACGGCCCGCAATGTAATTGTCCAGAGCGACGCCTTCCACCAGTTCCATGACAATGAAGGCGCGGCCTTCGTGAGTGCCGAAATCATGAATCGTACAGATGTTGGGATGATTGAGCGCAGAGGCGGCGCGCGCTTCCAGTCGAAAACGCTCCAGACTCTGCGGATCGCGAGCGACCTCCGGCGGGAGAAACTTGATGGCAACCCAGCGGCCGAGGTTCGTGTCCTCAGCTTTGTAAACCACCCCCATTCCACCGCGGCCCAGCTTCTCGACAATGCGGTAGTGCGAGATGGTCTGACCGATCATGGAAGTCGTCCAATGTTAGGCAGGGTGCGGGGGCAAGTCAATCAAGGCCGTGGAGTTGGCGCGATCTGAAAAGGATTGTTGTTGCAAAATCTTAGTTCCCTATCGACAAGTGCGCCGGCGCCGTGTAGCCGCGTGGACCCGACTGTGTCCCGCCGGGGCACTTGCGATAGGGGGATTTGTACGAAGCCGCTGGCGCGGGGGAGCTATGGGTATTGCATGGGCGATTCGAGATTTGTTCGTCGCAGGGTTGGGTTGCGCGGACTGGTAAAAGATGTCGGCATGAGTGTTGGTAGGTCCGAAGAGGCGATCCTGCCTCTGGGCGTCACCCTAATGCAGCGACCGGATGGAAGTGCGAGTATGGTTTCTTCCCCAGACGAAGACGCCAGCATAGGTCGGGTTTTTCAGGATGCCAAAGATACGGGGATAGACCGGCTCGATCCAGCCATAGTGCGGATAGTTAAGGATAGTGGATCGTTGCGGTGCTCAAAACACGGGTAATGTGTGGGTGCTTTGCAGGAACCCGATGCCACTAACGTTGCAGGACTCCGCACTTGGAACTCGCTTGGCCGCTTCGTCCGGCGCGGCGAACGGGACATTTTCATTCTCGCTCCGATGGTTGGCAACAAACACAAGAAAAATGAGAATGCGGAACAGAATGCGGGATGCCAAAGAAACTCAGCCCACGTTGTACGGATTCAGGGCCGTGTATGTCTTCGAAGGATTATCTCGTGATTTGCGGCCGAGCCTCTGTGCGCTCGATGTATGCCGCCAGTGCCACTTTAGAAAGTCCCCTCGATAGCAGCAAGCACATCATCGCTCAATTCCTCCGCACTGTGCAATGCTCCCTGATGCAGGGGTTCCAGCTATCGGCTTTCCATCTGGGATTTCTGCTGGCCTCATGCACCGACGCCGCACCAGTTCTTCAATCTCATCAATGACTTAGAAGAAAGAAGAAGAATTTACATCGCGGCCCGGCGTCTTTTTTCGGCATTCCCGCGTACGTATCGGTAGCATGAACGCGACTGCCTGCTATTTCATGAGTGCGATGGCCGACGAAAACACTGAGATCGCTCGTGGCCTTCGACGTCGCGATCCTGACCTCCTCGACTACCTCATCGAGAAGTACCAACACCGTCTTCTGCGCTATCTCCTATACCTGACCGGGCGCCGCGAGATGGCCGAGGACTTCTTCCAGGAGACTTGGATCCGCGTGCTCGAACGCGGCAGCCAGTACGACGGCCGCCATGAATTCAGCACCTGGCTTTTCACCATCGCCCGCAATCTGGTCATCGACGACCTCCGCCGCAAGCGGCCAGCCAGCCTCGACAGCCTGTTGGATGTAGACGGTGCCGCCCCGTTCGACCTTCCCGCCACCGGGCAGCCTTCTGCGTTTGATGCGACGGTTCAACGCGAGCAGAACGAACAGATTTCTGCAGGCATGCAGCACATCTCAGCCGAATACCGCGAAAGTCTGTTGCTTCGTTTTCAGGAAGGGATGTCACTGGAAGAAATTGCTACCGTAACCGGCGCTCCTTTGGGTACGGTGAAATCGCGCATCTATCGCGGCTTAACCGCTCTGGAACCGTGGGTGAAAGGAGCCCGCTTGTGAACCCTGATTTTATAAACAATGATGCTATGAATTCCGATCCTCATCAACGGGCGCGACTTCTCATCTCTCTGTCTGGCCCAGAAGCCTCAAATCCAGAGCGATCGTGGCTTGCCGCACATCTGGAGTCCTGCCCATCCTGTCGCGAGTTCGCCGACAGCACAGGCCAGACCATTCGCTCGCTGCGCGGGCTCTCCATTACCGCCGGCGCACGTCTCGTGTCCACGACCCAATTGCGCGTGCGCCAGCGGTCGCTGGACTTGCAGCGCCGGCAAGAACGGTTCTGGATGATCTGCACTTGTTGTGCAGCGGTAACTTTCTGCAGCGCCATCACCGCGGCTGTACTGTGGCGCGGGTGTGCCTGGATGGGCCAGCAGGCCCGCTTGCCCGCGCCGCTTTGGGAAGGTGGCTTTCTCGTGATCTATTTAATGCCCGCGGTTCTGGTGGGAATTCTCCTCCTGGCGCGGGGAACCTTTCTGGCAGATTACAACGGTTCATATCAGGATTGGTCGTAGCATGCATGACCCGCGAGTTGCACAAGAGCGCATTTGATTTGCGGGGGGAAACGCACTTTGGAGGTTTGAAATGCCAGTCAGAAATGAAACTTCGACGCGCTTTATGGATGAGATCCGAATCATCTCGCCGTGGGCTTATTTCTTCGCATTTCTCGGCTTTGCCGCAGCGGGGGCGGCGATCGTCTTTGCTACTCTCACCGACAAAACCGGCGATCGTTTTTATACGCTGCCGGTGTTGCTGCCGCTCGGACTCCTCGGAGGAATTATCATCGCCTTTTACGTCCTGCTCATCGGCTACGTCAACGGCGACGCCGCTCGCCGCGGCATGAGCCGTCTGGGTTGGACCCTGCTCGCAATTTTCATCCCCCACGCTCTCGGTATCGTTCTGTACTTCGTTTTGCGGAAACCCCGGACTTTGAACTGCCCACAATGCAGCGCGGTCGTCGAACTCGGCTTTGGTTTCTGTCCTCGATGCCGGTGCCGATTAAATGCCGTGTGTCCGAAGTGCCAGCGCAGCGTGAATGCCAGTGACAAATTTTGTCCCTATTGCGGCTGCGACTTTGGGGCTAGTGTCAACCCTGTTTCCGTGCCGGTTCCCAGTCAGAGTTGAGGGGGAAGAATGCGATTGCCAATATTGTTGTTTCATATTTGCGCTGGGACCATAGGGCTGCTGTCTGGCGCCGTCGGGATAGCCGTCCGCAAAGGTTCCCGCCAGCATCGTGTGGCTGGCAACGTATTTTTTGTGTCCATGCTGAGCTTGGCCGTTAGCGCGGTGTACCTGTCGTTCATGAAGCACCAAATCAGCAATGTTTTTGGCGGCACTCTAACTTTCTATATGGTTGCGACGGCATGGTTGAGCGCCAGGCGTAGAGAGGGAGGAACGGGCATCTTCGATTACGTTGCTCTTCTGGTTGCGTTGGCGGTCGGGGTCTGCGAGGTGACCTATGGGTCAGAAGCAGCGCTTAGTTCAACCGGATTGAAGGATGGGTACTCCCCCGGGGTGTACTTTGGCTCTGGGTTTGTGGCTCTGCTTGCCGTCGCGGGCGACGTTCGCATGATCGTGCGTGGTGGCATTTTCGGTGCTCAGCGCATCGCGCGACATGTCTGGCGGATGTGCATTGCGTTGTTTGTCGCCTCGGGATCCTTTTTCCTGGGACAGGAACAAGTATTTCCGGCGGCCGTTCGCAACACGCCCATACTTCCTATCCTCACTTTCCTGCCAATTGTAATCATGATTTTCTGGTTGCTGCGCGTTGGCCTTACAAAGGCATACAAAGGAAAGTGGATGCCGCGCAGAGGCGATGGTTCCTCCGGCATTATTTGGCGGTTGATGGGCTAACCTTCCGTAATCCAGTCGGGTGATGGGCGACAATCATACCTCCCGACCGGAAAGAATACTTGGCGCCGGACAGTCGGGTAAGGTTTGCCGACGACTCACCCAAAACCTAGAATTAGGTCCGCGAAGGCCATCCTCATTCGTACATCAGCGCTTCGAGCGGGCTCACTGAGGCAGCCTTGCGAGACGGCAAAACCGAGAAGGCGAGGTTGAGGATCACGGCAACGGCAAGAGCAAACGCGGCGGTGCTCCATTGGAACACGAAAGGCAGTCCAACCGACTGGCTGACGAGGTGAGAAGTCGGCCATGAGACTGCCGCGCCGAGAAGGCTTCCAGTCACAGCGAGAGTGGCGGTTTCGACCAACACCTGAAGGAAAATGTCATTCCGAGTCGCGCCGAGCGCGCGACGGGTGCCGATCTCGTGTGTCCGTTCCTTCAGTGCAATCCAAGTGATCGCGACGATCCCGAGGCCAGAAACCGTCAGTGCACTGGCAGCGATCCATCGTAGAAAAAAGTCCAGGCGCGAAGTCGCTGCCAACTGGGTGTCGAGCAATGTTTTCTGGTTCTGGATCTGAAAATCATCGGGCTGGTTCTGCTGGATATGATGCAAGCTGTGTAACAGGGAGCGCGTCTGGGCGGCAGCGGCGTTCATGGAATCCGTCGAATCCATTTCAATCACAATTCCACTGTAGTGATCGACGTTCACTAGCCGGCGCATAGCCGTTGTTAGCGGTACGTACACTTGGTTGTCTTCATTGCTTATGTCCAGTCCTTGACCGCGTTCCGCCAGGACGCCGACGACCACGAATGGCGTTCGGTTGATCATCACGTGCTGTCCAACTGCCGATGAAGCTCCGAACAAATCGACAGCGGCCGCGTGGCCTAGAACAGTCAGGCGCGCGGCAGTGCGCTCGTGTGCCGCGTCCAAAAGCTCGCCGGTAGCAAGAGACCAGTTCTTAATTTGAAAATAGTCCGGTTCGACTCCGACAACTGTGGCATTTTTAGAAAGATCGCCTACTTTAACCCAGAAGCTTGCGGTGACCAGGGCCGACGAGCGGACACGCGCCAGAAGGGTCTTGCGAATGGTAGTGTAGTCCCGTTCGACCAGCGTGGTGACTGCCCCGCCTGTGCGAGAGCGTCCGGCGACTGCTCGGCTCTCCGCGGGCGTGATGATCAACACGTTCGTGCCCATGCGACGAATCTGATCCAGGATTTGCTGCGTGCCGCCCGCTGCGTAGTTGACCGAGCAAACCACGCCGACCACGCCAAGGGCCGCCATCAGCATGAGCAGGCCTGAGCGCAGAGGATACCGCCAAAGCATGCGTAGCGCCCGCACAGCGATTTTCAGATGGCGGGTCGTCATGCGTCACGAGCGCAGGGCCTGGATGGGGTCCACCCGGGACGCTTTCCAGGCCGGATACAGTCCGGATGTCATGCCAACCGCAAGGGAGAGACCGATAGCCACAGCGAAGGGCTGCCAGATAAGAATCGGCGGCAGCTGCTGCAGTCGAGTAACCAACTGCATCCCGCCCCAACCGATCACGACGCCTGCGATTCCGCCGGCCAGTGCAATAAAGATCGCTTCCAACAAGAATTGCTGCACAACGTCAGACCGCGCAGCTCCTACCGCACGCCGCACTCCAATCTCCTTGCGCCGCTCCGAGACCGCAACGGACATCAGGCTCATGATTACGATCCCACCAATGAGCAAGGCCATGACCGAAACACCGGTCAGGATTTTCGTAAGCGTGCCACCCGCGCGGGCGACTTGTGCCGCTGTGACTGCAGGATTCGTGATCGTGAAGTCATCCAGGGCGGGCGGTTGAATGTGGTGCCGCTCGCGCAAAAGCGCGGTTACCCGGGCAGTCGCCTCATCACTCCGTTCCGGATTTCTTACCTGCGCGATCAACATGGTCAGGAAGTCGCGATTGAAAAGCCTGCGCGAGGCGGTGTTGATGGGAATCAGGACCACGTTGTCGAGACTGGCTCCCGCCGGACCGGCGCCCCGCGATTTCAGTAGGCCGATGACCTGAAAAGGAACGTCCGCAATCCGGATGGCTTTGCCAAGAGCATCTTCACTAGAGAAAAGCTGGTTCCGAACATCAAGTCCTAAGACTGCCACCCGCGTCAGCGAGTCGTTTTGCTCCGCACTGAAGAATATCCCATCGGCCACATCTTCGGAGCGTAGCGCCAGCCAGTTCGGGCTGACTCCGAAGACTGCCGGAGAAGAACTGCGGTCGCGGTACTTGATGTCGATATCAAACGCATTCTGCACTTCCGCGACGGCCTTGATCTCCGGCAACTCGCTGGCGATTGCCTTGGCATCTTCGAATCTGAGGGTCGGCGGCACATTGACCAGCGTGGGCATGCCGCGAGTACGGCCGCCGCCGGGCCGCACGATAATGGTGTCGAAGGTACCGATCATATTCTTAAAGCGCTGCATGGTCTCGCGTTTCGTCGCCTCTCCGAGTGATGACAGGACGGCCAGCGAGGCAATGCCCACCACAATGCCGAGCATCATGAGGGAAGCCCGCAGTCGGTATCGGCCCAGGCTGCGCATCGCTTGCGATGAGATCTTTCCCGCGCTCACAGTCCACCTCCCGCCGGAGTACCCGCGCGGACTTCATCGGAAACGACCAACCCATCGCGCAGCAGAATTTCCCGCGAACCATATGCCGCCACGGCGTCATCGTGTGTGACCAGCAGTATCGTGTGGCCCTCCGTATGCAGGTCGCACAACAACCTCATGACCTCGCGACCGGAATTCAAATCGAGATTGCCGGTCGGTTCGTCAGCCAGAATAAGCGCCGGGCTGTTAATCAGCGCGCGGGCAACCGCCACACGTTGCTGCTCTCCGCCGGAAAGTTCGGTCGCGAAATGGCTGGCGCGTGCGGCCAGTCCCACGCGCTCCAGTGCCGCAAGAGCCTTCTTTCGATCCACCTTACCCTGCCTGTAAACCATCGGTATCTCCACGTTTTCCAACGCCGTGGTCCGGGGTAGAAGATTGAAAGACTGGAAAATAAAACCAATCTTTGCGTTACGGAGACGCGACAGTTGTTTGTCGTCATATCTAGCCACATCCTCTCCATCCAGGCGGTAGCTGCCCCGCGTGGGCGGATCAAGACAGCCAAGAATGTCCAATAAAGTTGACTTTCCGGAACCAGACGCACCCCGCACAACTACGAACTCTCCCGGAGCGATGCGTAAGGAAACATTCTTGAGAGCTTCCACGCTGCCGCTCTCTCCTCGCACAAACGTCTTCGAAATACGTTGGGCTTCAATCATCGAATGACCTTCACGATGCTGGTTTCGCCGGCGGCAAGAGAACCTCGTCGCTCGCTGAGATGCCACGCTTGACCTCGACCATCTCTCCGGTCTTATTTCCCGCAACCACCGTCTTTCGCTCCGGTCCTGCCTTGCCGGAGACGTACACGAAGCTCTGCTCTCCATCGTGTTGCAGGGCCGCGGCTGGGAGTAGTAACGCCTCGTGCTGGGCCGTCTGGATCGACACATTCGCCGTCATGTCCGGCTTCAGCAGTTGGACATCTTTGCTGATGTTGATCGTGACCTCGTAGTTAACGACTCCAGAGACGATGGTTGCCTTCGGAGCAACGCTCGCCACGGTCCCTGGAAAGTCGCGGGCGTCGAACGAGTCCACCGTAAAACGAACAGGATCGGCGTTTCGAACGTTAGCGATGTCCGTCTCATCGACCATGGCCACCAGTTGCAGGGCGTTGTCGGCGATGATGGTGACGAATGTTGGCGCGGTAAACGACGCCGCGACAGTCTCGCCTTCCTGTGTGGATACAGAAGCAACGATTCCGCTGATAGGCGCACGAATCTGCACATACGTCAGATCTACCTTGACCAAATCGCGGTCACGCAGCGATTTTCGATACTTCGCCCTCGCTTCCTGCAGCGCGAGTTGAAGGTCCTCCTCCTGCTGAGTGGGTATGAGCCCCTGTGCCGCGAGCTTCTGGGCGCGTTCATAGCTCACGCGAGCACGCTCCATGCTGGCCCGGTCGAACTCCGCTTGCGCATCGGCGTCTGCGAGCCGCGCCTGGATGGTGGCATCGTCGATCTCCGCGATGACTTCAGTTGTGCGAACGTGCGAGCCAACCGTGACATTGAGCTTCTTCACGATGCCCGACAGTTGCGAGCCCACGCGCACCTCGGAGCCGACGCGCAGCCGAACCGTACCGGTTGCATTGACCGTGTTTGCGATCATGCGCCGCTCGGGATGAACGATCCGGGCACTGGCAGCAACGGGCTTGCGGTCAGACACCCGGACGATGTAAAAGCCCGTCGCCGCACTACCGGCGCCGATCACCAGCACTACTGCAATCCATCTGCGCATCGTCGTTACCGCTTCTTGTCGAAGACCATGACCACTGGCGGATTCGAACCGCGCACCGACTCAATCGTCATGGTGCTCCCGTCAGCCGAGACTGACCGAGTTTCTGTGCGCACCACCTTCTCCCCACCAGCGACCGCACTCTGGCTGGTCCAGCTTGTCATCAGCTTGTCCCCATCCCATTTACTAATCGTCTCGCTTGGGCCTGCCATCGGGGAGTCATTGGCGGCGGGTTTTCCTGTCAAGTCGTAGTGGGTCTTCATGTCCTGATCGCTACCCTGAAATGTGCTGTGCGACAGCACTTCCAGCGACGAATCGGTTTGCTGGATCGTCTGTGTCATCTTAACCTGCATCATCATGCCGATGTTCTTGCCTTTTGCGGCGTTGAACTCCCACGAACCTGCGAAGTCGGGCCGTTTTGCAGCGAGCGCCGCGACGGTCACCAGACAGATAAGAGCGAACAGTCTTGATTTCATCGTTTCATCCTCCTTGATTCTCTCTCAATTACCAGGTCAACAGCACATGCACGCCGGCGAGGGACACTATGGCGAATCCCACCGCCAGATGGACTCTTCTGAGCGGCTGCGAGCTTTTCGACGGGCGGTTCAGGATGGCCCCAAGCACCAGTTGAACTCCGAGGAGCAGAAGAGCGGCAGTCGCGAGTTTCAAACCGAGTGCATGGGCAAACTTAGTGGGAACCGCTTTCATCGAGAGCCAGGCATGTACGAGTGCGACCGGCAGGACCACAACGCCCAGCGCGATGTGCGCTCTGCGAAGAACGCGCCGGTTCACCCTCCACAGGCCGAGTGACATCTGGACGAGCAGCATCGCTGCTGCCATCCAGGCTGTGTTGGCCGCGCTCGCTGCCAGGTCCATAGTCGGGTGCGGTCGAGAGTCACCGTCCGCCTCACTCCCAACTCAGTCTGCAATCGGTACCTGGGTATAAGGTCAAGAGGTTTTGTGTAAATTCTTGTCAGCGACTCTCCGAGGAGACTTCGACGCCGGGCAGGCCGTGACGGTAGCAGCTTCGAGTTGCTGCACAACTGCGGTGAGACGCCGTCGCATGGTATGAAGAGTGCGGACCTTTTGATTGATGGCTTCCAGGCGTTCGCGGCCGATTTCAATGATCGCGCGTAATTCGCCGGGTTTGTGACGCAGAGGGAACTTCATGGCGGCGACCACGCGGTGCAGATCCACGAGTTGCCTGATTTCTTCCAGCGTAAAGCCCAGTTCCTGATTACCCTTGATGAATGTCACCCGCTCAAGGTCGACGGTTTCATAACGCCGATATCCCGAGCTGTTTCGAGAAGGAACCGGCAACAATCCCTCCCGCTCATAAAACCGGATCGTCTGAATATTTACGGCTGCCTTGCGCGCTAGTTCACCAATGAGCATGTTGCTATTGTGGGCCCTATACCTAGGTATAAGGCAAGGGGGGATGACGCCGAAATGTGAACGGTTACGGCGCTGGCCGTCAAATAGGTCCCGGATGACGGACAACTCTGAAGTAATCCTGAGGTAAGGTTTGCCGACTAACCGCTCACAATCCCTAGTCGAATCGATAAAAGCCTCACTGACCAGCCATTTAGTAGACCGGCGACCTCCAGAACCAGGCTATGCGTTTTAGTTCGGGGTTTTCCATTTCTTTCCACCGGTAAAATAAAGCCAGCCGGAACAACGAACTCGGTTGCTCCTTTTGGGAGGTGCACCCAGAGGTACAGGGCAGAGAGGGACTTGGTGAGAGTCGCGACCTTTAACATTAACAACATCAATAAGCGGCTGGATAACCTCTTGGCTTGGTTAGCCAAAGCTGAGCCGGACGTGGTTAGTCTCCAAGAGCTCAAGGCGGAGCAGGGAGCCTTCCCCGTGAATGCCCTTCGAACTCTCGGGTACGAAGCAGTCTGGCAAGGGGAGCGTTCCTGGAACGGCGTGGCCATTCTCGCGCGAAACCACACTCCCGTGCTGACCTGCG
>Ga0185299_10002898_pt1 | contig 24617 bp, 22 predicted proteins | sample PaiPotPPA55metaG_FD_128002 | JGI IMG/M metagenome (GOLD analysis project Ga0185299, IMG submission 128002) | Iron sulfur acid spring bacterial and archeal communities from Banff, Canada, to study Microbial Dark Matter (Phase II) - Paint Pots PPA... ...
GCGGCTACCGTGCCGGCCGTGCCGACTGGATGACTTCGTTCCCAATACGATAATTGGACCTGCCTGCAGCGATAGACCTTTGCACCTCGGATCCAGGCCAAAAAAATCAGAAGGTAACGACAAATGGCATGGGCCAAGTCAACGCGCATCCCCAATTAGGCGACCGTCACGACAGCGCCGGCAGCCGCGACGCAAGCCCCACGCGACCTGGCGTCTAGATTAAGGGGTCTCCCTCAAATCGCCGAGATGATTGAAGGTGAATCCATCGAGACGGAGGAGCCCCTGGACCGGGCAGACATCCTTCGCATCCATCGGTTGCCGATATGCGCGTTGTGCAGGGTCAGGGCGCCGGATTCTCCGTTCATTCCTTACCAGACGGCGGACTTGTTTGACCCGCCGAGCCGCGAGACCCCAGCGACCGACGCCCCCGAAAGATCAACCACGACAACCCAGTTTGTCACCATCTTCGAAGGCAGGTTCTTCACGGCATGATGGTCAAACCGGCCCCGCACACAATATACCTGACACTCCCACTTGCAGTTCTTCCCGGCGCACTTCACCAAAGCCCGATAGAGCGTATCTCGTCCAAGTCTTCATTGTTCGCCTTTCTCCACACGCCCAAGATATAATCGCCACCAAGGAGCAGATTATAGTTGCAGTTGGTGTATCGGTGGTGCAGCCAGTGATGCCGAGCCAAATACCTGAAGTAGGCTGTTTTTGCTAAAACTCTGACCACGAGTGGCGCGCGGTCGATCACATCTTGATAGCGCATGTGTAGGTAACGGTGAATGAATTGTGCCAGCATCGGCCACAAACATAGTGGCAAGCATGCTCCAATTGTAAACCAGCTGCCCCCAATGCAACAAAGCGAAATGAAAATCGGCACCGTCGGTGCCATGTACCATGCGTAATTCTTAAGCTGGCCGCCTAATATCAATCCGTATCTGCACTCAATGATGTAACCGAAACGCCTCGCTTTTAAATGCGAATCAAGCCTAGCCAGCTCTTCTTTGTTACTAAATTGCGTAACATGGTTCTTTCTGAAAGTAAGAAAGTGATGAACAACATGGTGTGAATACCAAGCATACGTACAGGATTCCCCGACCCATCCCCACTTCACATACAAAAGCCTCAGTGCGGGGCTGGCATGTTGAATAGTGCGATGGAAAAAAGATTCACATACGCTAATTACGAGGTACCCGCAGAATAGACCTGAGACGACTTCAGCTGCTATAATCATAGTTGCCAATGGCCCCATGAAATTAATGCGCCACCGCTCACATTCACTGCGATTGCGCGTCCAATCGCGAATGGTTTAATTCTGGTTCGAATATTGCAGGACGAAACCATGCGGCAGGCCTCTCGGAGGAGCGGGAAAAGGCGCCGCGCGCCGACGGCCGTGAGTCACGCGGTGTCAAGGGAGGGGTTGCCGCTCGCGCGATAGACCGCCTGATGCGTGAGATTTCCCATTTCATCGACGAAAAGACCGAAGAAACTATGCCTCATTCCTCGCACTCGTCTGCGGCTTCATCTTGATCAAATTCGTCTACACGGCCTTGGACTTAAGCTCCCGCCAGAAGACGACGGGCCAATTGCCTGTGCCATTTGTCTTGATCCAACATTCTTCGCGGGAAAATAGTGGCTATTGAGCATTTTCGGGCGCGGAACCGATCAGCCGGCGCAAGGTCGTGATGGTCGAACGATCCGCGATCCCATCGACGCGGGCCGGCCGGAAATGGCGCTGGAAGGCGGTGATCGCGGATTCGGTCATGGTGTCGTAAAGACCGGTGATATCGATGCCGTAGCCGTAGCCGGAGAGCATCGCTTGCAGCGCCTCGACGTCCGGACCTTTGGCGCCGAATTCCAGGCGTGAGCCGTCCTCGAGGGCGGAGGGCGTCACGTAATGGCCGACTCCGGCCTTGGCCAATTGCCCCCAGGGGAAATGTTCGCCGGGATCGATCTTGCGGCCGTGCGATACGTCCGAATGCGCCAGCACCCGCTCGGGCCGGATACGCCAGCGCGTGATAATATCTTGGCAGAGCGCGATGACGGTTTCGATCTGCGCCGAGGGATAGGCTGGCGAGCCCCCTCGTAGGCCAGAATTGGCGATTTCGATCCCGATCGAAACATCGTTCATGTCGCTCTCGCCGGCCCAAACGCCGCGGCCCGCATGCCAAGCGCGGCGCGCCTCCGGCACGAGCTGGAAGAGGCGTCCATCCTCCCACACAAGATAGTGGGAAGACACTTCCGTCGCCGGATCGCACAGCTGCCGCAAGGCGGCCTGTCCGGTCGGCAGGCCGGTGTAATGCAGGAGAATCGAATTGGGCGTCCGGCCGCCTTTGCGCTCGCCGTGGTTGGGCGAGGGATCGAGCGTGGCGGGCAAAGAGCTGTCGGGTTTCAATAGCCGTAATATGCTCTGCAAACTTGGTTGCCATAGGCGTCATAACCGACCCGCGCACAGCGTGGCGGCGGTGGCGCCCCGTAATAGCCAGGAGGCGGCGGGGGCGCCGTGTTTGCGCCGACAATCGCACCGGTCGCCGCGCCAAGCGCGCCGCCCGCGAGCGCCGCGCCGACTCCGCCACCGGTGGCCGCGCCGATCGCCGCGCCAGTCGCGCCGCCAAGAGCCGCGCCACTTACGCCGCGTTGTTCCGGCGTATAGCCGCAGCCCGCAAGCGCGATGGACGCGAAGACGAGTATCGTCAAAGGAAAAATCTTCTGCATGCCTCTTCCTAGCGTTTCCTAGGTGATCCCCGATCCGTTCAGACACCCTAGCTGGTGCGCCGGGTCAAGCCGGAAATCGATTCCTCGAGGGAATCTATCGCCGTGCGGCATTTGTACCACGTGCGGGTTGCCAATTCGATAATTGACGAAATCGCCCCGGGCGGCTATGTGGATCGGGCCAGCCGGCCGGATGGCCGCCGCTTTCGCAGTGGAGGAAAGTCCGGGCTCCACGGAGACACGGTGCCGGATAACTTCCGGCGGGGGTAACCCCAGGGAAAGCGCCACAGAAAACAAACCGCCGCAGGGCAAGGGTGAAACGGTGCGGTAAGAGCGCACCGCGCGCATGGCAACATGCGCGGCATGGCAAGCCCCACCGGGAGCAAAACCGAATAGGGGCGACGCAAGGCGTTCCTCGGGCGAGGAATCCTTGGATCTGTCTCCGGATCGTTGCCCGGGTTGGTTGCTCGAGGCGGCCGGCAACGGCCGTCCCAGAGGAATGGCCATCGCGCGCGCGAAACCGCGCGCCATACAAAACCCGGCTTACAGGCCGGCTGGCACCGCGCCCCGGACAAGCGGGGGGGCCGGAGTTCCTCCGCGAAAGCGGACATCTCCGCGGATTTTGCACATGTAGAGGATGTCCCAAGTTGATCGACGATCAGGACATGCTCCAACTCTTTCGATATTGAGCGAATCCTTATCGGTCAAATGGATCCATTTGATCGACCCCGCGCGATTCAGCTCAGTTTGCCCGCCGCATGGGCGAGCAAGGTGTAAACCTTGCCGGTCTCCGACAAAAGATATGTCTTTGCGACGGCCTCGCTAGCCTCGTCCTGGCCGAGTTCGGCCAAGAGCCGCTCAAACTCCTGCACATAACGATCGACCGTGGCGCGGAACTCCAGATCGGCCCGGTAGCGCCGCCGGATTTCGTCGAATGTCTGGGCACCGCGGCCGACGTAGATCCGCCGCGAGAAGGCATTGGTTTCGCCGCGGCGATAGCGGTCCCAGGCGGCGGCGGCGGCGGCATGATCGATCATCCGCGCGACATCGAGAGAAATCGCTTCCAACCGTTGCGCTGGTTGCGTGGGTTTGGCGGGGGCATTGGGGGAAACCGGAGGTTCCTCGCTGTCCGCGCGCGCGAGAAGATCCGAGATCCAGCCGCCGCGTTCGGAAGTTTTAGCGTTGGTCGGCGGGGCAGCGGAGCGCGGCCTTTGCGGCCCCGGGCGAGGGGGCTCCGGAGCGCGCGGTGGCTCGGCCGCACGAGCGGGTTCGACGCGCCGGGACGGTACCGGTTGGGCGGCGCGTTCGGCATTGACCGGAGCCGGCTGAGAAACGTCGTATGCGCGGCCGGAGCGGGTCACGATTTCGCTTAGCGCCTCGAGCGCCTTAATCTGATCGGCGACGGCATGCCGCATGGCAGCCGCCTGCTGCGCCGTTTCCTGCGGCAATTCGGCGGCGCCACGGCGCAAGACTTCGCGGGTCGCTTCGAGTTCGCGCTGGATCTCGCGCGACATATCGCGCAGCTCCGCCGCCGCGGATTGGAAACGCTCCGTGGTTTGCCCGAAAATGCCTGCAAGCTCCGCATTGGCTTGCTCGCAGGCAGCGCGCATTGCCGCCGCCGTGCTCTCGCGCTCCTGCTCTATATTGGCGCGAATGCCGGCGAATTGCCGGTCGATCATTCCACCGGTGGATTGCGAGGATTCGGCCAGGAAGGCGCCGATGTCGCGCGCACGCGTCGCGGCTTTTTCAAACGAGTCCTCGATACGCTCTGCGAAGGAATGCATCAGACCTTCCAAGTCTTCGCGGCGCGCCTTGATGCTGTTGACAAGCGATTCGAGCGAGTCGCGCCGAGCCGCGAGCACTTGATCGAGGTCGCCTTGCTCGCGGGAGAGATCGCCCGCGGAACTTGCCAAGCTCATTTTGTGGCGGGCGATCGTTTCGGCAAGGCTGCTTGCTTCGTCGAGCGCGGCCCGCGTGGATCGGTTGAGTTGGTTGATCTCTCCGGCGACGTTGGTGAATATGGAGCGGAAATAGTCCATGCGTTCGCTCAGCGAATGCTCCGCCGCCGCGAAATCGGTGCCGGTCGCGTTAATCGCCCTTTGCAATCCCGCGCTGCTGTTGACGACGCGATTGATCACCTCGGTCATCCCGGCCCGCAATTTTTCATTGGTATCGACGAGCGCTCCAATCGACGCGGCGGCGCCGGTTTCGATCGCATCGCGCAAATTCGCCGTCGAGTGGTCGATCGCCCCCGTGAGTTCGGTTTGCTTCTCGCCGAGGTGCTGCACGATGGCGGTTCCACGGCCCTCGATCGTTTGGGTGACGATTTCGCCGAGGCTTGTCATCTCCTGAGCAATCTGGTTGCCGCGAGCGGACAGAGCCTCGACCAGTTGCACGCCGCGGGTATCGAAGAGCTCGCGCAAATCGCCCGCACGGGCCGCCAATGTTCGCTGCAGCGCTTGGCCGCGCTCCCCGAGCGCGCCTTCGAGTTCGCCAAGACGGCCCGCCAAGGCCATGCTAATTTCGTTGATCCGCTGGGCGAGGCCCTCGCCGATCTCCCCGGCGCGCCCGGCTAGTGTCGTGTCGAGATCCTGGACCGCCTGCGCAATGGTGTCGCGGATTTCCGCGGCGCGCCCCGCGAGCAGTTGCCCAAGGTGACCTGCTTCGCGATCCAGCGCCGCGTTGATGTTGCCGGCATGAAGACCGAGCGTTTGATCGATCTCTCGCGTCCTGGACGCAAGAGTTTCGGCGACGGCGCGGCCCGTCGCGTCGAGGTCCCCGGCAACCGCCACAAGACGGCCGACGACGCGTTCCTCGAAGTGCGCGGCCCCGCCGTCCAGCGTCTCGCCGATGGCGGCCGAGCGAGCCGTCATGGCCGTACTGATTTCCTGAGCCTTTTCATCGAGCGCGCGGATCACATCGCCGCCGCCTTCGCTAAGCGCTCTCGCTATTTCAAGGGCCCTGCCTGTCAAAGTCTCGGTGAGCATTTGCGCGCGTGAATCGAGTCCTAGATCGACGCGGGAGACGAGTGTCTCGACCGCCTGGCCAACCTCCTCGGCCTTGACGGCAATTCGCGATTCGAAGGCCTCGATATGCGCCTCCAGTGCCGCGGCGGCCTCCTGAGCTCGCAGGGCAAGCTTGTCGTTTAGGTCGCCCCCTTGCAAGGTGAGCGTGGTTTCGATCGAACCCAGGCGATCGGCAAGAGTCGCGGTAAACCGTTCGGCATGCTCGTCGATGCTGTTGGCGATCGCCCCGCCCTGTCCGATAACGGTTTCCTCGAACATCAAGAGCCGGCCGGCGAGTGTTTCGTTGACCCGGTCGCCATGGGTCGCGATCGCGTTGATCGCCTCGTTCGCGGTTTCCGCGAAGCGATTGTTGAGATCGTTGGCTTGATAGCCGATCGAAGCGATCGCCTGTTGCGCGGTCGCCTCGAAATTCTCGCGCAGCGCTCCCGTGTGATCCGCGAAAGCCGCGACGGCTCCACGCGCGGCCGCCGCCAAATGTTCGCTCATTTCGTCCGCATGGCTCGTGAGAGCGCCAAAGGTTTGGTCGAGCGTGGCGGCGAGCCGTTCATGCAGGATTTCGGCGTGGTTTGCGTAAGCCGCGGCGGAGTGCTGCGCGGCCGCCTCCAACCGCTCGCTTATTTGTTCGGAATATCCGGTCAAGGCTCCGAGCGTCTCGCCGACGGTCGCAGCCAGACGCGATTGCACTGTTTCGGTATGGCTGGCAAGGACTGCCGCCGAATGAGTCGTCCCCGCTTCCACGCGGGCGCCAATCTCGCGGGCATGGCTCGCAAGCGCGTCAAGGGCTTCGCCGACGGTCGCGTTCAGTCGGGCGTGCAGCGCCTCGGTCTGGTTCGTAAATGCCGCCACCGAACGTTGCGCGGTTGTTTCGAGCCGCTCGCTCATCGCGTCCGAATGGTTCGCCAACGCTCCGAGCGTCTCGCCGACGGTCGCGTTCAGGCGCGCGTGGAGCGCTTCGGTCTGGGTCGTAAACGCCGTTACCGAACCTTGCGCGGTAGTTTCGAGCCGCTCGCTCATCACGTCCGAATGCTTCGACAAGGCATCAACGGTTTCGCCTATGGTCGAGTTCAGGCGGTCGTGCAGCGCTTCGGCATGGCTAGTGAGCCGCTGCGCGGTCGATTCCAGGCGTCCGCCCATCTCCTCCCAATGGTTCGACAGCGCGCCAAGAGTCTCGGCGCTCGTCGCAGCGAGCCGCTCATGCAGCGCTCCGGTTTGGCTGGCGAGCACGGAGACCGTGGTCCGCGCCGTCGACTCCAGACGTTCGCTCATCTTCCCGGAGTGATCTGTCAAGGCCGTAAAGGTTTCGTTTAGCGTCGCGGCGAGACGATCCTTCAGCGTACCTGTATGGCTGGTGAACGTCCCGACCGTGTCTTGCGCGGTGGACGCCAAATGGTCATGCAAGTGCTGGGAATACAGCGTCAACGCGGCGAGCGTGTCCGCGACGGTCGTGGCGACCCGCAGGTGCAACGCTTCGGTATGGCTCGTGAGCGCGGTTGCCGTCGCATCGGCGGTTACGGCGAAGCGTCGATGAAGTTCGCCGCCATGCTGCTCGAATTGAGTGTGAAGTCTTGCCTGACTTTCTTCGAATAGCGCCGCAAGAGTCTGGGTCACGTGTTCGAATGAATGTCGCGCTTCGGCGGTGCGGTCCGAGATGAGGCCCGCGATGCGTTCGCTCATCCTGGCCAAATTATCGTGCAGCGTATTGCCTTGCACCGCGACGACATCGTGCAAACGATCGCTGGTTTCGGCCAAGCGCACCGCGAGATTTTCGCCGCGCGAAAAGATTGTGTCGGCAATCCGCGCGCCGGTGGCGTCGACCCGTTGCGCGAGGGCATCGCCGCGAATTTCCAAATCGGCGGCGAGAGTCTCCTTGGCGGTCTTAAACCTGTCGTCCAATTGCGCCAAGCGATCGGCAAGCGTCCGCGCGATGCCATCGCTTGCCCCCGCGAGACTGGCCGTGGCATCTTGTCCAGTTTGGGTCAGCCGCTTGATGAGATCATCCCCATGCGACGACAATTGATCGACGAGATCGTCTCGGCCCCGGCCGAGCGCCGTTTTGATTTCCTCGCCTTTGGAGTTAAGCGAGGCCGTGACACGGCCGGCGGCTTCTCCAACACTTTCCGCGAAACGCGAAGAAGCGCCAGCTAGATCGCGAGAAAGGCTATCGTGCGCGAGGGCGATCGCGCCCCGCACCCGATCGGCATTGGTCAGAATGGATTCTCGCTCGGCAGCTAATTCGTCGACAAGGGAATGGACGCGACGCTCGTTGTCCGAGTAGGATCGTTCCAGATTGGAGACTTCGGACCTGACCAGAGTTTCGAGTTCGCTCGCTCTTGCGAGAGCGCGCTCGATGCCGTCCCCCATCGAAGCGACCTCGCGGCGGATTGCTTGGGAAAGCGTGACCATTTGCCCGGCGGCGATGGTTTCGGGCTCGGCCAAACGGACGGCGACTTCGGTCATCGAACGGGCGGCAAGCCGCATTTCCTGACCCCGGCGAAGCAACGCCGCCGTCACCAAAAAGAAGATCACGGGGCCCAGGATGGTCATCAGATAAAGTGTGGCTTGCGGCACTAGAGACCCGGCGGGGAGATTGAAAAGGACCGCGCGGTTGGCAATAAAGTAGCTGAGGGTGAGGAGAACCCATAAACCCGAGCAGGCCGCAACAAAGGCCGCTGGAACCCGGTTGGAACGGCTCTGAAACGCGCGGAGAATCTCGCCGGCGGATTGGCGATCATCGTTGGCCGGTTGCATCGACGGCGCGGCCCCGGCGGAGCTCTCCGGGGCTTGAATTTCCGCGCCGGGCGCGGCGGAGTTCGCGCGCGCCGGACCGAATAATCGTTCCTCGTCGATCGCCGCCGCCGTTGGCTCCAGCGTCCGCGCGGCATCACGCGGCGGCCTCGAAGAACCGGGGCGCGGTGTTGCGGCTTCGCGTTCGCCAAACAAGCGCTCCTTCGCCTTTTCCGCACTGGTTGTGCCGATGGGATTTGCTTCGGCTGGTCCAGCGCTTTGGCCAGCGGCCCCGAGATTCAACGCCTCTTCGATGGCCAAAAGTGCCGCCGCCGCGGGATCTTGTGCTTTGTTGGAACTCGCCATCGAATACCTCTTACAAACTCTCTCGCAAGGGGCCAAGGCTTGCGCGAATACACACGTGAGCCGCCCCGGCGGAACCGTTAACCAAAGGTTACTTTACAACCGGAACGCCTGGATTCAAACCGGACGGCCTGACGCATTTGGAAACATCGTTAACGCGGCTATGTGCAAGACCCTAAAGCGGGCGCTTTCATGAGCGGCAGCCGGGCAAGAATGGGCCCGGCGTGGGCGTGATCAAACTGCGGTTTATTGTGACCTTGGCCGAGCGCGGCGCGGGCGCCGCGCCGCGCCGCCTCGGGTTCGAGCGCTTGTCGATGCGACCCACCGCGTCGGAGATGCGGCGCTGCGGCGGGTAGTGTCTCAGTTTTGAAATTTCATCGTCCGCCTTCTTATAATGGCCGCGTTTCTTGGCCGGGGCGTCCGCAACCATAGCCTCGACGATATCCGTCCAATCCATGACCGTCTCGCTTAGGCCAGCGGCCATCGCTGGCGTTACGCGCAAGGTCTTGTGGATACGAACCCAATTATACCAAACGGCATAGATCGCAACCATGTGAGCGTGGTTTTCGAATTTCTTCGAGACGCATTTCGTCAATCGCGTGAACCGGCGATTGTGCATCCGCGTTGTGAGATTCGCCCGTTCCGCATATGACGTGCTGACGTGCGCCATGTTAGGGTTGCCTTCAATCCGCTCTTTCCGGCAACCGATGCATTCCGCAGGGCTATAACGTCCCTTTGCGCTTTCTGGCGAGGCGCCATAAATCTTGTTGAGCATGGCGTAATCAATATCGGCACCGAACGCGCCTTCAATGGCTTCGAGGTAAGCCCGATGCCCATCGCTGGTCAATTGAATTCGGGTCACGATCCGCGACGCCATATCGTCGATAAACCACCTTCGCGCATTCGCCATCGCGACCGCCGACGAAGTGGGAAATGAGCAATTTGGCTTCGATTGCCGTCCACGTCCAGACGCTTCCCGCGCCTTCAACCGGAGTTTTCATGTTTGCGACGTTTTTGTCTTTCGCGGCGCAGAAACTCCAGACTTCATTGACTTGAACGCGCTTCGCCTTCGCCCCGCGAACCTTCAGGTCATGAAAGCCCGAACGGAAGCGCCCGGCGTCCTCCAAGAGCTTCGAAACCGTGTTGATGCTCGTATCAGTGAGACGCGAGACAGAGCGCATTGAAGCGCCTTGGCGGCCTTTCGTGCTATCTCTACCCGTTGTTGCGCTGTCGTCGAGGCCGCCCGCGCCTTCCCGCCGCGTTTACCAAGCGCAACCGCAGCTTCGTTCTTTGCGGAGGAGCTGCCAAAGACTTCGGGTTCCTCGCCCGTGGCGATGCGCATAACTTTCACGGCGTTGCCGATTACGTCGGCGGGGCGCTTCTCGCCGTTGGGGCCTCTAGGCATGGCTCATTTACCTTACGGCCTTTCGGAGATGCTCAGAAATCGATGCCACGGTGCCATCGACGATAATCTGATGTTCTTTATCGAAGACGATCGCGACCGTTTTATCATCAATTTTGATGACAAAACGAACGAGTTGCGGGTTAATTGCGATGCTTTTACCACTCCCGCTTTCTGTCAAGAAAGAAAGGTCATATACCATCCGGGTGCTCCTTGATGCTTGGTGCAATAACACGGAGGTTTGGGTCGAGCGAGCGGCCGTTAAGGGGGCCCACAATAAGAAGCCCCGGCCATTTGCCGGGGCTAGTCGCGGATGCGAGTCATGTCTCCTAATGCCGCACGCTGTAGAGCTGCACCACATCGTGACATGGGCTACAGTTAATGCTTGGCGCTAAGTAATCAAGCCGGAGCCGAAAAAACAAATTTCAAACTGACGGGGTGGATGGCCCCCTCACGGCATCTGCGTGCCAAGATGGTGGTCGTCGAAAATCACCAGCAAAGGGAGACACTACCCTGGGGCGCTGAGCCTTGACAGCCTTACGGGGAGGCGCCTACAAGGGGAATCCTTGTTTTGGGGGTTCTTCAAACGACCGCCTTGTCCTTCGAGGCAAGCGGTGAACGCCCGGCGGCGCGTTGCGCTCCCGGGCGCGTTGTGCGTTGAACTTTATGTGCAAGCCCCCGTTTGCGCTGTCAAGGTCCGGCCTGGCGGACCCCTTTTTCGGGAACAGTGAGTTACACTTACCAAAATTCTCGCCGCCGGCGCCGCAAAACAACAGGATAATGGCATGTTCGAAGGGCTTTCGGAAAAGCTCTCTGGCATTTTGGATAAATTAACGCGGCGCGGCGCGCTTTCCGAAGAGGACGTGAACCTCGCGTTGCGCGAGGTGCGCCGCGCCCTTCTCGAAGCCGACGTTGCGCTCGACGTCGTGCGCTCCTTTGTGGACAAGGTGCGCGCGCGCGCGGTTGGCGCCAACGTCGTCAAATCGGTGACGCCCGGCCAGATGGTCGTGAAAATCGTCAACGATGTCTTGATCGAGACGCTTGGCGCCGATGCCGATCCCATCGACCTCAACGCGCCGGCACCGGTCGCGATCATGATGATCGGCCTGCAAGGCACGGGCAAGACGACGACCACGGCGAAGATCGCTAAGCGTCTCTCCGAGCGGACGAAGCGCAAGGTGTTGATGGCCTCGCTCGACGTGAAACGTCCCGCGGCACAGGAGCAGCTCGCGGTGCTGGGCCGCCAGGTCGAGATCGACACTCTGCCGATCGTCGCGGGCCAGACTCCGGTGCAGATTGCCAAACGCGCGGAACAGGCGGCGCGTTTGCAAGGCTATGACGTGGTCATGCTCGACACCGCAGGGCGCACCCATATCGACGAAGCGCTGATGGAGGAGATGGTCGAGATCAAGGCGGCGTCGCGCCCGCACGAGATTCTTCTCGTTGCGGATAGTCTCACCGGGCAGGACGCGGTGCATCTTGCGAAAAGTTTTGATGACCGTGTCGGCATTACCGGCATCGTGCTGACGAGAATCGATGGCGATGGACGCGGCGGCGCGGCGCTTTCCATGCGCGCGGTCACCGGCAAGCCGATAAAACTGCTCGGCACCGGGGAGAAGATGGACGCGCTGGAGGATTTTCATCCGTCCCGCATCGCCAATCGCATTCTCGGGATGGGCGACATCGTCTCGCTTGTCGAAAAAGCGTCCGAATCGATCGATGCCGCAAAAGCGCAGCGCATCGCCAACAGGATGCGGAAGGGCAAGTTCGATCTCGATGATCTTTCCGACCAGCTCGCCCAGGTCGAGAAGATCGGCGGCCTTGGCGGCATCATGGGAATGCTGCCGGGCGTCGCCAAGATGAAGGAGCAGCTTGCTTCTGCCCGTTTCGACGATGGCATCATCAAGCGCCAGCGCGCCATTATTTCGTCGATGACCCGCGATGAGCGGCGTGCCCCCGATGTTCTCAAGGCCTCACGCAAGAGGCGCGTCGCGGCGGGCTCCGGCGTCGGGGTCGAGGATGTCAACAAGCTTCTAAAACTGCACCGGCAGATGGCCGATACGATGAAAACGATGGGTGGGACCAAGCGTGGCGGCGCGATGGGCAAGATGGCGTCCATGTTCGGCCTGCCCGGCGGCGGGTTGGGGGGCGGCATGCCGCAGCCGACGCCGGAACAGCTCGCCGCCTTGCAAAGGCAAGTTGGCCAGAGGCAAATCACGCCACCGCCTGGGCAGCCACAAGTCAAACCCGGCCCGAAACCGGCGGAGCCGCCGAAATTGCCCGGTCTCGGGGGGGCGAAGCTTCCGGGTCTCGGCGGCGGTCTGTGGAGCGGTCTCAATCCTTTCGGAAAAAAGAAATGATGGCCGAGGTTGAAAATCTTGTCCTTGACCACTGCGTCATATGCGCGGGCAGCTCGATCGCATGGGGCACGATCTTGGCGAGATCAAGAGCCGGCTTGGCCGTCTCGAATCGGATCTCGCGCAAATCCATGTCACGCTCGCCGAACTATCGCTTCGTCTCGATCGCCTCGACGCGCGCACCCGCATCGAAAAGCGGCTCGATCTCGTCGACGGCTAGACATCAATCGCGGCGAGTTGAAAGGAAAGCACAATGCCACTAAAAATTCGTCTGTCGCGCGGCGGCGCCAAGAAGCGGCCGTTCTATCGGGTCGTGGTCGCCGATTCCCGGATGCCGCGCGACGGAAGGTTCATCGAACGCCTCGGCATCTTCGATCCCTTGAAGGCGAAGGATGCCGAGGGCCGGATTGTGCTCGACCAGGAAAAGGCGAAAGCGTGGATCGCCAAAGGCGCACAGCCGACCGACCGCGTCGCCCGGCTGCTTGACGGTCTCGGCGTCGTCCCACGCGTGCCGCGCAACAATCCCAAACAGGCTTTGCCAAGGAAAAAGGCGCGAGAACGCGCCGCCGCCGCAGCGAAGGCGGCGGCGCCGGCTGGCTGACTGCGTGGCGGGCTGGAGCGCAATGGGCAAGGATCGCATTCTGGTTGGCCGTCGGCCAAACTTAGGTAAGTGTATCGTGTGGGCGATGTATCGTTGGCTAGAGCTCGATGAGATCAAATCGGCTGCGTCGACCGCTCGTCCCGGCGAAGGCGGGATCCAGAAGGCTTCTATACTCTCCAAATGGCATAATCTGCATCAATTTGATTGGAACGCGCTCTAGTTATCCAGAATGGAAGCGCATGACTGGCTGGCCTGAACTGACGGGAGAACTTGACCGCTGGCATGACGCTGGTGCGACCGCCACGTTCTGGTGGCGAGACGATGACGCGGTGGATGACACGCTGGAGCTTGATGTATTGCTGCAGCACGCGGGCGAAATACCGCTCGCCATGGCAGTCGTCCCTGGAATGGCTACCAGAGAACTCGCGGTAAGGCTCGCCAAACAGGCGTCGGTTGTGGTGCTGCAGCACGGCTGGCGTCACCATAACCATACGCCGGGCAATGAATATCCCGCCAGCAGGTCCAGTGAGGAAGTATCGCGGGAGTTGGCGGACGGCAGGCGTCTGTTGACGGCCCTGTTCGGGCCGCTAGCCATCCCAGTTTTCGTTCCACCCTGGAATAGCTTCGATGCGTGTTTTCTTCCTCTCCTGAGGAGCAATGGTCTCACGGCGATTTCGCGAAAGGGAGCTCGGCCGGGTTTATTCGCTGCAGAGGGCGTTCTGCAGGCGAACGCGCACGTGGCGCCGATCAAGTGGAACACCCCGCCCTCGTTCGGGAACAAAGAGGACTACCTGGCCCAAATCATCTATCATCTTCGCGGACGCCGTTTCGGCTCCTATGACGCGACGGAGGCGACCGGCTTATTGACACATCATCTCGCGCAGAACGACAGGTCATACGAGTTCATCTCACGGCTGATAAGTGTGATTTCGCAGCATCCGGCAGGTAAATGGCTCGATGGGAGGGACGTTTTCTTTTCCGATCAGGGCGCGGAGGTTTAATTCGATCCCTTGAAGGCGAAGGATGCGGAGAGCCGGATCGTGCCCGACCAGGAAAAGGCGAAAGCGTGGATCGCCAAGGGCGCGCAGCCGACCGACCGCGTCGCCCGGCTACTCTACAGTCTCGGCGTCGTGCGACGCGTGCCGCGCAACAATCCCAACAGGCTTTGCCGAGGAAAAGTCGCGGGAACGCGCAGCCGCCGCGGCGAAGGCAGCGGCGCCTGCTGGCTTACGGCGGGCGCGGCTCGAGCGCAATGGGCAAGGATCGCATTCTGGTTGGCCGTTTTGGCGCCCCGCATGGCGTCGGCGACGAATTGCGGCTCACGTCGTTCACCGGCGTTCCGGGCGCCATCGCCGCCTACAAACCTCTTTTCGATGAGAGCGGAACCCGGCGATTTTCGATTGTTAGCCTGCGTCCGATCAAACACAACATGTTCGTTGTCGAACTTTTTCTCTTCCGCGCGTCCTAGCCCGCTGTTGCAGACGAGGAATTCTATCGCGCCGATCTGATCGGGCTTGCGGCGACGAACGAAGCGGGAGAAGCGTTTGGCAGCGTCGTCAATGCCTTGAATTTTGGCGGCGGCGATATTTTGGAAATCGCCTACCCAGACAGCTGCGAGACAATGCTTTTGCCCTTTAGTAAGGAGATCTTTCCGCGAGTCGATATCGCGGCGAGCCATTTGACCGTCGTGCCGCCAGCCGCGATCGAAGCGAAATCTTCGGAACGTTGAGGGACCAGAAGGGCTATGTGGCGGGCGACGGTTTTCACCCTGTTTCCGGAAATGTTTCCCGGCCCGCTCGGTATCTCGCTCTCGGGCGAGGCGTTGGCGCGCGAACTTTGGAGCATCGAAATTCGGGACATCCGCGCGCATGGGCGCGGTCGCCATAGAGCGGTTGACGACACGCCTGCCGGGGGCGGCCCCGGCATGGTGATCCGCGCCGATGTGCTGGCCGCAAGCCTCGACGCCGGGCTCGACGAGCGGGACCGGCGGCCGCGCTTGCTGCTCTCTCCGCGCGGCGCGCCCTTCACGCAAGCGCGCGCGCACACTCTCGCGGCGGGAGAAGGCTCCGTGCTCATCTGCGGGCGGTTCGAAGGCGTCGATGAGCGCGCGATCGCCGCGCGGGGTCTCGAAGAAATTTCGATCGGCGATTATGTGCTCTCCGGCGGCGAGATCGCCGCTTTTGCCGTGCTCGACGCCTGTGTGCGGCTGTTGCCCGGCGTGATGGGAGAGCAATCTTCGGGTGTCGAAGAGAGTTACGAGGCGGGGCTTCTCGAATATCCGCATTATACGCGGCCGCGCGAATGGGAGGGAAGGGCAATCCCGGACGTGCTGCTCTCCGGCGACCACGCGAAAATCAAGGCCTGGCGCGAGGCTGAAGCGCTTAAGGTCACGCGCGAGAGACGGCCGGATTTGCTGAAACTGTCTCCGCTCGCGGCCAAACGCGGCCCAAAACTCCGATAAGGCACGATGTTCGTCTAGGAATTGTCGCCCATAGGTCAAGCCGCCAGCTTTGCCTCGCCGGGCCATGCCGGATTATTTTGCGGATTCATGCCCTGGATCAAACGTGACGCGCGAGGACCTTGCAGACGGACTCCACGAGCCGATCTTCCGGGACGGTGACCTGCGCGTTGGCGCGAAGCTCCAAATAATCCGCGCGGTCTTTGGTGGAGGCGGCGAGTTCGGCGCCGAGCACGAGATCGCGGATCGTCACCTGCGGGCCATCTTGATGATTGCGCTCGTTCGAGCCCTGGATGACGGCGCAGATCGAGCCGCGCTTATCGGCGTATTTCAACTGCGCGTTCATGCTGGATTGGCCGAGGTAGAGTTCGGCGCTGATCCCCGCTATGCGAAGTTTTGTAACAAGTTTTTGGTAGCGGGCGAGCTGGTCTTTATCGAGGACGAGGACGACGACGGGACCACGTTGTGAATGCGCTGCGACGATTGGTGAATTGATCGCTTTCAGCGCGGAATAGAGTCGCGAAACGCCGATGGAAAAGCCGGTTGCGGGGACGTTTTCGCCGCGAAAACGGCCGACAAGACCATCGTAGCGCCCGCCCCCGCCGACCGAGCCGAAGCGGACCGGCTTGCCGTCCTCGCCCGGCGCTTCAAAGGTAAGGTCCGCCTCGAAGACCGGGCCGGTGTAATATTCAAGGCCGCGCACAACGGAGGGGTCGATCCGGATGCGGCGACTGCCATATCCGGCAGCCTTGACTATCTGCGCGAAATCTTGAAGCTCCTCAATCCCTTCGTTTCCTGACCAAGTGCTGCCGACAATTTCTTGGAATCCATCCGCCACCGCAAAATTATCGAAGAATTGCCCCTGATAGTCCTTTGTTCTCTTAAGTTCATCGTCAAACTTACTGCCCTGAAGCGCCGCTAGCGATCGGGTTGGAGTTATACCTGGTTTCTCGATGTCATGAGCATCCGCGACGGACCACGCCTCATTCAAATCAAAAAAACGGCGAACCTTATCAATCTGGTCTCCCTTTAGCGCTGCCCCTTTTGTAAAATCCCCGCTCTCGTCCTTCCGCCCTGGTCCAAGAAGCTGCTCAACACCTTTCCAATCCAGCCGGTCAAGCTTATCGATCGCTCGCAGCACGGTCAGCCGTCGCCCGGCATTCTCCTCGCCCCCTAAGCCAATCGCCTCCATCACTCCGTCGAGCACCTTGCGGTTGTTGACCTTGATGACGTAATCGCCGCGCTTGATTCCAAGCTTTTCCAGCGTATCCGCCGCCATCATGCACAATTCGGCATCCGCCGCGATGTTCGCCGCCCCGACCGTATCGGCATCGAACTGCATGAATTGGCGATACCTTCCTGGCCCCGGCTTCTCGTTGCGAAACACGTACCCGGCGCGATAGCTGCGATAGGGTTTTGGCAATTTCTCGAAATTTTCGGCGACATAGCGGGCAAGCGGCGCGGTCAGATCGTAGCGCAGCGAAAGCCAGTTTTCGTCACTGCGATCTCGCTGTTGCGATAGATCGCCAGCGATGTCCTTGAACGAGAAGACGCCTTCGTTGGGGCGGTCCTGATCCGGCAAAAACTTGCCGAGCGCCTCGGTGAACTCGATGAGCGGGGTCTCGACCGCCTCGAAACCGTAAAGCTCGTAAGACTCCTTGATGACGGCGAGCATTTTTTCCGTCGCCGCGATCTCGGCCGGCAACCGATCGGCGAAACCGCGCGGCAATTTCGCGTTCGCCGTTTGCATGTTGTTTTTCTTGCCGTTCATTGCTTCTCCAGGCCTGTCATTGCCCCGATGTCTTTAGGGGCGGGCTAGCGCCACGGCAAGCACCGCGCAAGCAATCATATCGGCGTGACCCTTGGCTCAGGCGGAAAATCCCTTATATTTGCGCGGCGGAGGGAGGACTCCGCCAAATCCCAGAGGGGAGAATGCCAATGTCACCCGAAGAACGCCAGTTGCTCACAGGCTTGTTCGACCGGATTCGCGGCGCCGCCAATACGCCGCGCGATCAGGAAGCCGAGACTTTGATCCAGGACGCAACCAAGGCTCAGCCTTACGCGCCCTATCTTTTGGCGCAGACGGTCCTCGTTCAGGACCAAGCGCTGCGCGCCGCCAACGATCGTCTGCAAGAGCTCGAAGGCAAGGTCAAGGACCTCGAGGGCCAAGCGGCGAGTGGGCCGCGTCCGCGCGGCTTCCTGAGCGGACTCGGCTCCTTGTTTGGGGGCTCTGGCCCCTCCTCCGCGCCGCGCGCGCCCGCGCCGCCGCCTCCGCCGCCTGGGGGCCGCTGGAGCCAAGCGCCGCCGCAGCACGGCTGGCAACAGCCCCCGCAGGGCTACGCAGGTGCCGCGCCCGGCCCGTGGGGCGGCCAAGGCGGCAGTCCAGGCGGCGGGTTTTTGACGGGAGCGCTCGGAACCGCGGCGGGAGTGGCCGGCGGTGTGCTTCTCGCGGATTCGATTCGCGGGCTCTTCGCCGGGCATAATAACCCGCTTGGCATCGGCAGCGGATTTGGCGGAATGGGCCCGGGCCTTGGCGGCGAAACCGTCATCAACAATTATTACGATTCAGGCGGGCAAAGCCTCAGCCAGCAGGACGCCGCCCAGGATGCCCAGCAAGACGCGGCCGACGACTCGCAATTCGCGCAGCAAGACGCGCAGCAAGACGCCGACCAAGACCAGGATGACGTCCAGGACGCCTCGGACTATGGCTCGGACGATTTTGGCTCCGGCGACGACGGCAGCTACGACGTCTGACTACGGTCCCGGGGGGACCAGCGCCGGTCATCGCATGGCGAACGGCTGCGGCTTCGCTCGCGGCCATGCTCCCTGCACGCTCAAAGGCGGCGGCCGAGAGCGGACGCCACCCGCGCAAGTTGTTCGACCTTGCCGAAATCCCGCGCCGCGAGAAGCCCCGGGGCGACCATCCACGACCCGCCGACGCACGCCACATTGGGCAGCGCGAGATAATTTCCGGCCTTTTGCGCGTCGATACCGCCGGTCGGGCAGAAAATCAAATCGGGCAAGGGACCCAAAAGGGAGGCGAGATACTTTGCCCCGCCAGCCGGCTCGGCCGGAAAGAATTTTAACGCATGAAAGCCACGTTCCCGGAGCCCTAGGGCCTCGGATGCCGTCGCCGCTCCAGGTAGGAAAGGAACCGGCGATCGCACGGCCGCCTCAAGCAGACGCGGCGTCATTCCCGGACTGACCAGAAACCCGGCTCCGGCATCGGCCGCGGCTTTGATTTGGTCTGCCGCGACGATTGTCCCCGCGCCTATGAATGCGTCCTGAAATGTCGTGGCGAGCGCGGCCACGGCGGCCATCGCGGCAGGCGTGCGCAAGGTGATTTCGAGTACCGTCAATCCGCCCGCAATCAGGGCGCGGGCCTGGACAAGCGCATCCTCGACGTCTTTGACCGTCAGCACCGGAATAACCGGCCCCAGCCGCAGGATCGCCACGGTCGCCTCGCTTTGGGAATAAAGCATGGACGGCGCCCCTCCGTTGGCGGTCAGCCGCAGACGCTCGCCCCGAGTTCCGCTGGGCTCACATTGGCGCGGAACATTTGGAGCAGTTCGCGCCCATAGCCATGCGCATGCGCTTCGAGGTCGCACACGGCGAGCGGACGGCTTTGCAAGGTCTCTGGGGAGAGCTCCACCGTCAATGTGCCGACGTCCGCGTCGAGCGCTATCATATCGCCGTCTCGCAGCCGGGCAATCGGGCCGCCCTCGAGCGCTTCCGGGGTCGCATGGATTGCCGCCGGCACTTTTCCCGACGCGCCCGACATGCGGCCATCGGTGACCAGCGCCACTTGATGGCCGCGCGCCATCACCGACTCAAGCACGGGCGTCAGCTTGTGCAACTCCGGCATGCCGATCGCTTTCGCGCCCTGGAAGCGTACCACCACGACAAAATCAGCATTAAGTTCGCCCGCGCGGAAGGCTGCCTCCACTTCCTCCTGCGCGTGAAAAACCCGCGCCTTTGCGCGCACCTTGCGATGTTCCGGCGCGACTGCGCTAACCTTGATCACCGCGCGGCCGAGATTGCCGTCAAGCACCTTCAAGCCGCCATCGCGGGAGAACGGATTTGCGGCGGGGCGCAGGACCGATTCATCGAGGCTCGCCGAAGGCGCCGCACGGAAGGCGAGCTCGCCGCCATCGAGATAAGGCTCTTGCGCATAGAATTCGAGCGTGCATCCGGCAACGGTTTTCGCGTCGGGATGCATGAGGCCTGCGCCCAGCAATGAACCGATGAGAAAACCGGTGCCCCCGGCGGCGGTGAAGTGGTTCACGTCGGCGGTGCCGTTGGGATAGATGCGCGTCAGCAACGGAACCGCCTTGGAGAGATCGGCGAAATCGTCGAGCATTAGGATGATGCCGCCCGCACGGGCCATGGCGATAAGGTGGATGAGATGGTTGGTCGAGCCCCCCGTCGCGTGCAAGGCGGCGATGCCGTTTACGAAAGCGCGCTCGTCGAGAATCGACGCAACCGGCGTATAGTCGTTGCCAAGCGCGGTGAGCGCCAAAGCGCGCCGCGCGGCGGCGGCGGTGAGCGCGTCACGCAAGGGGGTGTTCGGATTGACGAAGGAACTGCCCGGCAGATGCAGGCCCATCGCCTCCATCAGCATCTGGTTCGAATTCGCGGTGCCGTAAAAAGTGCAGGTCCCCGGCGAATGGTAGGAAGCGGCTTCCCCTTCAAGCAGGTCGTCCCGCGTGGCGTTGCCTTCGGCATGAAGCCGGCGAAGCTTCGCCTTCTCCTGATTCGGCAGACCGGACGGCATCGGCCCCGCCGGGATAAACACGGCGGGCAAATGCCCAAAGGCTTGCGCCGCGATCACGAGTCCCGGCACGATCTTGTCGCAAATGCCGAGAAAAACCGCGGCGTCGAACATATCGTGCGACAAGGCGATCGCCGCCGACATGGCAATGATGTCTCGCGAGAACAGCGAGAGTTCCATGCCGGCGCGGCCTTGCGTGATGCCATCGCACATGGCCGGGACGCCGCCCGCGACCTGCGCGATGCCGCCCGCCTCGTGCGCCGCTTTTTTTATGATGGCCGGAAAACGCTCATAAGGCTGATGCGCCGAGAGCATGTCGTTGTAGGCGGTGACAATGGCGAGATTGGCGGCGGCGCCGGTACGCAGAGCCTGCTTCTCGTGTCCGGCGCACGCGGCAAAACCATGCGCGAGATTGGCGCATCCGAGCGCGCCACGGTGCGGCCCGCTACGCCGCATTGCCTCGATGCGGCCGAGATATTTTTGCCGCGAAGGCCCGCTGCGCGCGCGAATGCGGGCCGTGACATCGGCGATTACAGCTTGCACCATTTCCGGCTCCTCGTCGCGGCGGGCCAGCCCGACGCCGCCTGCATCACGTCAATTGGTTTCTTCGCTCCAGCTGCGTCCATCGCGCTCGACAAGACCGATCGCGGCGGCGGGGCCCCAAGTGCCGGCAAGATAGGGCCGCGGCGGTTCATCCATTTGGTTCCAGGCCTCGCGGATCGGATCGATCCAGCGCCACGCTGCCTCGACCTCGTCGCGGCGCATGAACAAGGTCGCATTGCCGCGTATGACGTCCATCAACAGTCGTTCATAGGCCTCCGGCGCGTAGATGCTGAATGTTTTGGCGAAACTCATGTCGAGCGGCACATGTTGCAGGCGCATCCCTCCGGCGCCCGGCTCCTTAAGCATCAGCCAGAGCTTGATGCCTTCATCAGGTTGCAGCCTTATGGCTAGCCTCGTTCGCGAAATCTTTCCCGACTCGACCGTGAAAATCGAATGGGGAACCTCGCGAAAGGCGACGATGACCTCCGAAACCCTTTGCGGCAGGCGTTTGCCCGTGCGCAAATAAAGGGGAGTGCCAGCCCAACGCCAATTCGCGATCTCTACCTTGAGCGCCACGAAGGTTTCGGTTTTGGTGTGCTCGTTGCCGACCTCCTCGGCATAGCCCGGCACCGCGCCTCCCTCGCCGGCGCCCGCGCGATATTGTCCGCGCACGGTCAGCGCCGCGGCATTGCTGGAGTCGATCGGTACCAGCGACTTCAAAACCTTGAGTTTCTCGTCGCGCACCGAATCCGCGTCCAAGGAGGCGGGCGGTTCCATCGCGACAAGACACAACAATTGGAGCAAATGATTCTGCACCATGTCGCGCAGCGCGCCCGCGTTTTCGTAATAAGAAGCGCGGCCCTCGACGCCTATCGATTCGGCGACGGTGATCTCGACATGATCGATATGGGCTGAATTCCACAACGGCTCGAACAGGGCATTGGCGAATCGCAGCGCCATCAGATTTTGCACCGTCTCTTTTCCGAGATAATGATCGATGCGGAAAATGCGATTCTCCGGAAACACCGCGCCAATTGCATCGTTGATAAACGCGGCCGAAACGCCGTCCTTGCCGATCGGCTTCTCGACGATGATGCGCGAGGCCGGGGTGGCGAGCGAATGCGCGGCGAGCCGCTTGGCGATCGGCACGAAACGTTCCGGAGCCGTGGCGAGGTAGAACGCGCGCACGCGCGAGGGATCGTCATCCAACTCATTGCCGAGGAGATCCCACCCCGCCTCCGAGTCAATGTCGAGACAGACATAATGGATCAATTCGAGGAACCTCTTGATCGCTTCGTCGCGCGCGGCAGCGGCGGCGAACTCCTTCAGCGCCTCGGCGATCATCACCCGATAAGCGGCGTGATCCAAGGACCGCCGCGACACGCCAATGATCCTGGTCGGCTGCGAGAACTGCGCATCGAGAAAACGGTGAAATAGCGCGGGAAAGAGCTTGCGGTGGGCGAGATCGCCGGTGCCGCCGAAGACGGCCAGATTGAAGGAAGGTACCTTCCGGATGCGCGAAACCATCGCTTTCCTTCGCATTTCGAAGCTTTACGCGCAACATAGCCCATCGGCGCTGCCAAGCAAGTGGCGCGCGAGAGCCGCCCGTGCCGGCAAGCCGGATGTGGACAGGGCGCGCAGCTTGGAAAAGCTAATATGATAGTTTGTCCGAATGCAGCTTGGCGATGCCCGCAAACTGGATCTGAAGACGCAGGAAGCTCTGCGGTATCGAGCAGTTCTTCTTGTTGAGAAGGGCGCGACCCAAATGGAGCGGCATTGGCGGTGGGAGTGCACCGGGGTACGGTCCGCCGGTGACGGGGACTTACCGGTGCGACGGCGCGTCCGGTCTCGAGAAAGGGAAGCGCGGACGGCGCACCGATCCTGAGCGCTTCGGAGGGGTGGTGCGTGCACCGCTGGATCCGCGGTAAGAGGCCGGATCAGGTGAAGCTGCCGTTTGCGTTTGTGGACCCCCCGTGCCTGGAAAAAATCTCTTGGTTCGCCGAATGCTCGTGGGCGCGAAATTCCGGTTGCGAGGGTCCGCGCAAACGCGTCTCATTTCACACGGCGGTTCGCATCCTCTCGAATCCCGCGTCGAGATCCGCCTTCAGATCCTCGATGTCTTCGAGGCCGACAGAAAAGCGCAACGCTGGACCTGGCGGATTCCACGCCGTCGCACTGCGATAACTCCGGCAATCAAAGGGAATGACAAGGCTCTCGAAGCCGCCCCATGAATAGCCCATGCCAAACAATTTTAGCCCGTCGAGCATGGCGGCGAGCGCGGCCCGCGAGCAGGGCGAAAGAAGCACCGAGAAAAGCCCCGACGAGCCGAGAAAATCCCGTTTCCAAAAGGCGTGTCCCGGGCAGGAGGGAAGTGCTGGATGCAAGACTTGGACGACCTCTTTCCGGGCGCCGAGCCAGCGGGCGAGATCGAGCGCTTGACGCTCGGCCTCCCGCAGCCGGAGGTCGAGCGTGCGCAGCCCGCGCAAACTCAAGAAAACGTCCTCGGGACCGGGGCACATCGCAAAGGCGTCGAAGGTGGCCCTCAGTCTTGGAAACCATTCCGCGTTGGCGGACACGAGGCCGATTAGAAGATCGGAATGGCCGGAGAGATATTTTGTCCCAGCTTCGACCGCCATATCCGCGCCGCGCGCATGGGGCGGAAAGAACAGGGGTGTGGCCCAGGTGTTGTCGAGAATCGTGCAAATGCCCTTGGAGCGGGCGAGCGCGGCGATCGCCGGGACATCCTGGATTTCGAAGCTCTGCGAACCGGGTATCTCGATGAAGATCACGCTTGTGTTCGGCCGGATCAAGGATTCGATCGCAGCGCCGATCGCGGGATCGTAATACGTTGCCTCGACCTCCATGCGGGCCAGGATCGTCGCACAGAAGTTGCGAGTGGGGCGATAGACCGCGTCGGTCACGAGAATATGATCGCCAGACTTGACGGCGGCTAACAGGGCGAGCGTGATCGCGGCGAGGCCGGAAGGCGCAAGCACAGTTCCAGCGGCGCCGGACAGTTCCGTCCACGCGCTCTCCAGCGCCTCCGTTGTCGGCGTTCCCTGGGTGGCGTAGGAGAAACGTGCCTTACGTGTCGAAAAATCCTCCAGAGTCGGAAAAAGCACGGTCGAGCCCCGATAGACCGGCGTATTGACGAAGCCATGCTGTTCGCTGGGGCGGCGCCCGGCGTGGATCAGTTTCGTGCGGTTCTTCAAAGGGATGCGGTCTTGCGGCGTGGTCTCGGTCATGCGTGCGTCCAGTCTTATGTGCGCCGCGAACTGCGATTTTGATCGGCGCTTCATCAAGCCGCGGATTGAAACGCAGTCCGCACGGTTGCAATGTCCGCTACACGGCCGGTTTCGTCCAGTGCCTCTCATGCGCGGCATATGCCCGCGTCACGCGCCGCCGCTTCATGCCGATCGTTCCGGAAAGTTTTCTTATGCTCAAGAAGGCAGCCTAATACCAGCGGCAAGGCTTCGCGATAGGGGAACAGCCTCGTCTCGCCGCGCCGCACGTGCTGACTCAGACGAGCGTTTGGTACTCAGGTTTGTAGACGTGCTGCCGAATGAATGTCTCCATATTCGCCGGACGATCCACGCGGGCCAGGTTCGAATCAAAGACAAGCGCCGCAACCCGCGCCGCTGTCTTGATCTCGGT
>Ga0185299_10002899_pt1 | contig 24581 bp, 20 predicted proteins | sample PaiPotPPA55metaG_FD_128002 | JGI IMG/M metagenome (GOLD analysis project Ga0185299, IMG submission 128002) | Iron sulfur acid spring bacterial and archeal communities from Banff, Canada, to study Microbial Dark Matter (Phase II) - Paint Pots PPA... ...
ATAAGGGTCCTTCGACTGCACATCCGATTCGCAAAGCGAATCGGATGTTTCGCTCAGGATGACACAGCTGGGGAGGATTCAAGAGCTAAGAGCTAAATGCACTTACATTCGCTGCGGATCAGCACGCTGGGCAAAGTCTGGGTTACCTGGCGGGCTTCGGCGAGCGTGGCGTAGGGGCCGTGCCATTGCGCGTGGTCAGCTGAGTGGCCTGCGGGACGCGCTTTCCCGTGGTTGCACTGGCCGCAGGCGGAGCGATGCAGAACCGCTTTGTGGGGTCCGGCCGACCAGTTCTCATATACGTAGAAGCTGGGCGCATCAGCGGCGACTGCAGACGCTTTCACGATCAACCCGGCGTCGGTAGCAATTTTCTGCAGCTTCGAGCGGGTGTCACGGCGCACGGGGACCATCGGCAAGCGATAGGCTTCCTCGATGCGTCCCATCATGGACAGAACCGCTTTGACCGGCATGGGGCTGGACTCGATGAAGTTGGCCTGCATCAGCGGGAGATATTTGCGGAGCAGCTGGCGGGCTGTCGTCCAATCGTTGGCAAGTGCGGCCCGAGTCATCTCAGCCATCTCGCGCGGGATTTCGTTTGATGCGACGGAAATCAGGCCAACGCCTCCGACAGCAATCACCGGCAGGACCAATGAATCGTCGCCGGAAAGAACGGAAAAGCCTGAGCGTGCGACGCCGCAGATTTCTGCAATCTGGGTGAGATTGCCGCTGGCTTCTTTCACGCCGGCAATGTTCGGCACTTCGGCGAGGCGCGCCACGGTCGCGGGCTCGAGATTCGCGGAGGTGCGGCCGGGGACGTTGTAAAGAATAACCGGCTTGTTCACGGCTTCGGCGATGGCCTTGAAATGTTGGTACTGCCCCTCCTGCGTGGGCTTGTTGTAGTAGGGCGAGGCGGTGAGGATCGCGTCCACACCGGGGCGGTCGGAGACTTCCTTGGCTCTGGCGACGGCGTCGCGCGTGGAGTTCGAAGTTGCTCCGGCGACTATGGGCACACGTCCGGCAGCGGTCTCAATGGTGAGGTCAATCACCCGCAGCCACTCGTCGTGCGAGAGCGTCGGCGTCTCGCCAGTGGTGCCACAGGGCACCAGAAAATTAATGCCGGACTCAATCTGCCAGTTGACGAGATTGGTGAAGGCCGGTTCGTCCAGCGATCCATCCTGATGGAACGGGGTGACGAGGGCAGTACCGCATCCGCGAAGTTGCATGAGAATAAGATAACGCGAATGAGGAAGGATGGAAAACTACATCTCCCCCCAAACATCCTTAAACTCAAAGAACCCCTTCTTCCCCGCAAGCCACTCCGCGCCCCGCACCGCGCCTTCAGCAAAGCCGCGGCGGGTCTTGGCGTCGTGGCAGAGATAGATAGTATCGTGCTGAGAATCGAGCACCAGTTCGTGCATCCCTACAACGTCGCCTTCGCGAAAAGAGGTGATCTCGATCTCAGCTTTCGAATTCTCCTGCAGGATGCTCTGCATGGTGGCGGCAGTGCCCGAGGGAGCGTCTTTTTTCTGCGCGTGGTGGCGCTCGTAGATGTGAGCCAAGTATTGCTGCTGGAGTGCAGGAGCCGCTTGCCGGACGAGATCGAAGAACAGATTTACGCCGATGGAAAAATTCGAGCCGTGGAGAAAACCAGTCCCACGCTGCTCGACCTGCTTGCGAATGTTTGCGCGTTCGGCGTGCCAGCCGGTGGTGCCGACAACCATACTTGTTCCCGCAGCGACGCAGGCCCGTATATTTTCTAGCACGCAATCCGGCGCAGTGAAATCTATGACGACGTCTGTCGTGGAAAGACGATCTTTGGTTAGCGCGGAGGCGTGCTGGTTGTCCGTCGAGCGCAGGATCTCCAGTTCATGCGCGCGCTCCCGCGCGACTTCGGCAACCTGGGACCCGGTCTTGCCGGCGCCGAGGAGAAGGATTTTCATTGCCGATTAGTGTAGCTTGTATCCGCGCCTTCAGTCTCATCTCGACGTGCTACCAAGTCCTTTCAATTCTTCCAATATCATTCCGAAGCCCTTCCAGGCTGAGGAGCCTGCGTTTGGCCACGCAATGTCGACGCAGGCAAATATCGGGCTCCTCGATATCATGAAGTTCTTGAGGCTTACGGCAAGCCGCGTCCCGCCGGCCAACGAGCGGCGCGCCTGTCAGGAGATAGATGGGGATGCAAGAAGAGCTTCAGGCTTTAGCGGTGGCCGCGGCGGTGTAGGCAAAACGGTAGATTTGGGCGTCAATCTCTTTACGTAGGTCGTCCCAGATATTTTCCGGCATAGCGAGGAAGGTTTTGACCACTTCGGGATCAAACTGCTTCCCTGAAAAGCGAAGAATTTCCTCGCGGGCTGCGGCCAGAGTTTGCGCTGCCCGGTAGGGCCGGTTTGAGGTCATGGCGTCCAGAGTGTCGGCGACGGAGAAGATACGCGCCCCAAGCGGAATCTCGGTGCCTTTCAAGCCCCGGGGGTAGCCGCTCCCATCAAACTTTTCCTGGTGGGAATAGACGATTTCCGCGGCCTCTGAAAGGAAAGGAATCTTCCGGAGCATCTGGTATCCGCGGTAGCAGTGCTCGCGCATTATCTCCCGTTCGGCGGGATCCAGCGCGCCGGGTTTGCGCAGAATTGCATCTGGAATGGCCATCTTGCCAATGTCGTGGAGGAAGGCGCCGCGAGCGATGACGCGAATCTGGTCCGAGTTAAGGCCCATGGCCCGCGCCGTGGCGATGGTAAATGCGGTGACCCGCTTCGAGTGTCCTTCGGTTTCGGCGTCTTTCAAGTCGAGTGCGTCGCCGAGCGCTTCGAGCGTGATGTCGTAGGATCGTTCGAGGGTAGTCACTGCTTGGCGCAGTTGCTCAGTGCGCGCGGTAACCAGAGCCTCCAGATTGGTTTGATAGGCGCGATTTTCCAGCTTCAAACGGCGATTCTCAAGCGCGCGCCGCACCGTAGCCAGCAGTTGCTCCCGCTCGAAAGGTTTCAGCAAATAATCGTAAGCGCCGTTGCGGATCGCGCTCAGCGCAACCGAGACATCATGGACCGCAGTGACCATGACCACCGGCATGTCAGGAAAACGTTCTTTGGTCGCACCCAGAAGTTCTTGGCCATCCATGCCCGCCATCATCAGATCAGACAGCATCAGTTCGAATTCTTCTCCGGACTGGAGTAGGGCAAGGGCTTCTTTGCCGGACGCGGCCTGGCTGCAAACAAAGTTTGCAGAGGTCAGCATCGAAGACACCACCTCCCGGATGGGATCTTCGTCGTCAACTACGAGAATGCGTTCGGCTGGCATAACGACGGGAATAGTGTATGCCGATTGTACCTTAAGCACCCGGTATCGAAAGTAACCACGGGGTAAGGGAAACCGCACTAGTTACGCCACTATCCATGCTAAAACCTAAGCTGAACCGCTAGGTTTGCAGCGCATGAATACAGTAGCCTGGCACGCCTGGGACTTCCTGGGTGGACTTGCCACCCCCAAACTCGTGACTAGGGAAACGGCTGTGCTGCTCATGCTGGCGGCCAGCCTGTTGGTTTTTCGCACTCTTCGCGAGCGCTGCCTGATGGTATGGATCGTAGGCTGGGTGGCGTATTTTGTTTCCCATCATGCACTTGTCGTGTCCGGGCAGACAAGTCCTTACGCCGTTCCCGTCGCACATGGCGAATTCATTCTGGCAGTGTCCCTGTTTGTGGCCGGGGCCTTCATTTATGCGAACGCTCGCGATTTCCTGGCTCCGCTCCTTGTCATCAGTTTGGCTTTGATCATATTTGCAACGCTGCAGGCTATTTTCTGGCCGGGATCGGAAACCCTGCGCTTTGCTCTCGAACTGTCCTACCGAATTCTAACCGTCACCGCAGCCGTGCGGATCCTGCGTTTCCGCCGGGCACGACAAGAGATTGGGCCATGGATTCTAGCCGCAGGCCTGTTGTTGTTGCATCTGGACTGGACGCCTCTTAGTTCCCGGCTGCCCGCAGAATCGGGAACGCTTCTGGACATGCTGCTGGGGTTGGGCATGTTGCTGGTGGTGTTCGATGAATCGCGTCTGCACACTCGCCGTCTGGCCACCTTGAATGCCCTGACCTCAAGTATCGCGCGTTCCGGCCAGAACGGCCCCATGACCGCGACCGCGTTGAAAGAGCTGAAAGACTTGATGGGAGCCGATGCCGCCTGGTTCCGGCTGCTGGAGCGCCATCGCCTGACCGTGTTTCAGCAGATCGGATTGTCGGCGGAGTTCCTTCGTGAACGCGCTTCCATTCCAATGGGAGACGCTGTGGAACACATTCCAGAAGAAGTCCGTCCAGTGATCCTCGTGTCATCGCAACTCGGAGACGCGGTGCCGGTATTTCAACGCGAGCGACTGCATCAAGTCGTCGTGATTGCGGTTCCGGGGAGAAAGTCGCCGGTGGGAAACCTTGTCCTGGCCAGCCGCCGGGCAAAATCTTACGCACCCGACGAGCTGGATTTTCTGGTGACCTGCGCTCAGCAACTCGGCCTGGCGCTTGAGAACCTCCACCTGGTGGAAGAAATCTTGCGCTCGCATCGGCAGTGGAGCAATACCTTCGAGTCTATTCAGGACCTGGTCCTGCTGCACGACTCCGAGTTCCGCATCTTGAAGGCGAATCCGTCGTTGCTCCGCCGGCTGGGCAAGTCTCAGTCCGACGTAGTGAATCAGCTCTGCGACACGGTGCTGCCCAATGACGGGGCGGAGTGGAGTCAATGCCCGTACTGCCACGGCGAAGAAGATGGATTCTATGAAGGCCCGGATCCGTTTGGAGGCTTTTCGGTGGCGTCTACCTCAACTTACGTTGACCAGGGGACCAAACAGAAGGGAACCATCCATGTGGTGCGGGATATCACCGAGCGCCGCGCCGCCGAACAGAAATATCGTTCTCTGTTTGAACAAGTGCAGGAAGGTGTTTTTGTCGCCACCGTTCAGGGTACGCTGCTCGACTGTAATGACGCTTTCGTGCGCATGCTCGGGTATTCCAGCCGCGAGGAGTTGCTCGGCCGCAACGTGGACCAAGAGTTTTACGCCTCAACAGAACAGCGCGAGATCTTCCGTCGCGAGGTGGAAGCGCACAATTTCGTCCGCGATTTTGAGGTCAGTTTACGGCGCAAAGACGGTTCAGCACTGACCGCCGTTGAAAGCAGTTTCGCTACCCGTGACGAAGATGGAAAAATCGAACGCTACCAGGGATTTCTGCTGGACATCACCGAGAAGAAGCATGCGGAAGATGAAATTCGCCGCCGCAACCGCGAGTTGAACGCGCTCAACACCATGGCGGTAATTGCCACCCAGAGCTTCGATCTGGATGAGATTCTGAATCTGACGCTGCGTCAGGTGATCTCGCTGCTGGGAGCCGAGGCAGGATCGATTTATCTGGCCGAGCCGCAGAACCGCTTCCGCCGCCGCGCCAATTGGGGACAGAGAATTACCGACCGCAAGCGTCTTGCGGAAGTGGACTTTCCGCACGGCTTGGGAGATTTGGTGATGCGGTCGCGGGCGGAAGTGCTCACCGCCGAATACTTGCCCCATCTGCCGCAGGCAGTTACGGAATTCATGCGCGCGGTTGACGGCGGATCTTCCATCTGGGTACTACTGTGGGGAAAAGACGATCCCATTGGCCTGATGGGAATTACCCGCGGACAGGTGCGCGACTACAGCAGCAACGATGAAAATCTGCTGGTCGCGATTGGACGCCAGTTGGCGACGACGGTCGAGAAAGTCAGGCTTTATGAAGAAACCTGCAAGGCGTATGAGGATCTGCGCCGCGCCCAGGAGCAATTGCTGCAAAGCGAAAAAATGTCAGCCATCGGCCAGTTGATTGCCGGTGTTGCCCACGAACTGAATAATCCGCTGACCGCAATTCTCGGCTATGCGCAACTCCTGGAAGCGGAAAAGCTGGACAGCAAAGCGCTGGAGTATGCCGGCAAGATCTTTAAGCAGGCACAGCGCACGCATCGGGTAGTGCAAAACCTGCTGTCGTTTGCGCGGCAGCGCAAACCGGAGCGGCAACAGTTCGACGTGGTGAGCGTGCTGGAAGAGGCGCTTCTGCTCAGCGATTACGACATGAAGGTCGGTAATATCAAGCTGGAACGTGAGATTGAACCCGGCGTCCCCGGGGTGTTTGGAGATCCTCACCAACTCGAACAAGTCTTTCTAAACATCATCACCAACGCTCTGGACGCTATGGCGGAAGAAGCTGCCGAAAATCCAAAGCTTGACGCCAAAGAGCTTCGCTTCAAGGTTCGAGTTTGCGCGCGGGACAATCAGGTCATCATCGAATTCCATGACTCCGGGCCAGGAATCAAAGAAGCGAACCGGATCTTCGAGCCGTTCTACACCACCAAAATCGTAGGCAAGGGAACCGGCCTTGGACTCAGCATTTGTTATGGCATTGTCAAAGAACACGGCGGAGAAATTTCCGCTCGCAACGCAAACGAGCGCGATGGCGATGGAGGTGCAGTGATCGAAGTCAAGCTGCCATCCGCGGGAGTCGCCGCTACTCCGCAGCCTCAGCCTGAGGCCAGGAAACGTGGCAGCGCCCTCAACGGTCGGATACTGCTAGTCGAAGACGAAGAAGCGGTGCTGGAGTTTGAACGCGATGTGCTGGCCGGGGCCGGCGCCAAGGTCACGACCGTGACCGGCACTGAAGAGATGAAATCCGTGCTGGCAAGTCAATCATTTGACGCGGTCGTGATCAACGGCAAAATGCCGGGCGCGGGGAGCGTTCCTGAAACCCACGGCTGGATGCTCGAAAAGTCATCCGGGCTTTCCGGACACATTTTGTTTACCTTCGCCAGTCTGGCCGAGCCCGAAGTTCGCAGCTTCCTGGAACACAACAGTATTCCATTTCTTGTGAAGCCTTTCGAAATCGGCGACCTTATCGCCAATGCGCGGCGCTTGCTGGTGAAAGTTAAGGCCGCAGGCGCCAGATAGTTCCCCGCTTGCAGGTGCGGGTCCTCCCAGATATGCTTTCGCTGATGTCCACCATCGTGGAGTGCGTCCCAAATTTTTCCGAAGGTCGCGACAAATCCAAAGTTGATGCGATTGTCGCCGCCATGAGGTTAGATGGCGTGTATCTGCTCGACCGCGAGATGGATGCTGACCACAACCGCTGCGTTATTACTCTGGCCGGAGAGCGCGAGGCCGTCCAAGAAGCAGCCATCCGCGGCGTGGGCAAAGCGGCAGAGATGATCGATCTGAACCAACATCAAGGCGCGCATCCCCGGCTGGGCGCGGCGGATGTTGTGCCGTTCATTCCCATTGAAGGCGTGAGCCTCGAAGATTGCGTCGCCATCGCACGGCATACGGGCGAGCAAATCTGGAAGCGCTTTCAGATTCCGGTTTACCTGTACGAAGCGGCGGCGGCTTCTCCCGAGCGGCAGAATCTCGAGAACATCCGGCGTGGACAGTTTGAAGGCATTCGCGATGAGATCTCCATCAATCCAGCGCGCAAGCCGGATTTTGGCGAGTCTCGGTTGCATCCTACTGCTGGCGCGTGCGTAGTAGGTGCGCGAAAGTTTCTTGTCGCTTACAACATTTTTCTGAATACGCCCGACGTGGACATCGCCAAGAAAATTGCCAAGGCGGTGCGTTTTTCGACTGGTGGGCTGCGCTTCGTCAAGGCCGCCGGTTTTCTGGTGCGGGAGCAGGCTCAGGTCTCGATGAACTTGACCGATTTCGAGCAGACGCCGATGCATCGCGTGTTTGAGATGGTGCGCAGCGAAGCGGAGCGTTACGGGGTGAAGCCGACCAGCAGTGAGATTGTCGGGCTGGTGCCGAAGAAAGCTCTGGAGCAGGCGGCAGAGTGGTTCCTGCAAGTGGAGAACTTTAATTCCTCGCTGATCCTGGAGAACCGGTTGAGTTCGGTGATGGGAGGGAAGGCGGCGGTGGGCGGGTTGCGGGCGGGAGTCGAGCCGTTCATCGAGCAATTGGCGGCGCCGACGGCAACTCCTGGCGGCGGCAGCGCGGCTGCGGCCAGCGGCGCGATGGCCGCGGGGCTGGCTGCGATGGTGGCTTCCATGTCGCGAGGAAAGAAAGCTTACGCGCAATACGAACGCCAGTTGAGCGAGGCGATTTCGGGACTGTCGCAACTTCGCGAGGATCTGAAGGCTTCAATAGATGCCGACGCGGAGTGTTACCAGTCCGTGATGGCCGCCTACAGAAAGGCCAAAGATCCGGCTGCTGCGGACGGCATCGTTGACGCGGCTCTGAAGCAGGCGACCAGCGTTCCTCTGAGCGTGGCGGAGCGGGCGCGGGAAGTGCTGCAGATCGCTGAAGGCCTACATCCGATTACGAATCCCAACATGAAGTCCGATCTGGTGACGGCGGGGGCGCTGGCGCGGGCGGCTATTGAAGGTGCGTTGGCCAATGTGGACATTAACCTGGAGTCGCTGAAGGATCAGGTTTTTGTGACGCAAGTCAGGCGCAAGGTCGCCGCTCTTGTCGGATGACTGTCCGCCGAAATTGCAGGGTTCGAGCCATTCGTAATACCTCCGCCTATTGTCTATTGATCTACAATTGACCAAAGTGGGGTGACTGCTGGAATCGCCCCTGCATCCAAGTAATTGATCCCTGAGGTTGTTATGAACATTCTCCTGCGCAAGAGTTTGATTTTCGTTTGTGTGGCGGCCTTTGCCGGCGCCGCCGTGGCTGCACCGCTTGGTTCCTCGGTACGGCCCGTGATTCCAGCCGAAGTGCAGCAGCTTATCTGCGTGGACTACCGCGCGCTGAAGAATTCTGACACTGCCCTGGCGCTCAAAGAGCAAGTGCTGCCCGATAACCTGAAGCAGTTTGAGGCCGCGCTCAAGGGCGCGGGCATCAGTACCGACCGCGACGTGGACACACTGACGTTTATTTCCTATCGCCATCCTAAGCGTGGCCTGCAGGTCGTCGGCGTGGCGCAGGGAGTTTTCCCTATCAAAACGGTCCTGGGCAAGCTTCGCCTGCATAAAATACGCCCAGTGAAATACCGCGATTCGGATATCTATCCCATGGCGTCGGGCATGGAGATGACATTTCTCGATGAGAGCACGCTGCTCTTCGGCGAGGACAGCGCGCTGCGCGGTTCGCTCGACGCGCGCGACGGTTACGTCACGACCTTAGACTCGAATCCTGACATTGCCAATTTGATTGGCGACGTCGAGGGCGGCTCTGTTTGGAGCATTCTCGACCAAAAGGGCACGCAAAACATGATGCTGTCGGCGCTCGGCGATGCGTCGCGGCTCGCCGACTTTGAAACGGTCAAGAAACATATTCTCGGCTCTCGCTACACCATGAACTTTCAGAATGGCGTGAATTTCGATCTCGACGTGATCACTTCCGATACCGTGACGGCGGCTACGCTTTCTTCGCTGGTGAAGGCCGGCGTTCTTTATCGCAAGATGACGGCCAGCGGGGTGGAGAAGTCGGCGCTGGAAGATGTGACGGTAAACTCGGACAGCTCAAAACTGCAGATGCACTTCAAGGCTGACGACAAACAGTTCCAGGCGCTGATTCACACCAGTCTATTCGCTGCGGTTTCGCGATAGACGAAAAACTGCCGAGGCGCGATCTTTCAGTTAAGAGCTTTGGCTCTCACGCTTGTTCCTGACCCAGCCTTCTTTGACGATTTGCTTTGCCCGCCCGATTGCGAGTGAATCTTCGGGAACATCATCAGTGATACAAGAAGCTGCGCCCACGTATGATCCCTTACCCAGCTTGACCGGAGCGACCAGAGTGGAATCGCTGCCGACAAAAACTCCATCTTCGATGATGGTCTTGTGCTTGTTTACACCGTCGTAGTTGCACGTGATAGTGCCCGCGCCGACGTTTACCCCTTCGCCAATTTCCGCATCGCCGAGGTAGGTGAGGTGGTTGGCTTTCGATCCTTTGCCGAGGCGGACTTTCTTGGTCTCCACAAAATTGCCAACGTGGGCACCTTCGCCAATTTCGCTACCCGGGCGTAAGTGAGAATACGGCCCAAGGATGGCGCCGTTCGCAACGCTCGCATCGTCGAGGACGCAGCCGGGGCGGATGAGAACACCATCGCCAATCTGCGAGCTTTGGATTACTGAATAGGACCGCACCCGGCAATCCGCACCAATGCGGGTGCGTCCCAACAACTGCACGAAAGGCTCAATTACGGTGTCCGCGCCAACTTCAACGTCGCCGTCAATCACGCAGCTCTGGGGATAAAAAATCGTTACGCCCGCGGCCATTAATTTTAGACACTTATCGCGGCGCATTTTCTGATCGAGTTCAACCAGTTCGACGCGGGTATTGCTGCCTAGAATCTCAGAAGCGTCTTGAGTCCTGGTCGCCACGACGCGCTCTCCGGCTTTGGATAGCACTTGCGCCATGTCGGTGAGGTAGTACTCTGCGTGCGGATTATCGGTTTTCAGACGCTCGATGTTGGCAAATAGCGGCTTGACGGAAAATGCGTAGAAGCCGGAGTTAATTTCGCGAATCTTGCGCTGCGCCGGCGTGCAGGACTTTTCTTCAACGATGGCCTGAACGTCATCACTCGTCGCTCCCTTGTGAATGATGCGGCCGTAGCCGGTGGGGTCTTCAAGGTGCGCGCTCAGAATAGTCATCGCTGCTGGCTTAGGCTTGTGAGAAGCGGACTGGTGAAAGTCGCGCAGCTGGCGAATGGTTTCCGGAGTGATGAGTGGGGCGTCTCCGGAGAGTACGATGACCTGGTCGTACGCTGCCAGGGCTTTGCCGGCAGACATGAGGGCGTGTCCGGTGCCGCGTTGCGGCTCCTGCACCACGAATTGCACGCCGGTATTCTGGACCGCCTGGCGGACGCTCTCGGCCTCGTGTCCGACGATGGCGTAGATGTCCGCAGCGGTCACCACTTCCTTCGCGGCGGCAATCACGTGCGCTAGCAGAGGTTTCCCCCCAACTTCGTGCAAGACTTTGGGATGCTTCGATTTAAGCCGGGTGCCTTTACCAGCCGCCATGATGGCGATGGCTGTGCGCGTCGAATCCTTAGTGGGACCGGATGAGCTCTTTTTTGTGGATTTCGCAGTCTCTTTCGTCATTGGGATCAAATATACCCCGTGCCCTGCCATGCGTCAGGCCACCTGTGCCAGAATGGGACGCGTTATGCACAAGCGTCAGACTCTCGCAAGTTATTGAATTGTATGCCGCTTGTCGACGGAGTAGGCATTTGTCGAACCCAGTTTATTAACAGATATTAATGTGCAAGATTTTACCTACTCTGCTAACATCGCGGGCAACAGCCGAGACCACATCTGCAAAGATTTCATGGACTTACCAGTTGGCACCAGTTTTCGGTCTGGTACGACAACTGCAACCAAAGTTGTAGTCTCTCCCCTCCCACTTTAATTGGGGCAGTGGTGCGCTTGCAGGAGAGTTAGTTGGAACCTTTGTATCATCGCCATCGAGCTTGCCGTCGCCGTCATCGCCGCAGCTACAGAGGGCGTGCAGGAGTAGCCGGGGCAATTCTTCGCAGCTTGGCTTTCCTGCTGCTGGTGGCGATCTGCGTGGCCGGACTCCGGTTGGTCTCTGGTGACGTCCAGCACTTCGCCGACAAGTGGGTAGGTCCGCGGCCCGCGGCTCGGAATCGCAGCCTCGCTGTCCTTGCTGGACCTCAAGCTGGGGCAATCCTCGCCCGTAACCGCCGGCTGGTGTACCCCTATTCTGTTGTTCCCGGAGGCGTAAGTTCCGCGGACGAATTGCGCGAGGTTGCCGCTCATGATGCGACCGTGGCCGAGCATTACGCTGGGTTCGACTACAAGGTGGCCCGGGTAGTCGAAGTCGATCGTCCGCGTCTGGTCTATCTTTCGTATCGCCGCGGAGGCCAGATTCATTGGACGAGGAAGCAGGCGAGCCTGCATCCCGGCGAGAAGTTGATCACTGATGGGCGCATCACTGCGCGTACGCGCTGTGGCAATCAAGTGTCGGTTCTGCCGCAGGCGAACACTTTGCCCGACGAGCCGCTGATTGCCGAACTGGACCGACCTGACGCTGTGGCCAGTGGGAGAGAGTTCCCGCCCAGCTTCGATTCCAGCTTGCTGCAGGTTGATCCAGTGATACCTATTGGGCCGGGACCAACCGCCAGCGGGCCGCTCGTCGGCCCGGGACCGCCAGGCGTTACCGTACCGTTTCCGATCGGTCCTCCCATTATCGGTGGCGGGGCTTGTGTCCCGAGCAAGAAAAACAACTTCTGCAAGTCAGTGCCGCCCCCTCCTCCTGAGGTGCCTGAACCCGGAACCATAGTTTTAGTGGTTTCCGGCGCGGCAGCCGTCTTCGCCCGCTTCCACCACAAACGGCACTAATTCCGTTTTAGGAAATCAGCGTGGATGTGACGTTTGGTACTAGAACTAAAGTGCGGTTTGTCACACCGTTGCGCTGCTAGAATTTTGGCAATGGCAGCGCTGAAAAATTCATGCGGAGTTTTTGTCCTGGTGTGGCTTGCGATGTCTGCCGGTGCACAAACGGCACACGTGTCTGCGGTCAGCAGGATTGCGGTGGTCAGTCAAGACCCGCTTCAATTGCAGATACAAACCAGCCCTGCCGCGGTTCCTCAAGCTCAAATGATCTCGGGTCCCTATCGTCTGGTAATTGACATCCCAAACACCATTCCCGGAGCAGCCCTGCGCGGAATGGCAGTCAATCGCGGAGAAGTAAAAGGCGTGCGAGTGAGCCTGTTTTCGGCTGCGCCTCCGGTGACACGGCTTGTCCTAGACTTGAATGCGCCGCAGCTGTATCGCATCGTCCCTAACTCATCCGGATTGTTGGTAAGTCTGGGGAATGATCGCGAGAGCGCAGGCGATGCGCCGACGATCGGATGGGTTTCCGCTAAGAGTTCGGGCAAGAGCTCGGTGAAGGTCACTAGCGCGCCGGCCAGCCAGTTGCTAAGAAAAAATTTGCTACATCCTGCGGTCAGCAAGAACGGCGTAAATGTGCAGTTTGTGAACGGCATGCTGTCAGTTCAGGCTGCGGGTGCGACTCTTTCGGAAGTGCTTTTCCAGATTCAGAAACAGACAGGCGCGGAAATCGCCATTCCATCGGGTACCGAACAGGGCCGCGTGGCTGCCGATTTTGGGCCGGGTCCGGCCAGAGAAGTCTTGGGTGAACTGCTTACTGGGTCGGGATTGAATTTCGTAGTCGTCGGATCGGAAATGGATCCGAAGGCATTGCGCAGCGTCATTCTGAGCCGCAAGTCGGATGCTCCGTCCGGGCCGATGGTTGCGCCTCAGGCTTACACGCCCGCAGCGGCGGAGAATATTCCACCGGAAGCTCCCGAGATCACTCCGCCGGATGATAATACGACGCCGCCAACTCCAGTACAGCCGCCTGCCGATGCGGGATCAGTTCCGCCACCTACCCAGTAAATCGACCCAACAGCTAAAGCCTTTCGTTGTGATTGCAGTAAATAGGCTTCAATTGTGAATAAGCCGTACTGGAATCGCCGATGCTCCGCCGCCGGAAATTGCGGCGCCGGAAGTTAGAATTTGTCCGCATCCGATAACATTCAAAATGGTAGTGCTCATGTCGGGTTGTCCGGGTCCGGGCCCTGAGCCACCGACATCGTTCACGAACAACTGTAGGAACCCTACGATGGTCACCTGCTGAGTCCCGTTCCACTTGGTTAGGTCAAAAAGAGGGACCGTGATAATTGAGTCGCTGGTGCTGATTAATGAGCCTGGCGCCACATTGTAGCGGGCCTGAGTGTAGGGCCCGGGTTGAATCTGTATCTGACCGTTGGCAGGAACCAAGGCGTCCTGCTGGGGTTTGTGGATGAGACATTGCAAGCCTTGTTGTGCCGGGCCGTTGCTCCCTCCCGGATTGGTATTGGGGTCCCAGGTGGCCATCGTCCCGGAAACCCCGCATTGGTTGAAGTCGAAAGTGGTTCCATCACAGCATTCGGTGCTTGACTCAAAACTACCTGCCGCGCCGGAGCAGCTCGGAGCAGAACTGCTGGGGCAGTAGGCGTGGACGTCAGGAAGAAACATCGGAAGGTATTCGCCAGCGCTAGGAGCTTTCGGGACCTTGCAACCTGAATTCCCATTTCCCTTGCAAGCAGACGACAACGCAATTGTCTCCCCGATGAACGAGATCGGTGCAGTAGTGACTGCGCCAGAGGAGGGATCCACAAAGGTGAACTTCGGCTGGTTTGGGTCTTGGTTCGGCAGCAGAAACGGCTTTACGCATTTGGGCGCGGGAGGAATAAAAGTCCCGGTATTGTTCTGCGCGTACGCCGGATTATAAGCTTCGGCAATTGCGGTGCCGCTGACCGAGGCGATGGACCCGCCCCAAATACGAGCAAAGAAAAGCGGCAGGCCGGGCCGCTGCAGCGTGACCATGATGCGGGGATTTCCGGCGATGTTCGGGCTTCCGGCGATACTGAATGTGAGACTCACGGTCGGAGTTCCATTGATGAACTGCGGGGTCGCACCCGCGACCTTGTTCTGACTTAGAACTGCGGTAGCGAAATCACCGGCCATGGTGGTAGCCACACTCTGCATGGCGGGACTGGAAGGATTCGTGGTCACGCCGGAATCCACAAAGGCTTTCGCGCCAGCCAGAGCTGCAGCATCAGCGGCGCGTTGAATCTCTCCGCGGGCCACATACAGGGTGGTCAAATCAATGGCGAGCGCGGCTATTGCCAGGACGCTGACCATGGACACGGCCACCACCGCAATGGTTTGCCCGTCTTCTCGAGAGGCCCTTACCACGCGATTTCTTATGTAAAGCAGCATTCTCTTAATCCTGATTTGCCGCGAAGGCGTCAGTTTCGATCTGCGAAATTGCTGCATAGCTGGCGCCCGGAACCAGCAGGCGGATAACGCTCCCGAACTGCCACTGATACGGATAGTTGAGATCGATATGCGTCGAGATCTGCTGTATCGGAGCGGCTGCGGTTGCGGCCGGAGGAACTACGAACCCGCGGTCGATGGTCAGGGTAAACGTAGACGAATTTGGGCAAGTTCCGGTAGCCGTCCAGATTACCGTGCCGGCTTGCTGGATGGAACCCAGTCCGCAGTCGTTGATTCCGGCGGCGAGCAGATCGGCGTCCACCAGATCGCGAATCGCGGTGACCGAAAGCGGAGTGCTCTGGCTGAGATCGTTCGTCGGCTGCGTGCTGCCGAAGCGGGCGCCATCCCGGGCGGCAAAATTCAGTTTTTCCTTAGTATTGAAAGCCCGGCTAAAATCGTAAATCCCGACCACAAAGACGACCAGCAACGGCAGCGCCACAGCGAGTTCGAGGATCTGTGCCCCTCTGGCGCTTGCACCCAATCGTACCCAACGACGCAAACGCATCAGTTTTCTCCCTGCATTTCAACCTCAGCCTTTAGCAAAACCCGCTGATTGCTCAGCGAACTGAAGGGGAGGGCTAGCTGATACGGATACCTGAAGCTGATGATGACGCCGCATACCTGGGGCGCGCTACTGTTCTGGTCGAGAGCCACGTTGCGGCAGATGGTAAATCCGCCACTTGACGCAGTTGCGCACATCCCTGATGGTATCGCTCCTGGACACGGAACGGGCGCAGGGGTGGGCACGAACGGCTGCATCTGTTGGGGATCCAAATGAGCGGCGGTGAGTGCATTATCCACGGCACTAGCGACCGGAGCATCGCAAGGCAGGTTGGAGGCCTGCCAGGTGCAGCCTGCATCACAATTGGCGCAACCCGGAACCGCGGCGGTGCGAGCGCCTTCGCGGGCCGCGTGATTGATCGTGCTATAGATACTGAACGCCCGCCCAAACCAATAGATGGAGAAAAGCAGCAGGAATAGAACCGGCAGCACTACCGCCGCCTCGGCGATTTCCGAGCCGCGGTCCCGGCTCAACCGGTTCAAGCGCGCCCGTGAAAACGAAGACCTCATGGCTCAAAAAGCTCCCCAGGGCTGGCTGGAAGTATAAAGCAGGACCGCGATGGCTGCGGCCACTCCGAAAGGAACTTTAGCGGCTTCCGGATTGTCAATGGTGAGTTCGTTGCCGGGAAGATGCAGGGAGAAGAAGGCAGCCGTCATGTGACCCAGATTTCGAAGGGTCTGCCCCACCCGCCGCTTCCAAATCACCAAGCAAATTGCGATGAACCCATTGATCAGGAGTGTGACGATCAGCACCGAAATCAGCCGCTGAGTGCCGAAGAAAGCCCCCATTCCGCCAACTAGCTTCCAGTCGCCGCCGCCCAAGCTGCGAATCAAGACGAACGGAAGTAGCAAACCGAGTCCAAGCGCCGTTCCGAGCAGAGAAAGCTTTGCTCCCGGCCAGCCGCCAGCAATCGCGTGCAGGATGATCGCCCCGGGAATCGCAGGGTAGGTCAGCCAGTTGGGAATCTTGCGCCAGCGGAGATCGGTGACTCCGGCAGTTAGCGCAAAAACGGCAGAGAGAATCCAAATGGCCTTATTCACAGCAGGGAAAATTCTACAGGTAGCGGACGCTTTCGTGAACCGGTTTTGGATGACGAGGACGGAAATACTGGATCTAGCAAAGCCAAAGGCCCGGAACGACCGGGCCTTCGAGACGTATAAGACCAGGTTAGGGCCGAGAAACCGCTGTGCTGTTCCGCTCGGCGATGATCTTTCTGGCATTCTCGGCCAATTGGCGGGCTTGAGGCAGAAGCTCCAGACCCTTTATCACTTCCGGATCAGTTTCAGCCTTGACCCTCAATCCTTCTTCCTGGCCGTATGCGTCAACGAAAACTTCACTCTTCAGATTCGCGCGAATCCACTCGTTGTTTTGCAGCAAGTCGGCTTCGGTGTACGGGACCTTGTCGGCATCAAGCGATTTGCGAAACTCCTGCAGAACGTTGTCATCCACTTCGAAGTTCTTGGTTACCTTGTGAACGACAATGAAATGCTTGGCGAAGTTGAAAAACGCATAGTGCTGTAGCAGCGAGTCCTGGAAGTGGTTGCTCTTGATGGGGTCAACCTTTACGTCAGGACTGATTCCGCCGCCGCCGTACACGGTGCGTCCACTGTCGGTCAGCTTCACTTCTTTGTTAGTGGTGTCGCCAACGCTGTCACGGTCAAAGTAATAATCGTAGAGCGACACGTTGCTGTAATCGCGCTGGATCAAGCGGCCGCTGGGGGTGTAGTACTTGGCTGTAGTCAGCGCCAGGCCGGTGTCGTTCGAAAGCGGATACACCGTCTGTACCAGGCCTTTGCCAAACGTGATTTCGCCGACGATAAGACCTCGATCGTGGTCTTGAATGGCACCGGCCACGATCTCGGCCGCAGAGGCAGTTCCGCGATTTACCAGCACCACCAGGGGATATTCTTTCCCGCCGTTTCCGTGGGACGCAGTATAACGCCGTTCTGGTGACGAGCGGCCATGATGGGAGACGATGAGCTGGTTCTTGCGCAGAAACTTGTCCGCAACGCCCACGCCTTCGTTCAGCAGTCCGCCTGGGTTCTGGCGAAGATCGAGGATTAACCCCTTCAAATCACCCGCTTGGTAGAAACTGTCAAGCGCATCCTGCACTTCTTTTTCGGTGGTTTCGTTGAATCCGGAAACGTGCATGTAGCCTATGCCGGGACGAATCAGGAAATGCAAATCCACGCTGTAGCGCGGAATCTCGTCGCGCACCACCGCGAATTCCAGCGGCTTGTCGGAACCTTCGCGCAAAATCGTGATATGAACGGTGGTGCCTTTGGGGCCCTTCAGTAGGTCGGCGACATCGCCGGTGGTCATGTTGTCAGTCGGCTTGCCATCCACTGCGCTGATGATATCGCCGGGATGAATGCCCGCGCGGTAAGCGGGAGTACCCGCGAAAGGCGCAATGACGATGACTCTATTGTTCCGCGGTCCAACCGTCATTCCCACGCCGTAGTATTTGCCGCGCTGGTCTTCGCGCAGCAGCGAGTAGGATTTGGGGTCGAAAAAGTTGGAATGCGGATCCAGCACGTGCAACATGCCGGGAATGGCGCCGTTGTAGATAGCTTTGTCCGGATTCACCGGCTCGGCATAATTTTGCTCGACAATGTCATAGACACGGCTGAACTGCTGCAGGCTCTGGCTGACATCGGAGTCGCTGTCGTGAGCGGTAGCGGGATTCTTCTCGGCGAAGAGCATTCCCATGAAACCGCAAGCCGCCAAAAATAGAACGATGAGTAGAGAGGATCGTTGCGAACTACGGAGCATCTTCAATTTCAATTTCCTTCGGCCCAGGCACCGGACCCGGGCAGGCAGTCCAATTCAGTGCAGTATAACACGCGAAAAAACCGAAACTTAGCGGCTTGCAGGGACCGAAGGTCACCTGCTAGTCACCCCTGATTAAGATGCCGAAAAATCCGGAAATGATGCGTTTTTCATGCACCCAAACCGGCGACTCGCGACCCAGCCGATGTTTCTACACGAGAACCGCCCGAAACAGCAGGAGATGAACATCTCCATCACAATGTAATAAGATGTTTGCTGCTGCTACCCGAGGCTCTGTGCCCAGTGGCGCGGGAATCTCCATTCCAATGAGCGACCCGGGATCTTCCGTGAAGCGCGCGTCGGTCGCAATACTACTTTTTATCGCCGGCTCGATTGCATTCTGGATGCCAGCAAGACTGTCATCGCAGGGTGTGACTATACCCATGAGTACTGCCGACCGGCTGCTCACCCCGGGATGGTGGCCGACTAAAGGATCGGAGTCGCGCGACCGGTATGTTGGTTCCACAGCTTGCGCTGCCTGCCACGCACAAAAAGTCGAGACCCAGAAAATAACTCCGATGGCGCACGCCGCCATGCCTGCGAATGCCGAGATGTTCGCCAAATCAGGGAACACCAGCCCCCTTACTTTTCGGGCGGGTTCCTATAACTACGAGATTGCCCAGTCCACAGCTAGCTCCACATATTCCGCCAGTGACGGCACAGAGTCCGTGACCGCTCCTCTCGACTGGGTGTTTGGCAGCGGTCATTTCGGACAAACCTATGTCTACCAGCAAAAAGGTACGTTCTACGAAAGCAATCTGAGCTACTATCCGGCGATCCATGCCTTGGATTTCACCACCGGGCATCAACGGTCGGCTCCAGCGACCCTGGCCAAAGCGTTGGGTGAGCCGCAGAATCCCGATACCATTCGAGCCTGCTTCGGCTGTCATACGACGGTCGCTACTACCAGCAACCGTTTTGAGCCCAGCCAAGCGACGGGAGGAATTACCTGTGAATCGTGCCATGGCCCAGGGGCGCAGCACGTTGCCGCAATGACCCTGAACGAGGGCAATCAAACTTCCAGTTTTATGTTGAATCCGGCTTCGCTCAATCCGTCGGATTCGGTTGACTTTTGCGGTGCTTGCCATCGCACCAGCCTCGACGTAATTCAGATGGGTATACGCGGTGTTTTTACCGCTCGATTTCCCGCCTATCGCCTCGAAGCCAGTCGCTGCTGGGGATCGGATGGCGACTCACGAGTCACCTGCGTAGCTTGTCATGATCCGCATCAGCCGCTGGTGACCGATGTGGCTTCTTACGATAAGAACTGCCTGAGCTGCCACGTACTCTCGGCAGCATCCAAGCCCGCAAAGGACCATCCTGGGGCGGCTTGTCCGGTGGCCCAAAAAGATTGCGTCAGTTGTCATATGCGGAAATACAATATCCCCGAAATGCACGCCGACTTCACTGATCACAAGATTGCGGTCCACAAGCGCGGCGACTCCTTTCAAGAATGAGCTGCAAAATTACTATGAAGCAGACCGCGAATCAGGCTCTAAAGAACACCCTTTTCACCATCGCTGCGGCCGCCATTGTGCTTTGGACTGCACTGGCCGCTCTTCGGGCACAATCGGGAGAAGCCAAGCCGAAGTCTAAGACGACGCAAGAGGCTTTCAAGAATATCCAGGTACTCAAGGACCTGCCTCCCGGGCAACTGATTCCGGCCATGCAATTCATCACTGCCTCTCTGGGAGTGGAATGTGATTTCTGTCATGTCCGCGGCGCCTTCGACAAGGACGACAAGAAGCCCAAACAAATCGCGCGCAAAATGATGCAGATGATGCTTGCGCTGAACGAGCAGAACTTTGAGAGCCGGCGCGAAGTGACGTGCTATTCCTGTCATCGTGGCGCGAGCAAACCCGTGAGCATCCCGATGGTCGGAGACACTGTTGCCCTGGAAGCGATGGAGGATTTCGCGCCATCCCCCGCCGTGCAGTCAAACCCGGCAACCCACCTACCTGAAGCCACCGAGGTTTTGGACAAGTACGTCGCCGCCCTAGGTGGGGCTGCGGCGATCGAGAAAATTTCGAGTCGAGTTGGGTCGGGGAAAGTGACGTTTGCCGCTGGTCCCGCCCTGCCTGTGCAAATTGCCTGGAAGGCGCCCGGCAAGCAGATCATGACGATCCATCTTGCGGCGGGCGACAGCATCACCGCCTGGAACGGGCACGCAGGTTGGCTCAGCGCACCGGGTGCGCCGGTCCGGGAAACCAATGAGGCAGATTTCGAGGGCGCGAAACTTGACGCAGACTTGCAGTTGCCCATCCACCTAAAGCAGGTGTTCAGCGATATCAAAGTGATCGATCAGGAGCGGATCCGGGACCACGACGCCGTTCTAGTACTAGCGAGCAAACCTGGCCAGTCTTCAATCGAGCTTTTCTTTGATAAGGACTCCGGCTTGCTGCTGCGGCAATTGCGTTTCTCCAATTCGCCGCTCGGCCTCAACCCCACGCGCATTGACTATGACGGCTATAAAGATTTCGACGGCGTCAAGGTTCCGCTGCACGTGACCATTGCTCGCCCCATAGCCCGGTTCGAAATCCAGTTCGATCAAGTAACTCAGAATATTCCGGTGGATGATGGACAGTTTGAGGCGCCACCGCCCGCGGTCAAACCACAACAACCCTAGCAGGTCCCATTTGATCGCGTTTCTTACTAGAAGCGCGATTTTCCCGACGATCCTCAGCTGGCCAGTTTCTTGAGGAATTCCTGCTCATCCAGGCTATATTTGAAGGCCTTGCGCCCATCAATGAAGACGACCGGGACTTCGTCGGTGAACTGGCGCTTGAGGCTGTCGTCGGTTTCGACGTCAACTTCCCGCCAGCGGAAGCCGCCGCGGCGTTCCAGCTTCTTGAGCTTCTCTTTCACGATTTCGCAAAGGTGGCATCCCTTGCGGGAATACACGATCACTTCCCGGAGCAGGGACATGGCCGGAAGTCTAGCAAGCCGGACCGCGTTTTTCCATAGATATCTATTTGTCCGGGTGATTTTCTAGCCGAACCAAGACCGGACTTGGACGCAAGGTACAATCCTTCCCATGGTGGATAGGGCTGCTAAGCCGCTCGCGGGAAAGGTTGCACTCGTGACGGGGGGCGCAAAACGCCTGGGCAGGGCGTCAGCGCTGGCCTTAGGCGAAGGGGGAGCTGATGTTGCGATCACGTTCCTGAAATCTACCCGAGATGCGGTCAAAACGGTCAGTGCGGTGAAGAAGGCGGGAGTGCGGGCCATCGCTGTCCGCTGCGACGTGACCGATCCCAAGAGCGTTACCACCGCGGTCAAGGAAGTTGGTAGAAAACTTGGCGGCATCGACATTCTCATCAACAACGCGGGCAACTACGAAACCGTCGCGTTTGAAGACCTGACGCTTCGACAGTGGGATGCGATTTTCGCCACCAATGTTCGCGGGCCGTTTCTGGTATCGCAAGCGGCGCTGAAATACTTGCGCAAGCGGCAGGGAAGGATCATCAACCTGGGATCGCTGGGAGGGCTGCGTCCGTGGGCGAGCCATGCGCATTACTGCTCGTCGAAGGCGGCGCTGCACATGCTGACCAAAGTGATGGCGAAGGCGCTGGCGCCAGAAATCGCGGTGAACTGCGTGGCTCCGGGGATGATCGATTTGGGAGAGAAATCCGCTGCCGGATTCATGCGCCGCATGGCGAAGCAGACTCCGATACGGCGAAACGGCACTGGGCAGGAAGTTGCGGCAGCGGTTTTGTTCTTTGCCACCGCGCCGAAGTTTGTCACTGGGCAGATTTTGTTTGTAGATGGCGGGTTGGGACTCTAGCCTGCGCAGGGGCGTGCTAGCTTATAACCTGAACATGAAAGCTTCCTTCGTCGTTTTCCTAACAATTTTGTTATGCGGAAGCGCTTTTGCGCAAAGCCCGGAACAAGGCGCAACCGAAATTCAGATTTGGACCTCCGGCGGCCATTCTGTCGCTGGCGGACGTGGCAACACCGGCATCTGGAACGCCGGCCTGCGGTATGGCTGGATCCTGACCAAGCCCGTTGGCCCAGGATTCCTCCAAGGCAGGTTTGAATACGCAATTGACGCGGTGCCTGCGTACTTAATATTCCAGCCGGTAAACACCGCTTACGGAGCGGGGTTGAATCCGGTGAACCTGAAGTGGAACTTTGCCACGCGAAGCCATGTGGTCCCGTACCTGGAGTTGAGCGGCGGGACACTGTTTACGTCGCATGAAGTTCCGCCTGGAACCTCGTCTGTCAACTTCACGTCCTCGGCCGCGTTCGGCGCGCACTTCCTCGGCGAACGACACGCGCTGGGAATTGAAGCCCGGTACCTGCATATCTCCAATGCCGGACTGGCTTCTCCTAATCCGGGAGTGAACACGGTCGAGGTACGACTCGGAATTGGCAGGTTCAGGAAGGGGCGGTGACTGCCTTCGCGGAGGGATGCCAGTTGACCTCTCTAATCCCGCAGCTTTAGACTCTCCTGCCGCTTACGTGCCTCAGGAGAAATCAGGAGAAATCATGCAAACACTTAAGCGCCTGGCGGTCCTCGGCATCTGTTCCTTGTTTCTGACTGTCCCGGTTTGTATTCCCCAGGAGAAAGTTGACCTGGACATGATCAGCCGCATCCGTTATGAGGGCTTTCGCAATTCCAAAGTCATGGAGACGGCAAGCGGGCTCATGGACCAGATCGGGGCGCGGCTGACCGGCTCGCCGAATATGAAGCGCGCCAACGACTGGACGCTCGCGAAGCTCAAAGAATTCGGACTGGTGAACGCGCATCTGGAGGAGTGGGGCCCGTTCGGCCGTGGCTGGTCAAATGAGTATGTCAACGTCCGCATAGTTTCCCCGGACACTGCCCCACTCATCGCTTATGCCAAGGCGTGGACTCCGGGGACGGATGGTCCGGTGCGCGGCCAGGTGGTGCGGGTAAACATCCGAACGCCCGAGGAGATCGCCAAATACCGCGGCAAGCTGTCGGGCAAGATTGTTTTGTTCGGCGAAGATCCCGAAGTAAAGCCTTCAATCCAGCCGCTTTCCGAGCGCTACAACGAGCAATCGCTGCACGACATTGAGCAGTATGAAATCCCCAGCGAAAGAAGCGAAGCCCGCCTGCGCGAGTTTCGGCAGCGGCGCCGCATGCAGCGTGAACTCAACAAATTTTGGGACGCAGAAAAAGTAATCGCGGTGATTGATCATGGCCGTGGCGACATCGGCGGCGGCACGGTATTTGTGCAATCCGGCGGCTCATACAAGGTGGGAGAGACAACTGCGACGCCCCAGCTAACGATGGCGGTGGAACACTGGAACCGCATGGCCCGCATTCTGAATGCGAAAAAAGATGTGGAGTTGGAACTGAACGTAAAGAGTACTTTCTATGACGACGCCATGACCCAGTACGACACTATCGCCGAGATTTCCGGCACCGACAAGAAGGATGAAGTGGTAATGCTGGGCGCGCATCTGGACTCGTGGCACACCGGGACCGGCGCTACCGACAATGGCGTGGGAAGCGTGGTTATGATGGAGGCCGTTCGGATCCTCAAGGCACTGGATGTCAAGCCGCGACGCACCATGCGCATCGCACTATGGAGCGGCGAGGAGCAGGGCCTGTTCGGTTCGCAATGGTATGTTTCCCACCACTTCGGGACGCGCCCGGAATCGAAAGATCCTGACCGAAAAGGGGAGCCGACCATTACTCGTCGTGACGCCGGCCCGATCACGATCAAGCCGGCCGAACAATCCAAGGTGTCGGTCTATTTCAATGTGGACAATGGAACGGGAAAACTCCGTGGCGTCTTTTTGCAGGAGAACGCTGCCGCCGCCCCCATTTTCGAGGAGTGGATGAAGCCTTTCCGCGATCTGGGCATGGACACGCTGAGCATGCGCAACACGGGCGGAACGGACCATCAGTCGTTCGATGCCGTGGGCATTCCCGGATTCCAGTTCATTCAGGACCCGGTGGAATACGAGACAAGGACGCACCATTCCAACATGGACGTTTATGACCGGCTGCAGCCGGATGACATGAAACAGATGGCGGTGATCGTCGCAGCGTTCGTTTATCAGGCTGCGATGCGCGACCAGATGTTCCCTCGCAAGCCGATTGAAAAACCGCTGCCTCCGGTGCAGGACGACCAGGTATCGCCCGTCACGAATCCAGCGGCTGCGGATCGTCCGGCACAGCCGCTGCCGGCAGAACAAAGACCGGTTGAGCAGAATCAACCGAATCATCCGCCGCAATGAGTTTGCGACGCGCTATTTTTTCAGGATGGGGCTGTAGCCGTCGCTGACCAGTTTGGAGCGTGTTGCCTCTGCGTCCTTGATGTCAGCAAAGGGCCCCACCTGCACGTGGAACAATTTGTCCGACGGGGAGTTGGCGATGAGAGCCGAATACTGGCGGCCTTTCAGCGACTCGACCAGCGCCTCAGCATCTTCCTGCTTGCTTACCGCCGCGACT
>Ga0185299_10002901_pt1 | contig 24572 bp, 30 predicted proteins | sample PaiPotPPA55metaG_FD_128002 | JGI IMG/M metagenome (GOLD analysis project Ga0185299, IMG submission 128002) | Iron sulfur acid spring bacterial and archeal communities from Banff, Canada, to study Microbial Dark Matter (Phase II) - Paint Pots PPA... ...
TCATTTCAGCGTTTGCTGGAAGAGGCCCGTCGTGAATTGGCCCGTCACTACCTGCTCCACTCGTCTCGGGAGTTGAACGAAACGGCGTATCTCTTAGGCTATGAGGACGCCAATTCATTCTTCCGGGCTTTCCACCAGTGGGAAGGGACTTCACCCGGACAATGGCGGATGCTCCAAACCACCCCAGGGGGACACTAGGTAAGTCCAACTCAGCGCAGATGATGTCAGTGCTAGCGGCAAACGAGAAATTCTGAAACTGCACACTTAAAGAACCGGGGAAAGCGCAACCGCGAATCGAGAGCAATCGGCGAGTTTCTTGACAACCCTGTCCGTGTTCATCGCTGTTCGTTTATTTTTGTTCGATTTAAGCGCACGTCATTTGCACTGAAAGCACCTCATTTCGCAGGCTATTGGCCAGTAGATCGGCGACCTCTTGTTGGTTCCTGTTCGGGAAAATCAGTTCCTACGTGACTAAGAGCGTTGAACAAAGAGGCAGCTACACCGCGCGTGAGGCCAAGCAATGCACCGGGCAATCTCGCCGTGGAGCAACGAGTAGACATTCCTTTAAGCTGACGTTCAGCTATTTTGCGCAGACGGCGTACCCGTGGCGAATATAAAGCGAATATGCTAAGGTCGCATTGTGTCGCTTCGCTCTTGTCGCGTGACAATTCAGGACATGAACGGGGTGTCTCACACCGTCGAAGTGACGGCCGCAACTCTGTATGAAGCTGTCGCGCAGGGGCTAGCGGCAATCAAAGGACAGGAATGGGTAGGTGAGATCGCGGATGGATTGAACGTCGTAAGGGTTTCCGTTGTACCGGTGCGTGTGGAACACGAAGTTAAAATGATGGATTTTACGAAATGGCTTGAGAGGAAAGGTGGATCGCCACGCGAAATGTGCGACCGTCACCGCATCAGGTCCATCCTCGGCATGCCAGCCCCGACTTAGAGGAAAATATGATAGACCACATTATTCTCACGGTCAGTGACTTCAAGCGTTCAGTCGCTTTCTATGCCGAGGCTCTGAAGCCACTTGGGATCACAACCCTTCCAGACTACGAAGGCAAAGACGGACACCCAGACTTGAAAGGTTTTGGTATTGGCAAAAGCCATTTCTTCTGGCTCAAGGAAGGGAAACCCGATCCTCAAGCCGTTCACGTCGGATTTGTAGCGAAAGACCATTCCGAAGTAGATGCATTCTACAAGGCAGCTTTAGCCGCTGGAGGAAAGAGTAAGAAACCACCTCAAGCTCGTCTCGAATACTATCCTGGCTACTATGCGACCTGGGTGCTTGATCCTGACGGCCACGATATTGAGGTCGTCCATAAAAGCTAGCCGCCGACAGGATATTGTTCACCGCGAACGTTCCCGGAAAGAATTGGGTCCCAAGTTTGATATCCGCACCTTCCACGACGAAATGCTCAATGGCGGAAGTCTCCCCCCTGGATCTCCTTGAAGCCCGCACCCATAAGGGTCGCGGAACAACGACCGAGGTGATGGCGAGTTGCTCGGGCGGGTATGCTCGAGAGAAAAGGCGGAGCACTACGCGAGTGAGCGACCGTCACCGCATTCGGACAATGTTCGGCATGCCAGTGACACACTGAGGACGCCAGCTGGTGAACCAGGAGACTTACAATGACGGTCGCCTCCGATCTTTTGCAAAAACATATCCAGACGCTCGTCGCGGACAATGCGCAGTGGCAGACCCTCATTGTCGACGATCTTTTGTGGGAACTTGCCTACGCGCCCGCGATCGGCCATCCGGCGCGGCTATTAGGGCGCGCGGAGGCGGTGCGTCACGTAGGTTGGTTCCTCGGCGCGGTCGAGAATTTCCGCTTCTTCGACCTCAAGGTGTATCCCTTCGCCGATCCGGACGGGGCGGTCGCCGAAGTCAAGGCGGAGGGACTCATCAAGCCTACGGGCCGCATCTATCACCAGGATTACGTAGTATTCCTGCGCGCCGCTAACGGAAAGATCGCGTTCCTACGCGAATACTTCGATCCTGTTCGTGCGGCCAAGGCTCTGGACACGCCGATTCTTAGTCTTGAATCTTGAGGGAACGGCGGGCATTGGGGCCATTTTTCTCATTCAGGCAGATGGGACAGAGTTTGCGGCCGTTTTTGCGGTTCTTGAGTTTGCGTTCGAGCTTCCGATCGCCATCCCAGGTGCGGGCGATCCTGAACGAAATACCCAATTCGGAAAAGACTGCGGGAAGCCGGCCGCCGAAGCCATTGAGATGACGCGCCGTGCGCGCATCAAGATCGTCGGTAAAGCCAAGGTAGTGTTGCGCGTGGTGCAGTGGCCGGTCGTAGTGCAGTAGGTAGATCATGCCGTCGACCTCGCTTGTGGACAACCGATGCCGTTGGGTGCCGGCGTTTCTTTGAGCACGCAGTTGAGGCTGGAGCCTATGGATCAGGACTTAGGTGTGTGCCTTTGGCTTTTGCCTGCATTCCTGATCCAGAGGCTCGCTTGTGAAGGGTTCAGTTAGAGGAAGCGGAGGTTAGTTCAAGAAAGGGTCCGAGCTTTGCAGTTGCCTTGAACTGCGGGATCGGATCAAGGCTCTTGAACGCGCTGGTGAACGCGTTGGAAAGGCTCCACATCGTCCGCGGAGCAAATTCCTCGAACGAAGGGTTGAAGTACTGTTCATGTACTCGCTGCGCCAGATGTTTCGGAGCATCCAGTCCGTCTTCCACGAATGCGCGATAGATGACGAGCTTCGCAACGTCATCGGTGATTCGTGATGCTTTCCACGTCTCGACCTGTTTCTTGATCGGCTCAAAGTTGCGCTGGATTCTGTCCACCCCAATCGAGAGGACATCAACGAGGCTCAACCGTTTCGTGTGCTTGGCCAGTACGGGAGTGAAGTCTCCGTAAAAGGCCATGTTGTCGCAGACCAAGACGCGGTATCCGACGGTCAAGCCGAGACGCATCGACTTGTCGTTGGCATTTCGGATTCCGACGGAAAACCTGCACCCCTCGAAAGTGGTCTCCAGGTTGAGGACTCCGAACATCTTCATGCCGTCCGATGAAACGGCATATTCGTCTCGCACAACCGATATGTGCCGAAAGCTCAAGCTCTCGATGAGCGCTTCGACAATCTCGTGGTGTGGAAGTGGTTGATAGGTGGCGGTCCCTGTGGGTATTGGGATCGTCCTGAGTTCTTCTCGGCTCATTCTGCTGGTACCACAGTGAGCCAGAAGTTGTGGTGTTTCCATATTTGCTTGTCTCCCTTTTTTGCGAATCGAATGGATCAACGTCCCATCTTGGGAGCAGCACGATCGTGTCCCAGGATGGGGCCTTTGAACTTCTTCTAGCTAGAGGCGCCCGAAGAAATCGGAGTCGAGATGTTCTCGTTGAACTTCAAGCCGAGGCGAAGCTGAACGAGGGTGAGATTGGAATTGCGTGCGGCGGCGTAAAGACGGCGAGTCGTAACGTCAAAAACCAAATCGGTCGGCTCTCGCAATGGGGGAGAGGCGAGCAACCAGCGAGTGCCGTCACAAAATCCGTCCATTGTTTGTCGATGCTCTCGCCGTTTGCGTATTCGGGCTAGACTGCCGGCCCTATGTCAAGAACCGGAATTAGCAATCTTGGGCGGGATAGTGATCCCGCCTACCACGTCAAAAAAATACGTTCGGCTAGATCTCGTTTATTCCACTCAGGAGTATCTCGATCAAGATCGGGTGAGGTACTACGTAAAAAGGAAGAGGTTGCCGGCTATTCACTTGGATTTGATCAGGGGAAAGTATTACATTCGCAACGGACACCACCGCGCCCTAGCAGCCTGTCTTAAGGGGAGAACACGAATTCTGGCGAAGGTTCTTGAGCCTACAGAGCCGGAAATATCATTTCTTCTGGCCGTATGGGGTTTGCTTTAAGAGGTGTCGTTACCCTGCTTCCGGACATTCGGCTAGTCACCGGGATGATAGGTTCTGGCGGGAGACAAATCTGAATCAAATGCCAAAGACTAGGCCTACGTCGTCTCGCCGCGCAGGCGGGCCGATTCCGCGCGCAATTCTTCGGGAAGGAGTGCAACTACTTTGTCATCGCGCCAAATGTAGATCGGCAAGCCTCGCCGGGCGTGTTCCACAATTACTTTCTCGACGGCGGCCTTGAGCGCCATTTCGGCGCGCTCTTCCAGGGGCAGATCGAGAACGTTTGCAGGTGGTGTTGTCATGGCTTCACGTAGCGAGCAATCAGAGTGTCGTAAACGTCCTTATTTATTATACGTAGATGCTCCTCTGTCTGAAAGGCAATGACCGCAGGTGTCGCGCCAGAGTTATTGAACAAGGTCCACGAATCACCGAGCGACCGATAGCTGAGCAGGAAGTTGCGAATCGAGCGGTCAAATCGGCGCCGAACGACGGCTTCAGGCACATTGTGGCCACCTGCAAGGACTCTGGCCCTCACTCTCGTCAACGCAAGATTGACAGTCGGGACCCACAGAAAGAAGAAGTGCACTCCGTACCTTTGTTTCTTGAGGTCACGGATCAGCCCAAGATGGCTCCGACCGGACAGGGTTGTCTCGAAGCCGAAACTGTCCCCGCGTTTCGCGCACAGTCCAATTTCCTGAATCATGAGTCGTCCTGCTCGGAAGGCAACGGTCTCGGGCGAGAACGGTGATACTCCTTCCGCAATCAGGTCTGCATTGATGAAGTTCTTGCAGTCTGCATAGTTCGGCAGGAACTCTCTCGCGAACGTTGTCTTACCGGCGCCGTTCGGGCCAGCAATGACATAAAGACTCGGATTCATGTGACGCCCCCGAACTGCCCCGCAATAATACCTCGATGGAACTGGCGTTCCGACGAGCCGAGCGTGGCTCCATAGGCTAGTCGCCGTACGGCACATCAGTCGTGCCATTCAGGATCACCACGTGCTTCGTGGCAGTCGAGTGTGCCAGCGCAATTAGCACGATCGAGATCCCGTCCCCAGTGTCATCGCAGATGGGCCCGCAAGTTGTACACTCCCCCTCTATCATTAGCCGGGCTGGCGGACGGCCCATCATGCCGAGTGCCGTACCGGGAGCGACCAGGTCCGCGATGGCGGCCCGTTTCGGATAGTTCATGTCTTTGTCCTCACGGCGGAACAAGATGCTCGAGATATTTCATCTTTCGGAATTAGCAAACCTAAGTTCACACTCGGATTGCGAAGGTAATGACTATGAGAGCAGCCCACACAACTCGCCCCATGAGTTGCCGCCCGAACTGCGGGCCGAAAAGCCTCCGGAATTTCGACGACCTCTCCTCCTCGTGACCAGAATTGTGGCGTCGCCGACCCAGCCAGCTCTCGGTCTTTACCCCAGAGTTCGACATCGAGGAATCCGTCCATGCCGCGAAACACGAGGCTGTTCTTCAAAGAAGGGCGCCCGCCCTTTTCAATACTTCCCTGCTCGTGCTTCGTAATTAGAAGCTGGCAAGTTCGTCCGGCGCGAAACAAGTCGATGCGCACAACGACGGGTGTGACGACTACGGCGTGAAGTCCATTCGCGCAAAGACCATCGATCGGCTGCAAATACGGCAACTGCTGTCCGCTCTCTGCCGCGAACGTGACGTACCTTCCCATCTCTGCAATCGCTCCGCCCGATTCCACACCCCGAACCACGTAACGTTGAGCCAAGTGCTGGTGTTCAAGACTGACATCTGCGCGTACGTGAATTCCCACTCGATCTAAGCGACGAACAATGTGTCTCGCGAGCACCAAACCGCGACGCGCAATCTGTTCTCGTCTGGTTTCCATTGCACTCCCTTTTTTTGGATCAGGATCGCGCCGCTATGGGACAGCCCACGGCTCGACGAATCATCTCTTTCGTGCAACCCGCCCAACAGATGTACTTTCTCGGGTCCTGGATGGAGATCGCCAAGTTGTCGCCGCCGCGGTCATGGCCCGCCTCAGCGCACGAAGGACACCGTGTCACAACGTTTCTCCCCATCTTTCGCACCTTGCCTACGTGATCGAGAATTCGAAATTCGTGAGCCGACCTGTTCACGAATGGAATGGAAACGACGGGCTTGCGATCAAGTTTAGGAGGCATGGATTTACCCGCGATGAAGTGCAGGAGTTGATCGGCTGTCACTTTGCGAAGGCGCATCAAAAAGGCGATCTGTTTTTCCAGGTCGTAGTCCGCACCGTAGAACCAATACCGGCGATGCGCGCCGCGATGAATCCCGAGTGGACCGCGGATCGCATTACCGAACTCTTGCGGAGCCAACTCGTCGTGCTTTGGAAAGATTTCAATGCCTTCAGCCAGGGCGCCACGCTTAACCGGCACCCCCAACCGAGTCGCTAAGTCGTGAACGTAAATACGACACTCGCGTGCCAGGGCCGGCGTGCCCATGAAGATCCAGAGGTGGCCACCTCGTCGGCTCATTTCCAGTGCAGCTTCTACTTCGTCCTGCAGCAGGAAGTGCTGAAGCTTCAGCAGGTCTTCCATCGCATCGTCGTAGTCGGCATCGATGGCCACCCACTTCGATCTCTGCGTCGCTGGATTGATTGCGTACAAGCCGATCGTGACCTCGCCTTCCAAGTGCTGGCGGATCGTCTGATTTGTAAGGCTCAGATCCCCGTCCGTACCCTTCATCCTGGGCCGAAAGTAGTAGTGCCGTCCGCTCCCGGGATGGGGTCGCGGCGACTGCAAGGTATAGGCCAGTCGGTTCACAAACAATGAACGGTAGGCGGCAACGACAGTGGGACTGGCCCTTATCGGAGTGTCCACGGCTCCTCCTTTCCGAGAAATCCCAGTTTGGACAGTTGCGTATTTTGTCTAAACCGAGATGTCGTGACTGTCAAATAAGCGGGGATGGGCGGGTGCGGATGCGTGTATTGGGATCAGTAACCCGGGCCCCCGGGCAGACAGTGGCTAGGGCCGAGGTGTCTTAGGTCATGCCTCAGCACTCGGGTGTGGGCGACAACCGGGCTGGATGGTCCACGGGGTTTGGCATCGAAGAAGGTCAGGCCTCTCGACTAGATCCAGAAAACTGCACGCTCTGACCAACTGCTCAAAATCGGAGGTGTTGTAGCCGCCGAACTTCTCATCTTCGAAGTCTACCCAGAACCACGCCCCCGAGCGGCGGTCGTATACGTAAAACGCTCCCGATTCGGGATCTCCAGGCATAGTCAGGAAGAGGAGCAACGATTTGGGAAACTGGACCCATCTGGTGATTGCCGGGTGTTCGGTTATTTCAAGCAGTTGGGCCACAGCCTGCTCCAGCGATTCGCCAACTGTCTTTCGCTCTTGGTGGGGATCAGTGATTGGAGTTACATTCATAGGTCCAAACATCAAAGTTCTCCTTTCAGTCGTAGGTGCCGAACATGGGTGTTATCGCAAAGACTTGCAGGATGACGAGGGCCAACGCCATCACAGAGCTTCAAAATGATGGCGAAGCACTGGTCTTGGGATTAAACATGTTGCTGACATCGAGGTCTCGCAGAACCGCCTGCAACATTGCTCGCAGCGAGACTACGGAGAAGATTACGAGTGCCGCGCTACGAACGGAGATGCTCGAGGCACTTGATCTCCTAGAGGAACGCTTCACTCTAAAGCAGTAGGTCTGCGCCTAGGGCTTGCCTATAAAACCGGTGGAGAAAAAATGAACGTCGGTGACCGCTTACGCGCTTTGCGCGACGAGAAAAAGCTCTCTCAGGGAGCCATCGAGAAGCGCACCGGCCTCTTGCGCTGCTACATTTCCCGCGCAGAAAACGGTCACACGGTGCCATCGGTCCAGACACTGGAGAGGATGGCCCGAGCTTTGGAATTGCCACTATATCGACTGTTCTATGACGCGAAGTCGCGCCGGAGCTGCCAAATCTATTCAGACGCAAAACCAGAAGCCAACGCTGTCTGGGGCGCCTTCGGAAGAAATGCTCGGTTTCTGTCACAGTTGCGACGTTGTCTCGGCCGCATGGATGACCCTGACAGAAAACTTCTGATGGCCAGCGCTCAGAACGTCGCAAGCAACGGTCGAACAAGACATCGCAGCGCCGGCACTACGGCGAAATCTTACATCGCAGCGCCGGCACTACGGCGAAATCTTAAGGTGGCAGGCATCTGAACCGCGCCGCTCTCTGGAGGAGTCTGATGGAAAACCAGCGTCGCCTTGTCGGTCCTGTTGCAGCGCTTTTGGTTATTCCATTCCTACTAGGCATCGTTGCTTCCGCACAGTCGTTGCCCGCTCCACGCGTGCTGGATTTATCTGCAACTGACGGAACCAAGCTCAAGGCAACGTATTTCGGAGCAGCTGGGCCCGGCCCAGGGGTACTTCTGCTGCATCAATGCAACCGGCGGCGCAAGGTGTGGGATGGCCTGGCCCAGCAGCTTGCGGCGGCCGGTATCAACGTCCTCACGCTGGACTACCGCGGATTCGGCGAGAGCGGTGGTGATCGGTTCGACAAGCTGCCTGAAGGAATGGCTGCGCAGGTCATCGCTGAGAAATGGCCAAGCGACATTGACGAGGCTTTCCGATATTTGACGTCACAGCCAGGCGTCAAACACGATTTGATCGGCGTAGGCGGAGCCAGTTGTGGGGTGAACAATTCCGTTCAGACGGCGCGTCGCCATCCCGAGGTGAAGTCCCTCGTGTTGCTCTCGGGCAGCACGAATCTTGACGGCCGCCAATTCCTACGCAGTTCAAAGCTGCCGGTGCTCTTTTCCGTTGCGGACGACGACGAGTTTCCTCCCACGGTGCAAGTGATCGAGTGGCTCTTCAGCATCACTCCGAATCCCGGCAAGAAGCTCTTGCATTACGCCAAGGGCGGGCACGGAGCGGACATGTTCCCTGTCCATCCAGAGTTACCCACCAGCATCGTGGAGTGGTACGCGACCACTTTGATCAAGACTCCGGGAGGCGCGCCGACCAGTACGGACGTGCCTGCAATTCCGCGAGAAATACATACCCTGGACCTGATCGATCAGCCTGGGGGAGCAGCCAAGGTCGCGCAGATGCTTGAGGGTGCACGTCAGCACGATCCTAAAGCTATTTTGTTTTCTGAACCTGTCGTCAACTTCGTGGGCTACGAACATCTTCAAGCAGGCGACACAAAGGGAGCAGTTGAGATCCTGAAACTCAATGCCGTCGCATACCCCCACTCTCCCAATGTTTACGACAGCCTGTCTGATGCGTACCTCGCAAACGGTCAGAAAGATTTGGCACGGGACAATGCGAAGAAGGCTTTGGAACATTTGGCTTCGGACACGACTGATCCCAAGGAGCGCCGTGAAGGAATTAGAGCGAGCGCGGAACAGAAGCTAAAGCAGCTAGGCGATGCGCCGCAGTAGGTTTGCAATTTCTTTCCTGCCCGAACCATCACAAATTGTTTGAAGAATCCTCATGCGTCACTCTTGCTCTTGGATCCTGGGTCTCTTTCTCTTTGTAATGCCTGTTGTTGCACTGACCAAGGTTTGTGAATCGGTTGGAGAAGTTTGAGATTGTGTGACGGAATGACAGCAACCGCCATGCGAGAACGTCCACGTAATCATCGGGACCCGGCGCCACGCCCGACTGCTTGGGTGTGAGACCCTGCCACGGCTATCACGAATTGAGGTGCCGCGAGGCGCCCGCAATACTAGAACAACCGCTCCTGCGTTGGAGTGTCTAACGTGACGCGCGATGCCGACTCGGCATCGTCGTTCTGCGAATTGTTGAGTTTCCTGCTGACGGGATACCGGCGCATCAGGTTCGCATCGTAGGGCTTGAGAATGTCACGAATCGCGTCGAAGTCATTGACGTCGGGATCGAGCCACAGGTCGTACTTGTCCGGCGCCACAATGACGGGCATTCGGTCGTGCATGTCGGCGACAACAGAATTAGGCGTCGTTGTCAGGACCGTGCAGCTCTCAATTATCTGCCCCTCGGGACTCTTCCATTGATCCCACAGTCCGGCGAGTGCAAAGAGACCGCCTTCACCAACCTCAAAACAGTAAGGCTGCTTCACTGATCCCATTTTCCGCCACTCGTAGAATCCATCCGCAGGGATAAGGCAGCGCTTAGTCAGGATCGAATCTCGAAATGTCGGTCTCGTTGCGACTGTCTCCGACCGAGCATTGAGCGTTCGAGTTCCGATGCTCATGTCTTTTGCCCAAGAAGGAATGAGTCCCCAACGCATTGTTGTGAACTTGCGAGTTTTTGTGCCCATCTCTCGCCGAACCGTCACAACCGGCTGGGTCGGCGCAATGTTGTAGCGAGGACATTCCTCGATTTCATCCCACGCCTGGAAACGCTCGGCCAAGTACTGCTTCGAGTGCGTCAATCGGTATCTGTTGCACACCGGTTTATTGTCCCAGATTCGGAAGCGGTCCCGCTAAACAGAGTTCTGTCCTTAACTGTCCCTTCCTGAAGACGAAACGACTCCGATGCGTAGAGCCTCGGAGGATCTGGCAAGAACTTCAGCGAGATAGGCAAGCTGCCGACGACTAATCCATTTGAATAGGACGAGAATCATGAGCGAGAACAGAGCATTTTCCATGAACAATAGCATCGAAGGGAAAGTCACCCTAGTGATTCTTAAATTGAGACAACCACCCTTGCGCTTATTTCCGGAGGCTAAAAAAAAGTGATGAGAGCGGGATTAGTAAAAGGATTAGCTCTGCGTATTCAGGCGCTTACAAAGCCGACCCCGGTTCAATCCGGGCACAATACGTACCCATAGAAAGGTCAATCGAAGGGCAAACGATAATTCAGAGGCGTTGCCGCGGGACGAATCGCGACTCCGTCCAGAACCTCCCGAAATGGAATCGGGTACTTGGAAGAGGCGCCCGACACCGGTATTTCCAGCAGTTGTGGATGCCAATCCGCGACGAGACCAAAGAACACCGCACATGGGCTGTTCCCGAAGAATCTTGAGATGAAGCGCAGCAAGTCGTAGTTCTGGACGAGGTAGAGCACGCGACCGACGTGTATTTCCTTGCTTACGCTGGCTGCAATTGCGCGGTAGTACTTCATTGCTTTTGGAGTGCGTTCGTACTCCAGCGCAAATCGATACTCTCCTATGTCAGTCCGAACTGTGATAACGGCATCGTAGTCTTTGGCGAAACCGTAGTCGGTTAGCTCATTTTGTGATCGAATCTGCATCGCACTTGTCCACCGGACTAGCACGTGAGAGCGCAGCAGGCTCAGATGAATGTCATTCAATCCAATCGCGTGGAGAACGCCGTGGTTGTCTTTCCTCACACCCGATCGGCCTCGCCCAACGAGACAGTATTCGCCCATGCTCTGCAACAATTCCGCGGTGTCATTTGCAAGCGAGTACACAACATCTCCAATTCCGGCCACATCTGTCTGCCGCATCAAGAGTCCTCGCTCGACCAGCCTCCTTATTCTCCAATCCAAGGAATCGCGACTGCGCTCGTAGTCCTGCAGTTCCATAAACGCGAATAGTTGGGAACGTGTGATGAATTCGGAATGGAGGATCTGGCGCAAGAGTGGCAGATCGCGCGATTGGTTTAGCTGGATTGACCCTTTCGGATAGCGCATCCTTCACATCACATTATGGAAGTCAATTGGAGCCGGGCGCTCCAAGGCCAGGATACAAACGGCTGCACGACGAACCTGCCGAGATCGCTGCGCAACCAGGCATGAGCCGGCATCAAAAGCATGGCCTCTTGCTGGTCGCGGGACTCGCTAAAGGAAATTAGGAGCGTGCCTTCCGACTTCCACGCTGGCGAGCCCACGTCCAGATGACCGACTTCAGAAGATCTTGCAACCACCAGAAAGTAGTCTGGTTGTCGGGGCGTAGGCAGCATCCGCTCGAATAACACTTTGTTTTGGCCTTGCCACAGGCATGGCTCGGCACATTCGAAGACACTGTTCACCATGCGCAACGGATAATTCGGATTGAAACCCCCAAGTCCGTTGAACCGCACATGACCGACAATTTTCGGCCGTGTTCGCATCTTGCCGTTGACGGGAACACCGGTGGTGTTGAAGTATGCTGCCCGCGCAAATCGCCTCGCATCATCTGGATCCCTACCGATGCGCCGACGCCAGACACTGCCAAATCCTGTAACGGTGACCAACATTTCTGTCATGCTCCCTTCAAACGCTTGTTCTTCTGCCGTTCGGTATACAACTCTTCCTGCAGCCGATTGATGTGGCCGACGAACTTGGCGCCGTTGCCGCTCGCCTCTGCGCTGGCCGTGTCTTTGGGAAGGAATTCGGAGGAGGACGAACCGTTGATCTTCCTCGACAGTGCGTCCAATCTTGTGGAGAGATCCGTCACAACAAACGATTTTTGCTGGAGCTCTTCCTGGAGCTTGTTTCGTTCTTGTGTGGTCGCATCGAGCTGGGCGACAACACGTCGCAGCTCAGTTCGGAGTCCCTCTACCGGGCTATCACCCCATCCGGGTCGGTCCTGTCCCGACTCTGCGTTCTCAATTGCGCGGTTGCATTGCTCGATATGTCGGTTATATTTCTCGATCGCTTCTCTCGCTGCCTGTCGCGAGTAAAGATCGTGGTTGTGCAGGTCGGCTTGAATCTCGGCCGCTATGCGTATCGTCCTGCGGTGGTCCACATAGAGCTTCGTGTAGGCCAGCATCAGGAACAGCAATGATCCAGTGATCGAGAAGCTGTACCAGAAATATGGGGTCTTCACTGTTGCGTCGAGAAAGGCTTGCCGGCGTTGGTCGATCCAGTTCCCGTAGTCGAAGTTGGCTTTGTTGAATTGCTGAACGACGAACTCGTACCAGGTCTGACGGCCGCGAGGATTTTGCTGCTGCTGCGCCTGGAGTGGCGGGACGCACCACAAGAATAATAAGGTTACGAACAAAGTTGCGAAGGTGCTCCGTCTCATGGCGATCAGCTTTCCTGCATGCGTCTGGCAAACCGCGGCTTGCCAAACTCAGCGGTCTTGAAGCGGAGATTTGCTCCAGCAGACGTCATCCGCGACTGCTTGAGCCGTGGATAAAGTTCAGGTTCAAAGCCCGGCACTTTGATATCCGCAGGAGGACGCACGTGCAGGTGAGCGTGCAACGTGCCGCGGCTATCGTCGGTCATCAGGATTTCCATCTGTCCCTTGGGAAGATTCTTGATGTGCTGGTCGAGTGCGCGCGTTTCCGAAGCTTGCACATCCACGGCTGCGCCAGTCTGTTCGTACGTTTCATATCCAAAGAACTTCCAGCGCTGCATGGACAGGTTGCGGCGCGTGACGCGTTGCTCAGCCGAGGCCCGCAGAAAGTAACGAGCCGTCTCCTCGTCACGGGTTCGCAGGATCATGGTTGTATTAGGCGCGGAGGTGACGTCTTCCTTGAACCCGCGACCGACATGCATGAGTTGCGGAAGGCTCTGCATGGAAAAAAGGAATGCCGTGTTGGTCCCGCGTGCGGTTTGCAGGATTTGCGGGAAGTTGCGATACCCAAACGGAGCAAACTCATCGAGAATGACGCTGAAGAGTGGCTGATTTGCGTTCCGTTGCCTCTCGCTGCTTTCGTATCTTTTGCCCACTACAAGTTGCAAGTTTTGCAAAAGCATTTTGCCTAGGGCGCGTACGGGCTCCGTGTTCTTGTTCACGTTTAGTGTCACGAACAGGATCAATTCCTGCTCGATCACCTCGTCGAGCGAAAGCAGGTCTTCGTAAGGACCGGTGACGATGCTCAGCTCATCGTCGAGAAAGGTCATGCACTCGTTCAGCAGACCTTGGATCTTTGGCACGCGCTCCCGGTCCTGAAAGGATTGGAAGAGATTCTTCACCGACATCTCAAAGTTGAGCCGCTTCTGAGTGCTTATGGCTCGGTCCTGCTCCAGCCGCCGCGATGCTTTTGCCACTTGTTCCCGCAGCACTTGATCGTCGATCGCCATCACCAGAACGTCGTAGAAGTTGAATTTCAGTCCTGTGTAGACGAGCACCCGGACTATGTCTGCCAGGTAATTGAGCTGGTGCTTAGCGAAGAACTCGTCGTGCAGATTGAATGATCCGAAGACCATGTTCACCACGGACATGTAGTCGCCGTCGCTGCAGTGAAATGGGTTGTAACGCACAGACAGATCCGGTCTGGCCGGGCTCAACACGCGAAGTTGGTGTAAGCGACCGGCGCGGTGAATGTACGGAAGAAGGCTGTAGAAGAACTCCATGTCTCCCTTGCCGTCGAAGATCAACATCGGTACGTGGTGTTGTGTTGTAGCAGAACGATTCACACGTTTCAGATCCTGGGTGATGATGTTCCGCAGCAAGGTTGTCTTTCCCGATCCGGTCATCCCGAGGACGATCCCTTGCATTACCCGCACGCGGTCAGGCCAGAGCCATGGCTTTGCGTGAATGTCAAAGCCAAGAACAACAGCGCCCTGGTTTGCAGCCTGCCCTACCGCACGCTCATCTCGCTGACGAGTTATCACCAATGGCGGGTGAGGCCATTCTTTTTCGCGGCGCGATCGTCTTGTCGCGAGAAGGTAGATTGCGGAACCGAAGGACGTAAATGCGATGGCGACGTAGCATGCCAACTCTGCGATTTGCCGGCTGGTCAAGTGGTATCGCTCGACCGCGAGATACCCTGCGAACCAACCGCACACGACCACAAGCAGGGTGATGACTGCTTCTGAAGTGTCCAGCAAAGCAGGATGCTCGCGCGGCCGTTGATTCCCGTTTCTCATCGATGTTCAAAGAGGGCGCCCTCAGCTCCAATCGATCACGGCAGTAAATTGAAATAAATGAAACAGCCAGCCATCGCGGCAAGCGCCGCCGCTGCAATTAGGACCACAGGATTCGGCAATCGTCGTGCCTCTGGATTGAAGGGATTTGCGGGCCGCAAGATCAGGTTTGTGATTGCTTTTCGAAATCCAATATCCCGTCGTTGTCGCAAGTAGGTCACGAAAATTCCTGATTCGTCCGTTGGAGAGACGGTCTTCTGCATTTCACATCACCAAGGTCGCGCTAATTGGGCCGCTGGAAGCTGCGAGAAAGGTCACTCGAAGTACGGTCGGCCCGCTACGTCCTTGAGGGAGCTTCACTGCAACAATTCCCGTTGCTTCTTTGCCGGGCTCGATGCGTGTGGAAGGCGTTTCCGTGCGTGCCGCTTCGACGGGAACCTCACCGTTGCTTCTGAGCCGCGATGCCTCACTCGGGCTGAGTTGGCAATTCGACAGCGCGTAGAGCGAGTCACGGTAGCGCGGCGAGGTCAGCGCGGACACCTGCGGGGTACCGGGGGTATAGGTTTTCTTGCTGTCGTTCCGAATGGTGTAGTGGATAAAGAGCTGTCCGTCATGTTGAAACAAGTCATTCAAGTACACCGCGACTCGCTTCTTATCGGGGGCTGACCCGTACAGGCGCACTGTTTTCGTCCCGATCAGCACCTCCTCGGGGGAGATCTGCTTGGGAGCAATTCGGACCATCGATGTCTCGACGGGAGGAGGGACTGGTTGATCGATGGCGAAGACCATCTCCGGCACGGAGCCCGCGGGCTCGAGTTCGTAATTGAAGCGGCCTGAGGCGGTCCACACAAACAGATTGGTTGCGACGTTTTCCTCGGTGGGCTTGATGAAGACTTTGTTTTCGCGCCACTCTACCTTGAACACGGGGCTGCCCACGGCAACCGCGCTGACGGGCCCGTTCATTTCGAGAACCGTGAGGTGATCCAAAGCTGTTCGTATGTGCACTATTTGCTCACGGCCAGAATCCTGAACCTGCAGCTTCTGCGTCCGCGCGGGTAAGGCAGCGACTACTAATACAAAACAAGAAATCCAAAACCTCTTCACGACTTCCTCCCTATCCTCGTTTGTGAACTGCGTCCAGGAGGGAAACGGACCTCCTGGACGCGAGTTACTTACGATGGAGCTTCCTCTTGTTGTGCGCAGTTCGCGGCCGCCTCACTGGGGGAGAGATTCTCTCCGGAAGGTGCGGCGCACGGCTGGCCTTGGGTTGTGGTTGAACGTCTCACGGTGGGTCGCTGGCGAATATTGTTGAAGACCACCTTGCCATCGCGAATCGTTCCGGATCCGTACTGCATTGGGAATGGCTGCACACGATCGACAACCGCGTCATCCACAAGCACTTCGCCTTTCCTCGAAATCCGCAAGAGAAAGATCTTGCGCTCATGGGTGCTTCCGTCGCCGTTTGAGAATTGTTCAACGAGAAAAACACGGCCATCCTCGTCGAACTCGACTTCGCCATCTACGAGATTGGGAACAGATACTTCGACCGGCGTGCTGCCAGTCTGCTCCGCAACCTTGTCGATGACTTCCTGGGGAAAAGCATGAAACAGTAGAGAGCCGTTTCCTTTCCCAGCACAGACAACTGCGTGCAGGGCCTGACACCAGCCTCTCCGGTTTTGCATCTTCCCGTCTCCCCAGGCTCGAACGATCGAACGCAAGGCTTGAAACTCCTCGCGAGATCGCTCTTTCTGGGCGTGAACCACACTGCGCGCGGCATTGCGCTTTGCGCGTGCTTCATTCCTAGTTTCCGGGTCGTGTCGTCTAGCCTCGTACTCAGCCTCAGCGATGCCGAGCGCTGTCTGCGCGGCTTGCTGCTCGGTGATGAGCTTTCCTATCTCGTTCGCGTAGATCCGATTCACCAAGCGGCTTTCCTGGGTCATCTCCCGTGAGAAATGCTCTCCGTTGATGAGCCCATGAAAGTCGCCGATCGGCAGCTTCGCGGAAAAGAAGTCCTCCACCTCTTTCCGAGCAACGTTGTACAAGTACCCGATCTTGTCGGTGGGCAAAACTTCAAGATGCACCGGCATGTCGGTCACGCGCTCTTTGTCTTTGAGCTGCAACCAAGCCGCCGGCCGCACCTTCTGGCGGATTTCGGCAAGCAGTTCCTGGTTGACCTCGGTGCCGTGTTTCAAGCTGTCGAGAGCATGTTGCAGCTCGTCAACCAACAGGTAGGCCTCGTCTGAAAAGCCAGCCGCATAACAGGAGGTCTTCAGGTCGGTTATTGAGCCGATCTGATTTCCTTTTGCCTGGTTTGCAACCTGGGCGAGGTTCCACCACGGGCTTTGTCTTTTGGTCGGTTTCGACTTCTCTTTTTGGTGTCGGCCCTGATAAGCGAAACGGCTGGCAACAAACCTTGGGAAACGGTCGCCTTCGACCACGGCAATCAGATCGAAGTCGAAGTCTCCGCCGTTCTTCGCGGCTGTTTCGCTGTGCAGGGTAAACGTGCCATGCAGGTTGATCTGCTGCTCCAAGATGCCGATGGCTGCTTGGGGGTCTGGAGGACACCCGTTTTGGTCTTCGATCACGTCTTGCATCAAGGCAGCTGCTTCTTCCGTTGAGACCCGCGTGTAAGGAAGCAAGTCTTCGAACATGCGGATTGGATAACGGACAACAAGGCCTTGCTTGCATGGCAGCGAACTAATCGCCCGATCCTGCGGCATCCAATCGGAAGCGGCAACGATCTTTCCCTGGTACAAGGCGAGGAATCCGTCGTCAGCAAGCGCGAAGCCCGGCATTTTGAAACCGCCTGCGGTGCAGAGCTTGAAGGTCCACTTCGCAAGCAGACGGCTCAGCGCGGAGTTGATGTAGGGATGTTTGATGAGGTATCCACTCGAGTCCACTTTGAGCATGGCTTCCACCACGGTGTTCTCAAAGGAGGTGTACTCGGTGTCGTTTCCCTCTTCATGTGGAGGTTGTTGAGTGCGGGAGCTGCCAAGAAGTTCGATCACTTCGTCATACTTTCCGTCTTGACAGGCACCGCGAAGTTTTCTGGCCTGCTCCATGGCAAACGGCAGGATTTCAAGCTGCATCGACTCCCATGGTGCGTGCTCGATGAGCGTGTAGCTGCTCTGAAGCTCGAGTCCTTGAGAGACATCCCGGATGCCAAATACCACCGGCCCGCGATAGCTCCTGACCTCGATCTTCGGTCGCCGCCAATGGAGGAATTCCAGAAAACGTGAGGATTGTTTGTACTCAGGTTTTACGCAGGATTCGGGCACGATGATGTCAGCTCCGAGTTTCTGAGCGACATCGTCCGACATCACTTTGCATGCGCCCTTGGCTTGCGTATTTTCGAACGCCAAGCGGAATTGATACATCCGGTGTGCATGCAAATGAAGTCGCGTGAAGACGGACTGCGAAATCCAGCCCCGGCAATCGTTGGTGCCCAAGGTGCGGTCTTTGACTACCATCACCCTGGCATCGGGCAAGTGGATTCGCTGTTTGCACGGCGAGACCAGGATTCCGAAGTAGGTGATGGCTGCTTGTGGCCAATGCCGGAAGCGTTCTGCAATGGCCTGCTCGTAGCGTTCGTCCACGGCGTAGAACTTGCCGCTCTTCGCCGAACCACTTGCGCCCACGAGCCGGTAGCGCACTCCTTCGAATTCAACAAACCTCATCGAATTCTCCACCAGTGCTTCCTGGAAATCTTCCAGGCGCCCCGGCGGAATGTTAAGCCGCGCGACACGAATGCCGGGATACAGTCCCTCGAGGAGCGTGTTCTTCAGTTGCTCCGCTTGGGTCAGTCTCGGTAAGCGTTGCTTCACTTGGCCCGTCTCGTTGATTTCAAGCGTCACCACAGGCATTCCACTGATCGTTTGAGTTGGCATCGTTTTCTCCTTATCTCAATCCGGCACAAGGACAGAGAAGGAGGCCGTTGCCGCCGGTCTCTTCGCTGTTCCAGGCCGAAAACGAGGTACGGTTTCCGGTCAGGCTCGCGAAGAACCCGGACCAGTATTTAGTTGTTAGGCGCAGCTCAACGCATCAATAGCCTGCGTTGCTGCACGTGTCCTCTCCTTTATTTGTCCGGCAACGACAAACAAGGAGTCTGCCGACACACCCGTCGCATAGACACACGACGAGTGCGCCAAGCACTGAGCCACAATTGAAAGAGCTTGTGGACGGCTCCCGACAGACCAACATTTAGTCTGTTGAGAAAATTGCTAGCTGGTATTGAGAGTTCTTGTTACACCTTGTCTCTTCAGCTGAGGCTTTTTGCCGGAAAAGTCGGCGGTGCCTCGCCACTCGGATAACGTGAAATAGCTCAAGCCGGTCTTGAGCGATTCCACGATGGCTTCAGGTTCAGTTGCAAATTCCTTGCCCAGTTCGGGAACGCCATTAGCCGGATCCGACTGCGACAGGAAGAACCGCTCCTGCCCTTCGGTTCCGTTCTCCTGACGCATGCGACCTTTCCCGTTGCCTCTCGGAGCCCGCGCGGACTGCGAGTCTCCTCGGGCTTCCGCTGCTTCTGATCCCATGATTACGCGCCTCCCTTCCTCATCTGTTCACTCAATGCCGGTCCTTGTCGAGTCCACTCTGCTGCAACAGTCCTGTTTCGTGACCGCCGACCATCTGCTGTTCGCCATACTCGGCCACCAAGAGTCCGCTTGGGTTCACCTCCGACCGTGCGGTTTCCACTAGGCGCACGTTGTAGCGGCCAACGATTTGATCAGTTACCTCGGTGCCGCTCTTAACGCGATGAACTTCCTTGACTCCGAAAATGGTGTAGGTCCACGGGGTCGCTTTGACATGCTCAATCGAGCGAATATCGAAATCTGAAATGATGTGTTCATCTTTGATCTTTCCGACCGTGTCGTCGTCGCGAAGCTTGTTCATCGTGAACACGCGGAGGTTTGCGGTCATCATGTTCAACGCCTCAGCGAGATTTCGATCGACCGAATCCGGCGTGTAAGAGAGGTAGCGTGCGAGAAACCTGCGCACGGATGCTCTACCTTCAAGATCCGTCGGGGCAACACCAACGGATGTATCGGCCGATACCTTGAGCGTTGGCACAGTCTCCGGACGCGCTGCGCCGGCAACTGAAGCGTTTCCGTCCTTGTCCACGCGGATTACGGTAGGTGGTTGCAGGCGAACGTAGATCGTGAATCCCAATGAAGCCAACGCGAGCACCGCGAAGATCAGGGCGAGCAGCATGGCTCGATTGGCGTAGGCACGCAGCAGTCCGTCATGCTCGTAGTATTTTGTGTAGCGAGTGAACTCCGGTAGTTCTCCGGACCGGCTGATCGTCTTCATGCGCGATGTCCTCTCGGGCTGAATGCCTTGCCAACGGCGTAGCCCGTGTGCCAAGCAACAGCGTGGGCCACGTTGAACCCGCGATAAATGCTTGGGTTGTTGCGGGGTTGCGAGACGGGCGCTGCTTGAGTTGCTTGTGCAGGCGCACCGCCGCTTTCTTGCATGCCTCCATTCCCAGAAATGGCCGACGACGGAGTCGAAGCGGGACCGTCCGCTGCTTGGCCCGACGATGAGGGAGCCGACGGTGACATGGGAGCACCGGCGAGCGCGCTCGTAGCACTCGTGGCCGTTCCCGAGGATGGCGCCGACGTGAAACGCGAAGCTGCGGGCGACGCGATAGCGGGTGAGAGCGATGGCGGAGGAGGGGCTGAACCTCCCAAAGTCTGTGCACTTGCGGCACCGGCCCCAGCGCTTGCGCCCGCGAAAGAAGCCGCAGCCATACTTGTTGCACCGCCGACCGTCGCCGCCGCTGTTCTTGCGAGCGTCATCATCGTGCTGCCGACGTCACCACGCACTATGCGGCTCGCAATGAAGGGAATCAGGGCAATGGAAAGTGAGAAGAGGCTCGCGGTCAGAGCCAGAAGTATCATCTCGCTCGAACCTACAAAACTGTTCAAAACTCCATTGGCATTGAGGACTGCGTCGATGCTCGACAGGTTCACCGCCGACATCAACACCTGAATGATCGCGTAGATCAAACCCCAGGCTTGGAAGACCATCAGATTCACGAGGTACGTGCGCGATAGCTGCCCGAGTCCCCGCGTGGGCAAAAGAGCCAAAACAAAAGGCCCCGTCACGTAAAGCACAGATCCGTACAAGGCGTAGCACACAGTAAAAATGAGATAAGAAATCGGGAAAATGACGAATGCGCCGAGAATGAGAAGAAGGCTTATCACGCCGGCGATCGATCCAGTCACGAGATTCCACAGAGATGACATTCCATTCGTATTCCAGTACTGCGCCAGCTGTCCCATCCAGTTCGAAAAAAGGTCCCCGACTCCCGTGGACTTGTAAACGAAGTCAGCAACCGAATTGAACATGCCATTGACGTCGCGAAACGCAGACGCGTAATTGGCGAACACCAGCCCAAGAATCAAATACCTAATCCCGGAGGTGGCAAGCATGCGGACATCGCCGCCCGCCGCGAAAGCCTCGTAGGCGCTGTACAAAAAACTGAGCAGAAGAATCGTTCCGGCAACGCCGAGCACCGCGCTCGTGACTTTGGCGTTGTCGATTCCGTTCAGGGCGGTTTGCAATAGCTGCTCGAAATAAAACACTGCTCACTGCCTCTTCAAGAGATTGAGAATCTGCTGCTGAACGGCGGCAGCGTTGGCGGCGCCGTTCTTGACACTGGCGCCAGCATTGGCGAGATCGATGGCACGAACTCGCATAAGATCGGCCGTCGCCGCTTGCGTGTAAGCATTTGCTCGAACCAACCAGGCATCCGCCTGCGCCTCAATAATCGGCGCGCTGCCGGGAGCTGCGCTCTGAATGCTTTGGTTGATCTGGTCTGCTGCCTGCAACTCCAGGTCGGCCAAGGCATCGATCTCGATTGCTCTTTTCATCGCCGCCTGGGCCGCAGCATCGGTCATGTCCATCATGTCGCGCGCCTGCGGAGAGGCCGCGGTGGCATCGGGCACTTGGCCGTAGACTGTGGTGTATTGAGCGCTCGCCTGGCCGACTTGCGTCGGATCGCGTGAAAGCAAAGTTTGTTCGAACTGTTGAGTGGTGGGGAGGGTGGCGCTGTTCACTTGAATCTGCGTGATTCCTCGAATTTGGGCAAAGGTGCCCTGGACATTTCCAACCAACGAGCGCGCCTGGTCGATCAACTTCTGGGGCCAAACAACACTTTGCTGGAAACTCTGGAGGTCCTGCTCGACCGATAAAATGTTCTTGAGACCTCCGCCGACAACTGCATTCAACGTGTTGCCGATCGTAGTCAGGCCGATTGACAAGATGCCGCAACAAGGGTCAAGGAACTGGCTCTTCACCGGCTGCGGTGCCGCAACGGCGAACACAACCAGCAAAACAATGCCTCGTACCTTGTGTTCCCACACCCAGCGACAGCTCTTCTTCACAATCTCGACAGCTCGTGACATCTGAAGTCTCCTTTCTTATTTCCGGTGCAGCAGGTTTAGAATCTGGTTGTTCGCATCGCCGGTTATTGCGGCGCCGCGCTTGCGCAGAGCGTTGTCATGAGCCAGACGCGCAGCCTCCTGACGCAACTCCGCGGCCAGCATTTTTTGCGTGAGCGCCTGGCTTTCAACGCTGGCTACAACTGCACTCGCAGTCAGGAACGGGGCAGAGCCCGGCGCTGCTTCGCCCGCGCCATCCTCCATGTCATTCGCAGTCTGCAAAGTCAGATCAACCGCTGCGTCCGTTTCCTTCAGCGTTTTCAAATTTCCGAGAGCCAGGGCGTCGTCCATGTCCACCATGGCGCGGTCCATTGGACTCACAGCTTGAGCTGTCGGAACGGTGCCATAGGCGTTCCCATAAGCCGCTGACAGACCGGAGAAATCATCGGTTTGGCGATTGCGCATGATCTTCTCGAGTGCGGCAGCATCCGGCAGGGTGGCGCTCCTTAAGTTGAGATTGAAGATGTTCTGCATCGGATTTCTATACTGGCTAACGGTTTGCTTCACCAAGGCTTTGGCTTGGTTGATGAGCGAAACCGGCCAGGTCACCTGCTGATACAAGTTGCTGATCGCTGTGCGGACTGAATTGATCGAACTCAACGCCGTCTTAATCGGACCATTGATCGCGCCTAGAACTGATTGAATGACACTGAACAAGCTAGACTGCGCCTCGGCTCTCGGCGGAATGGCAAGCGCTACCGTGAGCGCCCCAATCAAAGTGAGAGCCAGCACCTGTCGCCGGCTTCGCGCATTGACCATCAGGTAAGAAAACACGACGAAGAAGCATCCAAACACCACGCTAGTCAGTGGACTCATAAAGATCTCTCCCGCATGAAATCGAAGTGAAAGCGCCGCCTCATGCCTGCACCTCCGCGGTGACTGCGCGGGAGATTTCTTCCGGCATTGGAGGCACCTCGGCCAAGCCATGAGGAAATCGTCGCGCCAACTCCAGGTAGCCTTCGAGCGGCGCGCTCCCGGTAAACTTCCCGAGAAACCACGACCTATACTTTCGTTCTCGCGGGAACGTGGTGCAGATCCAGTAGTCAACCGGCGTGGGCGTTATCCGAATGGTCTGCGTCGTCTCCGCTTTTTCGCCGATGACCAAAAGGGCGTCCGCATTTTCGCCTTTTCGCGGTGCGCTGAAACGCTTTACCTCGTTCAGTGCAACCGGGTTCAGGAACAAGTGGTTGATGAGCTGAGTGACGTCTCCCGGTTGTTGCCCGATGATTTTTGTGCTCGCGTTTTTCAGGATTCCGGGACCATGCTCACGCGGCTGAAACTCTGTGCCAACGAAGTCTTCGACGGTTTGACTGATTCCCCAGACACTCGCGTTCCTTTTCCGCGCTGTTCTGAAGAGCTGGACCACTTCGGGAGCGAGGGTGGGCGAGTCCAAGAGAAACCAGCACTCGTCCAGGACCGTGATGCTCGGCTGTCCCGTCTTGCCGCCGGACCGGGAGGCGACTGCATTCGCGATGAGCATGCTCATCGCAGTTTCGAGTTTGGGATCGGCGCTCAGTCCTTCGACGTTGAAGAAGAGCCAATTACTGTCGAGCCGCATGGTGGTGTGCGCATCGAAGAGCTTGGCGTAAATTCCTTTTTCTCCCGTCCATGCCCGCAGCTTGATCGCAGCCAGCCTTGCTTCGTCAATAGTGCGTTGCATGCGCTCTTCGTCCCGCCATTGCGCGAGTTCTTCACGAAGATCGTTGAAGGTGGGAATCGGGTTCGAATAACGGATAGCGCAGCGCTTGTACGTCCGGCCAATCGCGTCGCTCAGCAAGTTGTCCACCAGCGAGTTGTCAGAACCTGGGCTATCGCCGATCATGTGCCGGGTGAGGTTCTTGAGAAACGCCACCTTCTCCTTGGTAGGGGCGGCTTCGCCGGACGGGAGGTCCCAAGGATTCAGCGTCTCATTTCCATCCAGATTCACATCGATGACACGGCCGCCCATTAGCTCTACCAGCGGCCGGTAGGAGTCACCGCGCTCCAGGATCGAGATTTGGGGGTTGGCGCGCGCCATCATGAGCAGAAATAGCTGGGTCATAAATGTTTTGCCGCCTCCGCTCTTGGCCATGATGAGCATGTTGGCGTCGCCTAGGCTGGCGTCAAACTGCGAGAACGGCACCAACTGCCTGTAGGGCGTTTCAAAGAGCATGAGCGGTGAATGACGGGTACCGCGCCAAGGCATTTCTACGGGTAAGAGGTCGGCAGCATTCAGAGTGAGTAGATCGAGCTCGCGGCGATTCTCCCCTCCCATTGCGGGAAGTCCGCCGAAGAATAGGCGCTTCTGCGCAAGGGTCTCGGCGATTCCGCGACCACCGTTCATCCGCGCGATTGCGTGCAGCGCCCGCTGGCGTCGGTCTGCCAATACGCGTTCCGCTTCTTCTCTTTCCGCGCGGTTGCAGCAAGGCTTGGACGTCCTCACCGTGACGATCAGGCTGAGTTCGCAGGCTTTCAACGAGCTTGAAATCAGATCCTGCAGAACCTTGATGAGCTGATGTTCCGCAACTTGCGCGTCCACGTTGATTCGAAAGCCGCCATGGAAGTCCTTTTGCGCGGCGAG
>Ga0185299_10002902_pt1 | contig 24569 bp, 22 predicted proteins | sample PaiPotPPA55metaG_FD_128002 | JGI IMG/M metagenome (GOLD analysis project Ga0185299, IMG submission 128002) | Iron sulfur acid spring bacterial and archeal communities from Banff, Canada, to study Microbial Dark Matter (Phase II) - Paint Pots PPA... ...
CCTCGCTCTCGTCAGTCAACACGATCTCAGTGGCAACTCGCACTATCGCTCCAAACTATCTCGCAGTAGTCCTTATGACACTGTCTAATCCAGATACGTTCCATCGAGATCAGAACACTACACTAGAACAAGGGGTTTCGCTCGCGCCGGTGGACGGGTTTTTCGTTCGCACTCGGGGTTGGTTTGGGTCTATCGGTGCGGGTGGTCGGGGTTGATGCCGGGTTGCTGCTGCTTGGGCCTTCGCGCGGTCTGTCTTAGCTGTTCTCTTTATCACTATTAGCCACTGTGCGTGGCGGCACGTCATTTCTTTGTCCAAAGCGACAAAGAAACGAAGCAAAGAAAGCGCTTTCCAACAATCGGCTAGCTAGCGTGCAGGCTAGAAGTTTTTGGCACCTGATAGCACGGTGCTCGCCAGACTCAAGGATGTTTGAACCCCGACCTCTCCGAACACGGATACCCACACGCTTCGCCACCAGTGATTGAACCTGCCCAAGGGACACCCCGCGCTATCCGCGAACAACCACCCTCCGAATTACCATGCGGTAGCACCAGGCTTTGGCGTATTCGTTGGTCCGCCCTATTCTCACGTTTTTCGTGGTCTCGCACTTGGCGTCGACCATGTTGCAAGCGCTACACCAGCAACAGCAAAGGCCATCGCTCCCCACGCCAACGGTGACATGACTTCCTTCAACAACAGCGAAGAGAGCACGGCGGCAACCGGCGGGATGAAGAAAAACAACGACGCGATCTTCGACGCCTGCCCCGCCCGAACCAGCGCAAGCAGCAAGGTAATTGCGATCAATGAGTTACCGATCACGAGGTAACCCAGCGCAAACATAAACGTCCCGGTCCACTCCACATGAGCGTCTTCCAGAAGAAGCGCCAACGGTGCGCAGAAGACCAAGCCGATCGTGTACTGGATCAGATTCGCCGTCACCGGATGCTGTCCGACACCAAACCGCTTTTCATAGAGCAAGGCGCCCGTCATTCCAATCAATGCGCCAATCGCGAGAAAAAGACCAGACGCCGAATTCACCGACAAGCTCGACCGGGCAACAATCACTCCCGTCGCGCCTATCAACCCGAGCGCCAAACCCAGCCATTGCCGCCCGCCTACCCGCTCACCAACGAGTCGTGGAGCTAGCGCCGCGACCAGCACGGGCTGCAAGGACACAATGACCGCCACCACGCCCGCGGAAGCCCCCGCTTTGAAGGCGAGATAACTCATGCCGAAGTAGACGACCTGCACGAGGAACCCGACCACGCTTGCATGTGCCCAGGCGATGGGATCTTTCGGCAACGCAGGTTTGGTGATGATGAAGAGCGGGATCAGCAAACAGACGGTGCATCCGTAGCGCAACGCCAGCAAGGTCAGCGGCGGCGCGTATCCAACCGCTAGTTTCGCAATCGGGAAACCGCCCGACCAGAGCAGCACGAAAACCATCTTGGCCGCGAAAGTCTTTTGGCTGGCATGTTGCGTTAGCGCATTGGCTGGCGGCATTGTTCCTGGCTCAAGTGTTCTCCGATCCCTCATCGCAGCAGGTATCGATCCTTTAAGCGCCCGTGAAAGCGGGCGCTCGTCGCGAGGGTTGATTCTTACAGGTCGTTGCGGTTACACCGACGTCGCGAAAGCTTTGAGATTTCTGTAATCGCTTGCGCTTGCCGCCGACGTCGGATCTCCGCATTTCCTCTTATTGGGCGCGATGCTGCGCTTAACCGTGAGGCGGCTGATTGCCACCACCTCCACCGCCGCCTTGTCCTCCTTCACCGCCTCGTCCGCCACCGCCACCGCCACCGCCACCGCCACCGCCGTGACCGCCTTCGCCTCCGCGACCACCGCCTTGTTCACCACCTCCGCCGCCGTGACCGGGCGGTGGGCCCGAAGGATGTCCGCCTTGTTGCCCCTGAGGACGACCCTCGCCCGCACCCTGACCGGGTGGTGGCCCCGGAGGACGCCCGCCGCCCCCTTGTTGCCCCGGAGGGTGGCCCCCGGCCATGCCCTGACCTTGTTGTTGCGCTGGAGGACGTCCGCCTTCGCCATGGCCAGGCTGTGGCCCCTGCGGTGGACGGCCACCTTCGCCGGGCTCACGCCGGGGCGGCGGATGATTCTCCCAGCGCGATCGGTCGTTATACCAAGGGCGGCCACGGTAATACCTGTCCCAATACGAGCCGATGGAAAACGTCAAGATCGGCACGCCGATCACCGTCCCGTAAGTGAGGATCGGCACATTGTTGCCCTGATACGGATAGCTGAGATTTGCCCCGTAGACCCAGCCGCGCAAGTTGGGCACAACGACGTCGCACCACGAGTAGTCGCTGACGCAACCCATCACGGTGACGGGCACGCCGCCGGGTAACTGAGCCACGGCCGGATAATCTTCCGCGGGCCCGGCGAACACATAGACCGGGCTATTGGTGTACGCCTGCTGCTGCGCAAACGCCGCGCCGGGTAGCGCCAACAGACCCGCAAACCCGGCACAGCCCCATTGAATTAACTGTTTTCCCATATTGCCTCTCATCGTGGGAGTGCAACTTCCAATGCTTATCGGCAACCGCCCCTGTAACAGCGGTCCTCGACACGAAAATCCGAGTACCGGACGATTTAAGCAAGTATGGAGTTCACTCTTTGACGAGTCTATGCGCGTGAAACGCAGCAGAACAGAGAATTTACTGCGTCGGCGCAGCATAAGGCTTTAAACATCGTCGATATGGCGGCCTGCAGAGCCCGCTGTCGCGGTGGCCAACACGGTGGGGCCGCCGCTGCCGGAAGTTAGCGGCTTTGTAGAACGGCCGCCGATCTGCCAAAGTTAGTCTGTAGCGCAAGCCAAATCAGAAGGACTTTCGATGCTTGTTGGAATACGGGAGGCGACGGTCGAAGACGCGGAGGCCATCGCCACGATCCACGTGAACTCTTGGCAAGCGGCTTACCAGGGAATCTTGCCCGAGGGTTACCTGGCGAAGCTGACTGTCGAGGAGCGCAGCGAGGCATGGCGTCAATCGATCATGTCCGGAAGACCCCGGGTCCTGGTCGCTAACGCAAGCGCCGACGCCGACGCCGACGCTAACACCAATCCCGACGAAACTATTCTCGGCTGGATCGCATTCGGGCGCAGCCGGGACGGGGATAAGGATTATCACTGGGCCGAAGTAGAGACGCTCTACATTTCCCCGGCGTTCTGGCGTAAGGGCGTTGGCAAGCGATTGATCGACGCGGCACGACATGTATTGAAGTCCGCCGGATATACGGACGTCGCGCTTTGGGTTCTGCTGGACAACCGTCGCGCGCGGGCCTTTTATAAACGAAGCGGCTTTGTCTGCGATAACTGCAGCAGAGGAGTCCGGCTCGGCGGCAAGTGGCTAACCGAGCTTCGGTATTGCTGCTCTCTTAGCAGGGCCTCGTAGACTGCAGATCCCAACCAAACAGGAAAACGCCGTGGCACGCGACAAAGGTCTCGAAGAACTATTAACCGATGAGCTGAGGGAAGAGCCGGGAATCACGGAAAAGGCGATGTTCGGCGGCTGGGTGTGGCTGGTGAACGGCAACCTTCTGTGCGGCGCCCGTGAAGACGGAATGCTGGTGCGGCTTGGCAAGGACAAGGATGCCTGGGCCCTTCAAGTACCCGGCATCGTCCCGATGATTTCACAAGGCCGTCGAATGCAGGGCTGGGTATGGGCCGCCCCGGAAGTCTATGGCAAAGACGTGTTACGCCGGAAGCTGATGGACGCTGCTCTCACATTCGCCCGGTCGCTACCGGCGAAATAGATCGAAGTATGGTCTGAGATCGGTTGCGATGGCGACACGCCATGTCACGTCGCAAACAATTTGACGCAACAAAATACGAGGGAAGTCATACAATTCTGTGCATGTATTACATCGAAAATCACGCATGCAATCAGACAGCCGACTTCCCCGTTATCAACGCCTGCGCGACGAGCTTGCGTCGCGGATAGCGGAGCGTCGCTGGCAACCCGGCGACGCCATTCCCACAGAACAGGAACTTGCCCAGAGCTTTGATCTCGCGGTTGGAACCGTGCGCAAGGCGATCGACCTGCTCGTCGCCGAAGGCCTGCTCGAACGGTATCAAGGGCGCGGCACGTTCGTCCGGCGCGCGAGTTTCGACGGTTCGCTGTTCCGCTTTTTCCGCTTCCAGAGCAAGTCAGGCGAGCGACGGATTCCGAAGAGCCAGATTCTGAAACGCAGCGTGGTGGAGGCACCGCCCACCGTCGCTGCGACGCTGCAGATAGCGTCCGGCGCCCGCGTGATCCAGATGGCGCGGCTACGCTTGATCGAAGACGCACCTGTTTTGACCGAGGACATCTGGCTGCCGCTCGACCGTTTTGCGGCGTTCGTCGACTTGCCGCTCGACTCCATAGGCGACCTGCTTTATCCGGTATACGAGGCGATATGTAATCAGGTCGTCGCGTCGGCCACGGAAACGTTGACCGTCGAAGCGGCAAGCCCGAAACACGCGAAGCTGCTGGGAATCGAGAAGGGAACGGCGATCGTGGTGATTGAGCGGCTGGCCTACGGATACGACCGCCATCCGCTCGAATGGCGTCGCTCGCGCGGCCCGGCGAGCCAGTTCCTGTATCAGTCCGAGATACGCTGAGCCGCTCGCCTGAGCGTGTTCAGAACGTCCGCGCTTCCGGGCTCACGCTGAAAATCGCGAGCGCGTCTTTCAACGACTTCGCCTGATCCTCGAGCGATTGCGCCGCCGCCGCGGCCTCTTCCACCAGCGCAGCGTTCTGCTGTGTGACTGCGTCCATCTGCGTGACGGCGGTGGCGACCTGGCTGATGCCGCGGCTCTGCTCGCCCGATGCCGTCGAGATCTCGCTCATGATGTCGGTCACGCGCTTCACGGCTTGCGTGATCTGCGTCATCGTCGTGCCTGCTTCTCCAACGAGTCCAGAGCCCGCGCTCACCCGCTCCGCCGATGTATCGATCAGGTCCTTGATTTCTTTCGCGGCACTCGACGACCGTTGCGCGAGGCTGCGCACTTCGCCCGCCACGACCGCGAACCCGCGGCCTTCCTCGCCCGCGCGAGCAGCTTCCACGGCAGCGTTAAGCGCCAGGATGTTGGTCTGGAACGCGATCCCTTCAATGATCGTGATGATGTCCGCGATCTTCGCCGAACTCTTCGAAATATCGGCCATGGTCGATATCACGTTGTCGACCACCGTGCTCCCGTGGCTGGCAATTGCCGATGCGTTCGCTGCGAGCTTGGTGGCCTGGGTGGCGTTGTCGGCGTTGCGTTCGACCGTGCCGCTGATCTGCTCCATGCTCGCAGCGGTCTCCTGCAGCGAGGCAGCCTGCTGCTCGGTACGCGATGACAGGTCGGTGTTACCCGATGCAATCTCGCCGGCCGCGACAGTAATCGATTCCGCTGAATGGCGAATGTGCCGCACGGTGGTCGCGAGTTCGGTCTGCATGCGGCGCAACGCGCCTTGCAACTGACCGATTTCGTTGTCGCTCGCAACGACGATCGGCGTACGCAGGTCGCCACCGGCAATGCGCTCGAAGTCGGCGGCCATCGCTGTGATCGGCTTGACGACCAGGCGCGTCAACGCAATCCGCACCGTGACACCAATCACCAGCGCCAGCAGCGCGCAGGCGGCCAGCACTGTATTCACGATGTCGGCGGTCGTCTCCGCGGCTTCGAAACGCTGCTGCGCGCGCGTCGATACATAGCCGAGCAACGGCTGCGAAAGCTGGTCGAACTGGTTGTAGAGCGGGCTGCTGAACTGCATCTGGATGCGTTTATACGCGTCGAAGTCTTTCGCTTCCAGCGCGTCGAACTCCGGCATGATGCCTTTTTGCATCATCGCGGCGTGCTTGGCGGCGGCGTCGGTAATGAGCGCTTGCGCGTCGCCCGATACCGGCAACGCGGCAAACACGTCCCACTGCTTTTGCGATTCGTTGCAGTAATCGTGGGCCGCGGCCAGTTGTTTCGCGGCGGCGTCGGCCTTGTTGTCGGCTGTCAGCGATTCATAACGGTTCTTCGCCGATCGGCAACGCAACAGCAACTCGGAACTGCGGGTCAGCGCCGTGCTCCCCGCCAGATCGTGCTCGTACATACCGCTGAGCGCGTGGTTTGCCCGGCCTAGCGAAACAAATGCACACGTTCCGACAACGAGTACCAGCAAGACGAACACGCTTGTCGCAAGGGTCAAGCCTGTCTTGATTGAAAGGTTTCTAAGCACTGTCCGTTGGCCTCAATGATATGAACATATATATGACTATGTTTAACGGAGCGGGGACAGAAGACTTGAGGTTTTTTTCCTGTTACCGACTCTTAGCCATGTGTTATTAGCGAAAGTGGAACAGCTCCGCGGGCGTGTCGATCAACACCGCCTGCCGATGTGACGCATCGGTGACAAGGCGGTGCAGGTCGTTTATTGCGCGTTGGGGATCGCAGACATGCTCGAACTGGGTATGCGGCCAGTCCGTGCCCCAGAGCAACCGGTCGACGCCGAAAGCGGGCAGCAGTGCGGCCCAGGCGCTCGCGGCCGTCGCGAAGGTCGCTGCCGCATCTCCCGGTTTTGCGCTTACCCGATACGCCGCCGAACCTTTCACCCACACGCGCCGTGTTTGGCCGAGCGAGATCAGGTGCGCAAAACCCGGATCGCCTATGCCGAGCGCGGGATCGAAGCGGCCGAAGTGATCGATCACGATCCACACGCCGCTCGCTAGCAGGGCAGGCGTCACGCGGTCCAGCCTCCCCGCGTCGATCTGCATTTCGAGGTGCCAGTCGAGCGCGACCATTCGCGATAGCAGGGCAGTCCAGTGTTTATCGGCGAAATCGGGCAGTTGGGCGCCGATCAGGTTCGCGCGAATTCCTACGACACCCCGTGCATGCCAATCGTCGATATAACCGAGGGCGTTGGCAGGATCGGCCATCACGACGCCGCGCAACTGTTGCGGATAGGCGTCGAGACACGCGAGCAGAAAACTGTTGTCGAAGCCGAGGAAGCTGGGCTGGATCAGCACACCATGGGACATCCCAATGCTCGCGAGCATCGCCCGGTAGCGATCAAGCGTGGCGTCGTAGGCCGGCGCATAACGCCGGCCAGCTGCGAGCGGCAGGTCTTGCGTGAAGACGTGAGCGTGCGTGTCGATGCCGGTAATAAGGCTATCGGCCATGGTTATCTATGCCGCGACGTCTTCGCGGAGCGTGCGCCCGCGCGTTTCCGGCAGCATCAGCACGCTGGCGGCGACGATCGCATAAGCGAACGCCGCGTCCACGCCGATCGCGAACCCGAGCGAATACTTCGCGGCCAGATGTCCCACCATCACCGGAAATCCAGCCGACACAACCCGGCCGAAGTTGTAGCAAAAACCCACGCCCGTACCACGCGTGCCGCGCGGATAGAGTTCGTTGAACAGCGCGCCCATGCTCGCCGGAATGCCGGCGGCGAAAAAGCCGAGGGGGAAGCCGAGCGCCAGCATCGCGTGATTGGAGAGCGGGACGAACAAGTACACGATCACCGTCGCTACGCAGCACACCGAGAAAAACAGGATGGTCTGGCGGCGCCCGATCCGGTCCAGCAACTGGGACGCGGCGAGACAGCCGAAGAAGAACGCCGCAATGATCACCGCCAGATAACCACCGGTGCTCAGCACCGAAAGATGGCGCTCGGTCTTCAGGTAGGTCGGCAACCAGGTGGTCAGGGCCGAATATCCGCCGTGAGCGCCCACGCCGAGCAAGCCGCCGATCAGCGTCATGCGTATCACGTCGGGCGCGAAGATCGACAGCAGGGGCATGCGTTCTTTCGTACCCTTGACTACCGCCGCTTTAGCCACCGGCGCAACCGGTTCCTTCACGTTGCGCCGGATGTAGATGATCAGCAGCGCCGGCAAGATCCCGATAGCGAACATCACGCGCCAGCCCATATCGGGCGACATAAACGAAAACACGGTTGCATACAGCAGCACGGCCGCTGCCCAGCCGACGGCCCACGCGCTTTGCACGGCGCCCATTGCCTTGCCGCGATGCTCGTTGCGGATCGTCTCCGCCATCAACACCGCACCCGCTGCCCATTCGCCGCCGAAGCCAAAACCCTGTAGCGCCTTCAGCACGATGAACTGCGGATAGTTCTGCGCGAACGCCGACAGCAACGTGAACACAGAGAAGAAAATCACGGTGACCTGCAGCGTCTTCACGCGGCCGTACCGGTCCGCTGCCGCACCGCAGATCCAACCGCCAAGCGCCGACGCCACCAGCGTGACGCCGCTGACGAGACCCGCCTGGGTCTTGCTGATGCCCCATTCGGCGATGATCGCGGGGATGACGAGACTGAACATCTGGACATCGAGGGCGTCGAGCGCCCAGCCGCCGAAACATGCCCAGAACGTGTATCGCTCACCTTGAGAAACCTGCCGGTACCAGGAAAACATCGAGTCTCCGTGCGTCTTTGCCGTGCTTTGGATGAATGAGGCGGGCCGAGATTGATCTATAGTCAACCATTCGATCAAACATATATATGTTTATATGAATCGAGAATTCGCGGCATAGGTGTTTACCCGTCATCGGCAGGTGGCACTCAGAGTTTAGCGCTTGTTGATCAGCCCGCGACCGACCCCTTTTCCTCGCGTATTGGCACACGCGAGAGACGAACACCACGGCGATGCAACTCTACGACAAGGTCGCGGAGAAGCAAGGGTCAGTGGTCTATCGCAAGCTGCTCTAAGCGACACAGTGCGCTTAGTCTTCAAGCAAGCCCTTTGTCCGCGAGGCGTTGATAGAACAGCAGATCGAGTTCAGGCGCACGTCCAGCCAGACCGGTCAGCAATGCATGCACCTGACCGCGATGATGCGTCTGGTGATTGAACCAGTGCGCCAGCGCGGGCCCGAGAGGTTGCGTGATTGCTTCCGGCGTTGATACTCGCCGGTACGTGATCGAGCCTTCCAGCGCGGCCACTTCAAGCCCGGTTACGTAGCGCACGATCCGTGCGTCCTCCACCTCACGCGCGCGATGCAACAACTCGAGTTGCTCGAAGAGGATGGCATCGAGCCGGTCAGGCGCATCGCCCTCGCCGGTGAAGCGAAACATCCACACCCTGTCGGTCACCAGCAAGTGATTGAGCGTGCCATGTACCGATCGGAAAAACGCACCCCGATCGGCTCGATAATCGGTGTCGCTCAAGAGGGTGGCAGCATTGAAGAGTCGTGCATTTGCCCACGCGTTGTAGCGTGCGAATGTGTCGAAGTGCTGTTTGAGTAACCCGTCCATATCGTCTCCTTCCGGCGCTGCGGCGTTCCCATCGTACGGATACTAATATTGATAGAGTTGACGTCAATCTTGATTCAATTCATCAATGTGAGAATCCAATGGCATGGATGACGACGGCCGAGGCCTTGAGCGTGATGAACGTCCGCGCGCAGACGTTGTATGCAAACGTGAGCCGTGGAAAAATCCGCGCGAAGCCCGACAAAGCGGACCCCCGGCGCAGCCTTTATCACCGCGATGATGTGTTGCGAATGGCGGAGCGCCGTAGCGGGCAGCGTAAGGTCGAGAAGGTCGCGGCCCAGACCATCGACTGGGGCGATCCCGTTTTGCTTTCGGCTATTTCGACGGTGGCGAATGGGCGGCTGTGGTATCGCGGCCGGGATGCCGTTGAGCTTGCGAACACGGCGTCGTTTGAAGAAATCACCGGGCTGTTATGGGAGACCGATGCGGTCTACATCAAACCTTCGACGACGCGCCGGGCGGCCGGTGGTGGTGATCCGCTGACGGCGAGTCTGGTTGCTTTGGCCCAGCGCAGCGCGCGTGACCTGCCATCGAGCGGGCGCACTCCTGCTGTCCTGCGAGACGAAGCCGCAAGCGTGCTTGCGACACTCGCGCAAGCAATCCTTGGCGGTTCAGCTTCACAAGGTGGACGGACCGTCAGCGCGCGGCTGGCCGTATCGTGGGGATGCAGCGAGGCGCAAGACGCCATCCGCCGCGCCCTCGTTTTGTTCGCCGACCACGAGCTGAACGCCTCGACGTTCGCTACCCGCGTCACCATCTCGACCGGCGCGTCGCTGTCGGCTGGTGTGCTGGCTGGTCTCGCGACGCTCACCGGGCCGTTGCATGGAGGCGCTGCATCGTCCGTTCGCGCATTGATTGACCTCGCAAACGATATCGGCCCGGAAGCGGCCGTGCGTCACTGGCTGGCACAAGGACGGGCGTTTCCAGCATTCGGTCATCCGCTTTACGCCGGTGGCGATCCCAGGGCGAGTGCGTTGCTCAGCGTGTTGAGCGTGCCCCCGCTCTACGGGGAACTTGCCACGTGTGTAGAGAGGACGGTCGGCGAGCGCCCGAACATCGATTTCGCGCTGGCGGTTCTCGCAGCGGTTTTCGATCTGCCGGCGTACGCTCCGCTGTCTCTCTTTGCGCTTGGACGCTGCGCGGGCTGGCTCGCTCACGCGTTGGAACAAGCGCAAACAGGCCACTTGATCCGGCCTCGGGCACGTTACGTCGGACTTCAACCGGAGTCCTCGCAGTGAGTCCGATCTTCGCCAATCGTCCGTGGCGGGGAGCAAGCTAGACGGCAATGGAGCGCTTATAGCGCGGCGGCAGGGGGCGCTTCTCGATCAACGACTCGGATCAACTCCTATCGCCAGGACTCGCTTGTCATTCAGACAACGCATGAAATATCTTTCGATTCAGAAGCCAGCCGCCCCCCGACCGCCGCTTCGCAGTTCACGCTGCCGTTTTTTTCAGCGCGTTCGGCCGCGCCCGCTTGGAGAGGTCTTTTAACAGTCGCTGCACGCGGTGTTGTTGCACGGCCACCAGGTTGTTCTCTTTTACCAACGCGCGAATCCGGCTTTCCCAGTACTCCTGGTCCATGCCGTGAACCGGTCCGACGGGGTTGGCACGCGCAACGGAACGGACCATGCGTTCAATGTGGTCAAGCTGGCGATCGGCTAGACTTGCGGGCAGCAAGTTGCCGGGAATAGGCGACGGTACTTTCTTTAAAGCGCTCATTTGCCGATATCTCGTCTTGCTTCGCTGAGCTTCTCAGGAAGGATGCTGCGATCAGTTCGTCCGGACATCGCCGATCAAGCCGCGCGCCCAGCCCATTCGCATTGCGATGAACAAGGGCCGCAGTACCGTTGCTCCGGTCTTTCTGACGAGTGCGCCTGCGATTCCTGCGTGCAATGCCGTAAACCAAGCATCGCCAGTCGCGATCGGGAATCGACAGCGATGTTATTGATCTGAAGATATCGCACTGTTTTTGGAAGGCTTTACCCTATGTCTCAGTTCTCTAAATAAATTGAACTCTGTGTCCCCGCCGGATTGTCTGGCTGTTTTTGGGGCGCTATCAGGTAACGAAAATGTCTTCACACTCCCGTCCAGACGGGTCCGTTCAGGCTGCGGCGCCAGATGCCGGCATCGTCCGCAGCAGTTTCAGCACGCACGGCACGGCAGTGGACCGGCAACTTCTGGCCTGGCGTGACCGCGTGGGGCATATCGTGGATGTTCCGCCTTCGAACGCGCAGATCGCCGGCGGCTTCAGCGGCCGTATCGACCGGTACGCGGTCGGCGACTTCGTCTTCACCGACTCCGCCACCGACGCGATGCAGCTCGAACGCTCGGTCGCGAGAGTGTCCACCGACGCGCGGCGCGACTATGTTTTCCACGTCTTCGTGGAGGGCGAGGTCGGCACGGTAACGGGCATGCAGAAGAAACGCAGCGCCGCGAATTCCGCGCGGGGAATTATCGCTTTCGACCTGGATCAGCCGTTTCATGTCGAGCGGCCTGCGTGCCATGTACTAACGCTTTTCCTGCCGAAAGTGATGGTTGCGGCGGCGTTCCCGGATGCCGATTCGATTCATGGCCGCGTGGTCGAGCAGGGCGCGCCATTGACACAGCTCGTGATGAATCACGCCACGGCACTGAGCCGTGATCTGCTGCGAATGAGCGCAACCCAGGCAGCGCAGGAGCTGGATGCCGGCGCGCAACTGCTGCTCGCCGCTTTCCGCAAGCAGGCACGACTGACAGGCGATGCCCGTGCAGCCGTGCAGGTCGCGGTGATGAGCCAGGTGCGGCGGTTTATTGAAGCGAACCTCAACCAGCCGGATCTTTCGCCTTCGAGCGTGGTGGATGCGCTGCAACTGAAGCGCGCCACGATCTATCGCTGGTTCGAGCATGACGGCGGACTGGGGGCTTATATTCGCAATCGCCGGTTGCGCGAGGCGGCCGACGAGCTGGTCCGCTTCCCGCACCTGCAGGTCATCGATATCGCCTACGGCCTGGGTTTCAACAGTGCGTCGGATTTCACGCGCGCGTTTCGCCGCGCTTACGGCATGAGCCCGCAAGATGCACGCGCCCGCGCGTTCGAACTGCAGCGGACGAGCAGGCTGGACATGCTGTCGTCGCACGCGCCCGGCGGTAAATGACCCGCTGACTTGCTCACACGATCAATCGAGCATCGTTTCGGGGAAGCGCTGCAAGGCAAACAGCGTGATGGCGGTGGCGGCGATCAGATACCACGCGGGGATCATCGGATTGCCGGTCGCGGCGATCAGCCACGTAACGATGAGCGGCGAAAAACCCCCGAAGATCGTCACGCCGAAGCTGTACATGATGGACAGCGCGGCGGCGCGATGGTGGTGCGGAAAGGCTTCCAGCATCAGCACCGTGCTGGCGCCGGCATTGCTGAGCGCCACGGCGACATACGCGAGGATGATCAGCAGCGCGGTCACATCGCTTACGCCCAGCCTCAGGCCGAGAAAGGCCGGATAGGTCATCACGAGACAGATCGCGAGCGTCAGGTACTGGATCGGCTTGCGACTCCGTTGCCGATCGGCAATGCGAGCCACCAGCGGATTGACCACCAGGATCACGAGACCGGACAGACTGGCAATCAACAGGCTGATGGCTGCGGGCCGATGCAGCGTTCGCACCAGATAGCTCGGCATGTAGAACACGGTGATGTAGATGCCCACCGAGGGCGCGGCCATCATCAACGTTCCATATAGCAGCGGGCGGGCGTGGCGCGCGAATAGGCTGGCGAGCCGCGGGCGCTCGGGCGCATCCGCGACGACGGAGGGCATGCGCCGGCGAAGATACCAGCCGACGGGACCGATCAGGCCGCCGAGCACGAATGGAATCCGCCATCCCCATTCCTGCATGTCGGCGGGAGAAAGCAAGGCGGTTGTGATTGCGCCGACCAGTGCCGCGGCAAACGCGGCGGCGCCCTGGCTCGCGCCACGCCAGCTGGTGAGATAGCAGCGCCGGTTGCGCGCGACCGATTCCATCAGCACCGCCGACGCCGGGCCGATTTCCCCTCCTGCCGCGAGCCCCTGCATGAGCCGCGCGACGACCATGAGCACCGTTGCCGCCGGGCCGATGGACGCAACGGTCGGCAAGCACGCGATCAGCCATGTGCCGAGTGTCATGAGCGCGAGCGACCAGGCCATGCCGGCTCTGCGGCCCCGGCTGTTGGCGATCTGCCCGATGATCATTGCGCCGAGCGGGCGCATGACGAAGCCTGCGCCGAAGGTTGCCAGCGACAGCAACAGCGAAGACAGCGGGTTGTTTGACGGAAAAAACAGTTTGCCGATGATGACGGCGGAGAAGCTGTAGACCGTGAAGTCATACGCGACAAACGCGTTACCGATGACGGTCGCCAGGACAATGCGGGCGGGTTTTGCTTTTGGGGCGTGCGTCAGGTGGTCTGCTGCGGGGTACATGGGCGCGGTCGTTGGGGGGCGGCTGTGCCCATATGCATGGGTCGTATGCATTGGACGCTTTTTCTTGCGTGGGAATGATAAGCGAACGGAAATTCTCCTGCTTGGAGCCGGTTTTGCCAGCGGCCGCAGCGGTCGGCTTATGTCGGATATGTCTCCTGGTTCCCTGCCGCACCCTCATTGGCCGCCGGCAGACCCCCGGTCCACCGGCGCCAAGCGAATCCCCTACGGCAACTTCGCGGCTAACGCATCAAATTCTCCAAGCCACTGGACTCTCCAGGCGTCCCGCGTCGCGCCATCGATCCAGGCTGCGTCAATCCCGTTCAGCATAAAGCCGCGCAAATCGCTGATGCCAAATCCAAAATGGCTGTACATCAGTTCCCACGCCTCGCTCGGATTCACCTTGTGCAATGCCGGGTCATCGGTATTCGGATGGATTTTCAAACCAAGCCCCGGCATGCGGCGGATCGGATGCAGCTCCGCCCATTTCTCCGGCGGCAGCGTGCGCAAATAATAAGAGTTGGTCGGCACGACCGTGAACACCAAACCTGACGCCGCATACTTGGCTGCCAGCGCAGGATTGTCGACGATCGTATAACCATGATCGACACGATCCACCTTCAGCAACTCGACCGCGGTTTCCACATTGCGCCACGGCATACCGAACTCGCCGGCATGCGCAGTGGTCTTGAAGCCCGCCTCGCGAGCGTTGCAATACGCCTTCCAGAACAATTCCGGCGGCCGGTCGTTCTCACGATAATCCACGCCAATGCCCGCGACTTCATCGGTGCGATGGGCTTTCATCCACTCGACCAGGGTCACCGCTTCGTCAGGATCGGCCTCGCGATCGATACTCGGAATCAGCCGCGCGGACATTCCAAAGTCCCGCGAGGCATCGCGAATAGCCGCGACAATGCCTGCCTGCGCATCGCCGTATTCGATCTTCGATACGCGTACCGTGCCAGTCGGATTCCAGAAAAATTCGGCATGGCGCACGTTATGCGCAGCGGCGTCCTCCAGATATTCGTAGGTGATGCGGCGCAGGTCGTCGGCATCGGTGAGCAGGTATTCATCGAGCGCGCGCAGCACGCGCAACACGCCCACCGGTTTCTCACCGCGCGTATAAAACGCGTCGATCTCAGCCCGTTCGAGCGGCGCGCGGCTTTTCTCAGCCAGCGCGATAAACGTCTGGTGCCGAACCGCGCCCAGCAGATGGCAATGCAGTTCGACCTTCGGGATTGCCTTGAAGAATGCCCGGTGCGCGGGCGTGATCGTTACGCCGGTGCGTGAAGCGGGCACGTTGCCAAATGTCTCGTTCATATTTTTCAGTACTTGCGGTAGTGCAGAATTAATGGTGTTTTACAACGGTCCAGAAGTAATAACCGAGCGGAATCGCCAGCACAACAAGACCCCAGGGGACTTCTTTAATGCGTCCGGCAAGCAGCTTCACGATCACGAAACACAACAGGCCGCCCGCAATCCCGGTGCCGAAACTATTCGACATCAGCGTGAGCAGGACCATGGACAGGACCGGAAAAGCGTCCGTGAAATCATCGAAATGAGCGTGGCGGATCGTGCTGAACATCGACAGGCCGATCAGGATCAGCGCCGGCGCGGTGGCTTCCTTCGGGATCGCGAGTGCGACGGGCACGAACAGCAGCATCAGCGCAAACATGGCCGCTGCAGCTAGCGACGAGAGACCGCTGCGGCCGCCGGCTTCCACGCCCGCCGCCGATTCGACCAGCGCCGTGAGCGCTGGAATACCAAACACGGGGCCGAGCGTGGCCGCGATCGAATCGACCAGGAACGGCCGGTTGATATTCGGCAGGTTGGCGTTTTCATCGAGGAGATTGGCTTTGGCGCCGACCGCGAGTGTCGTGCCGAGGGTCGAGAAAAACTCGGCGGCAAAGAACACGAACAGATAGGGGATAGCGGCAACGGTCAGCGCGCTCGGAATATCGAGCTTGAACGCGACGGGCATGATGTCGTGCGGGAACGAGATCATCGATGACGGCAGATGCGTGACGCCGAGCGGTACGCCCGCAGCCGCTGCGATCAGGATCGCCCAGAGAATCGCACCGGGAACACGGCGCCCCTGCAACACAACAGCCGCTGCCAATCCGATCAACGCGACTATGGTGCCGGGCCGCGAAAAATCGCCGAGCGCAAGAGCGTTGGTCTTTGCATTGGCGATCACCATGCCGGCGTTGCGGAATCCGAGCACCGCGATAAAGAGCCCGATGGACGCGCCCAATCCCAGCTTGATCTGCTGCGGAATCAGCCGCACGACGAGACTACGCGCGCCGACCAGCGTGAGGATCAGGAACAGCACGCCCGAGATGAACGCGATGCCGAGACCCGTTTGCCATGCGACATGTTCGGTCGCAGCCAGCGTCACGCCGAGGATCACCGACCCCCCAATCCCCGGCCCGACGATAAATGGCAGATTCGTATAAAGCCCCATGAAAATGGTGCTCAAAACGAAAACCATGATGGTCGACGTGGTCGCCGCGCCCCGATCCATGCCACCCGTTGCAAGCAGCGAAGGGATCACGACGAGAAGATAGGCTGCCGCCAGAAACGACGTAATACCCGCAAGCGTCTCGATGCGCACGCTGGTATTGCGCGCGCTCAATGCAAAGCGGTGGTCCAGCCAGCCGCTCGATGTTTTTGATGCGGTCAGGTCGGGAGATGACATCGAAGATTCCTTGTTCACTATTAATTTCCTTTGCCCGGCCAGGCTGGCGCGCGCTTTATACTGCGGCGCATCTGTCTCAAGCGGTGGCGCTCAATGTCCGATCGTTCGTCCCTCTTGCCCGCGCTGACGTTGCGGCAAGTGCAGTACTTCGTTGCGCTCGCGCACGCGCGCAGCTTTACGCAGGCGGCGCAATCGCTCTCGCTCACGCAACCCGCCCTGACCGCCGCGATCCGGCAGATCGAGTTCCTGCTCGGTGGTCCCTTGTTCGCGCGTTCCGCCCACCGCCTGACGCTGACCGCTGCCGGGGCCAGCATACTGCCGCTCGCCGAACGCCTGCTCAATCACGCGCGCGGCACCTTCGACGACATGGCCAGCACCTTCGCCGAACGCCTGCAGACGGTGCGCATCGCGATGATTCCATCGGTGGCGGGGCGCCTGCTGCCGGTGTTGAACGCCTTCCGCGAACAGCGGCCCTCGCTGCGCTTCACGCTTACCGACCTGCCGAATACCGCGCTTATCGACGCTGTTCGCGACGGGGTAGCGGATATCGGTATCGGCGTGCATGAGCCGGAAGCAAACCACGAGGCCTTGCGCTTCAAAGACATTTTCGAAGACGAGATCGTGGTGGTCCTGCGACGCGACGACCCGCTCGCCAAGCGCAAGACGCTGCTGTGGGCGAAGCTTGTCGGCCGCGATCTCGCTGTGTTCGTGCGCGGCAGCGTGAGCGACGCCCTGCATCGTACGAGTGGCGACGAAAAGCTGCGCCTCTCGGTGGCGTACCGGATGGAATACTCCGAGCCTCTCTACGCACTGGCGCGCAACGGACTCGCAATTGCGGTGCTGCCGAGCCTCTACACGCTGCATTTGCACGATCCCGAACTGGTAGCCCTGCGTCTCGACAAACCGCGCGTCACCCGTGCCATCGCGTTGATCTCGCTGGTGGGCGTTGATCGCGGTCCGCATGTGAAAGCGTGCTGGGACTATATCGCCGCGCATATTTAAGCCGTGGATACAGGGTGGTTCAGGGCAGCGTAGCAATGCTCGCCCGTAACGCGGCATAAAACGCATCGGCATCGACTTCGGTGATCCAGGTTGCGTTCGGCGCACGGCCGCTGTGACCGCTCCAGTCGACCACTGTCTCACCCAGCGTCCATTGCCCCGTTGTTTCCACCATGACATTCACCTGACGCCCCTTGAACAACGTCGGGTCGACGAGATAACCGGCTGCGGTGGGGTCGTACATCGGTGCTTCTTCCACGCCGCGCCGGCCCTTCTGATACTTGACCTCGGCCGCCATGATGTCCGCGACGATCGCGCCGCAGCGGTTGCCGATGGCGCGTATTGGCACAATGCGTGCGGGCGTGATGGACGCTTTCACGGCGACATCGCGCGGCAGCACGACGATCGGCACGCCGCTCGCGAACACGACGCTGGCCGCTTCCGGATCGACGTAGATGTTGAATTCGGCGGCCGGCGTGATGTTGCCGCGCTCGAAGAACGCGCCACCCATCATGACGATTTCGCGCAAGCCTTCACGGATCTCCGGCGCTTCGGTCAGCGCGGTGGCAAGGTTCGTCAGCGGTCCGGTCGCGCAGATCGTCACGCTATGGGGCGCGGCCGCTTTCAAGGTTTCGATGAGATACGCCACGCCATGTTGGGCGGCAAGCGGCGCCAGCGGCTCGTGTAGTTCCACGCCTTCAAGACCCGTCTTGCCATGCACGTTCGCAGCGGTGATCAGCGGGCGCATAAGTGGACGCGGGCATCCTGCGTACACTGGCAACGTCTTCGTCTGACCGGCCCAATCTCGAATGATGCGGGCGTTGCGTTCAGTCAGATTCAGCGGAACATTGCCCGCAACGGCGACCAGCGCGCGCACGTCCAGTCGGTCGCGGGCACCCAGCGCAAACAGGATGGCGATGGCATCGTCCTGACCCGGATCGCAGTCGAAGATCACCGTGCGGCGTTCGTTTGCAGCCTGCGCGAGCGGGTTGAAAAGCGCACCGGCAGCCAGCGCCGCCGATGCCTTGAGAAACGTGCGGCGAGGGAAACGAGAAGTCTGGCTCATGATCAGAATACGTGGCGCATGCCGATGGTGGCGACCAGTTGGCGTGTGGTCGTCGAACGGGCGAACGCGAAGATCTGCGCATGCTGGGCGTCGCCGGCGGCTTGCTGGCCGATCACCGTCAACGCTACGTCCGTCCGCTTCGAGAGGAAATAGTCTGCCTGCAAGTTCACCTGATGCCACTTCGGGCTCTGGTTGATCACGTCGTATTTGCCGTCCGTGTAGCCGTATGCAGCACCGAGGAATAGTGAAGGTGTCATCGTGTACACCACGTTCACGCCATAGTTCTGCAGATGCAGGTGGGAGTTGTCGAGATAATCGTAGTGAACATCGGTGAAGAGCGCGGCGAATTGTGCCTTACCAATGGTGTAGAAACCGCCGGTGCCCGCAATGCGCTGTTTGCTCGCAAACACGGACGGCGTGGTCGCGCTCTTTGCGAAGATCAGCAGCGACGAAGCGTAGTCGTTCGAGATCGCACCGTCCTGATTCGTGCTGCTATACGGGTGGTTGTACTGGGCGTAGACCGCGCTCCACTTGAGCGGGCCGTGCTCATAACCGAGCCCGAAGCTGTACGCGCTGTTGTTGCTGAAACCGGTCGCGTTGCTGAAGCCGTATATGGCAGTCGCCTTCAGCCCGCGATAATCCGGGCTCACGTACTTGACCGAATTCTGGATGCGTATGTCGTTATAACCGTTGTCGTTATCGCCGATATTCACGCCGTTGCTCGCAATGATCACCGGGCCGATGTAATCGTGGATCGCATCGTACTGGCGGCCGAGGGTCAGCGTGCCGTAGGTTTTGTCAGCCAGACCAACGTACGCCAGCCGGCCGAATTCGCGGCCGTTCTGCGAGGCCGTGCCGGTCATGAGGTTGAAGCCGTTTTCAAGCTGGAACACCGCGCTCAGGCCACCGCCCAGGTCTTCTCGTCCCTTCAAGCCCCAACGGGGATTCTGGTTCGTGCCGCTAAGCGCCTGATAGGCGTTGTGACCGCCCTGGTTAGTCGCGAAGCCGACGCCGCCTGAAATCAGGCCATAAAGGGTAACGCTGCTCTGTGCATATGACGAAGCCGTGAAGGCGCCTAGCACCGCGAGGGGAGCAAGCTTGAGTAGTTTCATGGTGGTCCGGTGGCGAGTAGATGTTTTTGTCGCGCTCGTTTTTTATTGCCTGGCGCGTTGTGACTGCATCGGACTGTACAAAGCTGAAAACCATAAAAATAATTGTGTTTTTTTATAAACCCATCAAATGGATTTATACAAACGGATTCACGCTCAGGGAATGCGCGAGGGGGAGACAAGGGCTGAACGCTCAGGCGAGGCCTTGCTCCAGCATCGGCACGGTCCGTAAGCGCGCCACGTCTCGTCCCGGCGGCGCGCCGAACAGGCGGCTGTATTCGCGGCTGAACTGCGACGGGCTTTCGTAGCCCACCTCGAATCCCACTGCGGCGACATCCCCTGAGCTCAGGAGCCGGGCGCGCGCTTCCTGCAGGCGTATGCGCTTCTGATATTGAAGCGGGCTCATCGAAGTAACCGCACGGAAATGCCGATGAAACGACGAAACGCTCATGCCCGCCAGCCGGGCGAGTTCTTCGGTCGCGAGCGTCTCGGCGTAGTGGCCGCGGATCCAGCGGATGGCATGGCCGACTTGCGATAACCGGCTGTCCGCGAGACCGATTTGCCGCACTAGGGCGCCCTGTTCGCCCGCGAGCAGCCGCCACAGGATTTCGCGTTCGATCATGGGCGCGAGCACGGCAATGTCCTCGGGATGATCCAGCAGGCGAAGCAGACGCACGACCGGATCGAGCAACTCGGGTGAGGCGTTGCTGACGCCCAGACCCAAGGGCTCGACAACGGCCCGGTCACTGGTCGCGGTCTCCAGCAGCAGCGTGGCGATGTTCGCCGGCTTCAGCACCAGGCCCATTGCCAGAAAGGGTTCGCTGGCGCTAGCCTGAACCACGTGTCCGGTGATCGGCAGATCGACGGACACCACCAGGTATTGACCCGCGCGGTACTCGAAAATCTTGTCGTTCAGCACGGTGCGCTTGGTACCTTGGGCAACCACGCCAAGTGCGGGTTCGTACACGTGATGGATCGGCTCGGTGGTGGCGTCGGAGGCCACTACCGCGACGCCTGGCAGCGCCTCGACCATCATGTCGACGCGGGCGTGGCGGGTGATCAGTGAGCGAAGTTCGGCGAGATGGTCCATCTTTCTACGGTAAGGGGCGAACACGCGAGATGCAAGGGCGGAACGCATGATTCGCTCAACATTGGCAGGATTGTGCAAGAGCTTGCGAGCATTGATCTACCGCCGGCCAAGCGCGCGGTGGTCTCATTGATGTCAGGCGAACCCGTCAATTTTCAGGAGAAACTTCATGTCGCTGGATTCCTACGTCACCCTCGGCCGCTCCGGCCTTCGCGTCAGCCCGTTCTGTCTCGGCACCATGACCTTCGGCGAAGACTGGGGCTGGGGCTCGAGCCCCGCTGAAGCAGAAACCATCCTCGCCGAATATCTCGACCGGGGCGGAAATTTCCTGGATACCGCCAACATCTACACCGTCGGCCATTCCGAGAAGATCATCGGCGATTTCTTCGCGCGGCAAAAAGGCCGCCGGGATCGCACGGTCATCGCCACGAAGTTTTTCGGCAATCTGTATCGCGGGGATCCGAACGGTGGCGGCGCCGGGCGCAAGGCCATCGTCGAACAATGTGAGGAATCGCTGCGCCGGCTGCAGACGGATTACATCGACTTGTACTGGATGCACAACTGGGATCGCACCGCACCCATTGAAGAGACGATGCGCGCCATGGACGATCTCGTGAGCGCCGGCAAGGTGCGTTATCTGGGGTTCTCCGACGCACCCGCCTGGAAGGTCGCGCAGGCGCAGGTCATTGCGCAGTTCCGCGGCTGGACGCTGTTGATCGCGATGCAGGTCGAATACTCCCTGCTGCAACGGACCGTGGAGGGCGAACTCACGCCGATGGCGCAAGAGCTCGGCATCGGCGTGATGCCGTGGAGTCCTCTGAAGAACGGCTGGTTGTCGGGCAAATACAGCCGTGGCAATGTCGGGACCGTGACGTCCGATCGCGGATCTCTCGTCGGCTTGCCGGGTGAGAAGGATTTTCAGGTTATCGATGCGCTGACGGCTGTCGCCGAGGAAGCGAATGCCAGTCCGGCGGCCGTGGCGCTCGCGTGGGTGCAAAGCCGTCCGGGCGTGAGCTCGACGATTATCGGTGCGCGCCGGATCGATCAGCTTCGGGCGAATCTTGCTGCGCTCGAGCTCAAGCTGACGGAGGCGCAGATCGCGACGCTTGACGAGGTATCGAAGCCGGTTCTCAACTTCCCCGCCGATATCAACAGGGACCTTTCGCCAAGCTTTGCGTTTGCGGGCGCGACTGTCGACGGTCAGCGGACGGCGGTCTTGCCCTTATTGCCCGAAAACATGGTTCGATACTAAAGACTGTGAGCAACGGCGCTGGGGCTTCGCTTGAGGCTTAGTCCCCGGAGCGATCAACCAGGTGGCGGATCATCCAGCGTTCCGCCTTCCGAGCGCGGCCGCAGCGTCGTCATGGTCCTTTCCGCCAGCACCGCATCGCGCTTCGACAGTAAATGACCGCGCAGGATCGCCGCCATCCGCTTGCCGTCGCGCGCTTCCAGCGCTTCGATCATCGCTTCGTGATCGCGGATCGCACTGTCCCACTTCACCGTCTGGAAGTTGGACCGGAACCGCAGCGCCTGCAGCCGCCGGTTCACCGCGATATACGTCTGCCTCAAAGCTGAATTCCGCGCGGCGTCGTTGATCTTGTCGTGGATGGCCTGATTGCGGCTGTAGTACCCCGACAGATCGTTCTGCTCGCGGCACGCGAGCATGGCGTAATGCAACGCCTTGATCTCGCTGAGCTCAGCGGCCGTCATCCGCTCGCACGCGAGTTCGCCCGAGAACGCTTCCAGCCCGCTCATGAACTCAAAAGTCTCGCGGATCTCCGCCTCGCTCATCTGCGACACCGACGCGCCGCGATTCGGCAGGATATCGATCAGGCCCTCGGCTGCCAGAACCTTCAGTGCCTCACGCAATGGCGTACGCGAAATGCCGAGCGTCTCGCACAACGTGCGTTCGTTGAGCTTCACTCCGGGGGCAAGCAGTCCTTCGACGATGAAGTTGCGCAGGTGATCGACCACCGTGTCGTGCAGCCGCTGCCGCTCAACTTTTGGAAGCATGCGTGCGGGCAGTGTCTCGGGGATGTCCGAGTTTTGCATTCAATACTCGTATTCACTTAAAAATGGATCTTACCCTACGAACTCTTCGGAATCCCGAGCACGGGTCCTCTCTAGGCGAAACCCCGGGGACGGGTTTGTCTCTAGGAAAAACGAGCGTTTAACGCTTTCGTATACGATCGCCGTACGCTAAAGTATTTTGCATGCAAAACGCAAAGGACGCATCATGCTGAAGCTCGATTTTCATCCCGCTGGCCGCCACTTCCTGCAGATTCCGGGTCCGAGCCCGGTTCCCGACCGCATCCTGCGGGCAATGAGTTATCCGACGATCGACCACCGCGGGCCGGAATTCGGCGCGTTGGGGCTGAAGGTCCTGGATGGCATCAAGGCGATCTTCAAGACGGCGCAGCCGGTGATTATCTATCCGTCCTCGGGCACGGGCGCGTGGGAAGCGGCGCTCTGCAACACGCTGAGCCCTGGCGACACCGTGTTGATGTTCGAGACGGGCCACTTCGCGACGCTCTGGAAAAAGATGGCCGAAAACCTCGGGCTGAAACCGGAGTTCCTGGGCTTGCCTGGTATTGAAGGATGGCGGCGCGGCGTGCAGGCGGACATGATCGAAGCGCGTTTGCGTGAAGACACGCAGCACACGATCAAGGCGGTCTGCGTAGTGCATAACGAAACCTCGACGGGCGTCACGTCGGACATTGCAGCGGTGCGTCGCGCGATCGATGCGGCGGGGCATCCGGCGCTGTTCCTCGTCGATACGATCTCCGGCCTCGCGTCCGCGGATTACCGGCATGACGAATGGGGCGTCGATGTCACCGTGTCCGGCTCGCAAAAAGGCTTGATGCTGCCGCCGGGAATCAGCTTCAACGCGGTCTCGCAGAAGGCGCTGAAGGCGAACAAGGAGGCGAAGCTGCCGCGCGCGTTCTGGGCGTGGGACGAGATCATCGAGGTGAACAAAAGCGGTTACTGGCCGTACACGCCGAACACCAATTTGTTGTACGGCTTGTCGGAAGCGCTCGACATGATCGGCGACGAAGGCCTTGATCAAGTGTTCGCCCGCCATCAACGCCTGGCGGCGGCTTGCCGCGCGGCTGTCAACGCGTGGGGACTCGAAATTCAATGCGCCGACCCGGCTGTTTATTCGCCGGTGCTGACGGGCGTGATGACGCCTGAGGGTGTCGACGCCGACGCGATCCGCAAGACCATCTACGAAAAATTCGATATGTCGCTCGGCACCGGTCTCGGCAAGCTCAAGGGCCGCATGTTCCGCATCGGGCACTTGGGGGACTGCAACGACCTCACGCTGATGGCCACGCTCACAGGCTGTGAAATGGGCTTCAAGTTGTCGGGCGTGAAGCTCGCCGGCAGCGGTGTTCTCGCAGCGATGGACTACTTGACGAGCCACACGGCAGCGCCGGCGTTAAAAGCGGCGGCGTGACGCGACGCAGGACCGGCGGCCAAGCATGGCCGGCTGACTCACCTAGAAATTGACCGCGCGCAGACGCCGATGCTGACTAAATCTTCCGAAGCACTCGTCCAGCCCATCCACCTGATGCCGGCCTCGGCGCGTGCCACGCTATCGCCGCTGGCCACGAATCTGCGCCGCGAGTTGAGGGGCGATGTGCTGTTCGACCGTGCGGCGCGTGGACGTTACGCGACGGATGCATCGATCTATCAGATCATGCCACTGGGCGCAGTCGTGCCGAAGGATCAGGCCGACTTGCTGCTCGCTCTGGAGATTGCACGCGACGCCGACGTGCCGGTGCTTGCACGCGGCGCGGGGACTAGCCAGTGCGGGCAGACGATTGGCGAGGCGCTGGTTATCGATACAAGCAAGTGGCTCAACAACATCGTTCACTTCGACCGTGAAGCGCGTACGGTGACGGTGGAGCCGGGCGTGGTGCTCGATCATCTG